>OBID01000014.1_pt1 | contig 74729 bp, 70 predicted proteins | sample 1519781 | NCBI WGS metagenome assembly OBID01 (sample SAMEA3991478, study PRJEB22521) | metagenome | biome: anthropogenic terrestrial biome; feature: sewage plant; material: sludge | place: Sweden | collected 2012-09-26 | reverse complement strand
CCGCCCAACGATCTGATTGAAGTTGAAGAGCATCGCGTTGGTGCGGGTGTAGGCGGCGTGGCCGTAGTAGTGGTCGCGGACGTTGGTTGAGCTGGTGCAGTCTTTGTAATCGACCAGCAGACACTGACCTTCGCTCGGGAAGCGTCCGGCGCGTCTGGCGCACTCCACCCAGCGTTCGAATCCATCGTAGGGTTCCAGCAATTCCCACACAGCCTTATTGGCGGCTTTGGCATTTTCAGCGGGCAGGGCATCGCTGCCGGCCACGGCCAGTTCCTGCACGTAGTCGCCGCCCCAGGCGATCGGCATTTCAACGGTGATCTGTGGCAGATCCATTTTGGAGAGCCAGGTTTTTCCGTCGGTGCGCAGATTGCGATGGTTTACGACGTGGAGTAGTTTGCCGATGCCGGACGGATCCCAGCCGTACCGCACCGGTGTGCCGAATGTGACGATATCGAGGGCCACGCCATTGAGTAATGTGCCATTGGTCAACAACGGGTCGATGCGCTGAATGGCCTGCGCATCCGGACCTTGTGGATTCGCGGCGAGGAGAAGATCGAAGAGGGTCTTCCGTCCCGTGATCGGCGAAGGGCAGAGGAGATTAGAGGCCAGCGCAAGGACGAGTCCGGCTTGGCCATGGGCTTGAATCAGGATGCGGTCGCCGGCGCCCAGATGTTGTTCGATGACGAGGGCCCGCAGCCGGTCCAATAATCGGCAGGCGGCCATGGCGCGGCCGAGGTGATGGTGTTCGCTGGACCAGAGCTCCCGGATGCAGGTGATGGGTGTAGCCAGTTTCTGATTCAGGGCTTTCCGGCAATGTTCGACCGTGGTGGTCGTAAAGTTTCCCGCGTCGCCGATTTGACTGTCGAGCAGGGTCTTCGTGGCCTCATCGTTGGACAGCGGTGGCTTCATGCCGCCCGGCAGCGGGGTGATGCCATTCGTGCCTTCCCGCATGAAGGAGAGGAGCGAATCCAGGCCTGAGATGCCGCGTGAATAGCCTCGCTTGAGCCCGCCCACTTCATCGAGCCGTCCTAAGCCGAAGACATCGGTGCCGGGGATGGCGCCATGCAGGAACATGATCAGCCGCACACCGGCTTGTGACAGCTTCTGGCCGAGCTGGCTCATCGCCTCCTGCCAGGCCGGAGAGTCGGCGTCTGGCGGCGTCGTCCAGTCCGCGTAGGTCAGCCGGTCGCCGGGATTTTTGCGGGAGAGCTCGTCGTGCTGAAAATTGTTTTCGATCGGCATGGGAAGATTGTCTTACCCGAAACGGAGCGTGAAGTTCAATGGAGGAGCTGCGGATTCGACCTGGAAGGTGGTTCAGCGATGCGCTGCCGATTCGCGGCCGTTCGAATCCGTGGGTTTGGGTTCGGGCAGGCGGGGCTTCGGCATGACGGCCGTCGCTGAACAGGTTTTAGCTTCCTCGTCGGTGTGGCGTTCGATGATCCGGACACCCTGCAAATACTCCTGAACGATTTCCTCCCGCACGACTTCGATGTCCTGCTCGACCTCGCGACCGGTGCGTTCCCGCAGGCGGTCGGTGGCATGTTCCTTCACCAGCACGCGGATTTGTTTGGCAATATCGGCCCTGGCTGCCAGCTCGGAGACCCGCTGACAGACGAGTTTCCCTTTGCCCAGGTCGCCCTGCCCCTGGCCGGTCAGCAACTCCTCTGAGCTGGATGTCGCTTGCGCAGGTCTAGCCTGGGCTGCGCTGGTCGGCGATTCCGCCCGCCCTTGCATTTGGAGATGTTGGAAGGTCTGGTCTGCGTGATCGCGCACGGCCGGTGGCGTCAGGTCAGAAGCCGGTGCCGGCGATGCGACCAGCAGCGCGTAGAGAGGCCACCATCCTGCTCGAATGGGTCCAGCCGTCAGCGACATTACTGTGTCCCTCCCTGATGGGTTTCGTTTCCGGGGATCTGTTGCGAAGGCGTCGTCGGGATGGGCACCGGTTTCTTCGGTACCTGGTAGATAATCGCCGGCGGGGTTCCGCGAGGTGCATTGATCGATGGTTGTTCCGCAGCAGGAGTGGCCTGGTCGACTCCCGATCGATAGGTATGGAGCGTGCGCGCTGCCGGTCGGCCGGATGGCGGCGGGACTCGTCGATAGGTCGGCATCGTGCCGAGGCTCCCCTGCGGCAGCGGTGCTCCAGGCTGTGCCGGTACTTGAATTGCGCCTGGTTGAGCCGGTTGTTGCGGGGCGACCGCGTAGCCCGGCAAAAATGGAACGGTATGTGGCACGGGCGGCCGCCGGGGTTGCGGCGCCGCCGGGGGTGCTTTCGTTCCCACGGTCTGCTGCGCGATGGCCAGGTGGGGATTGTCGGGATTCAGCCGACTCGCTAGCCCAAGGAGGGCGTGAATTTGCGCGAGGCCGGCCGATGGAGAGGGTTGTGCGAACGGAGTGAGTAGCACCCAGTCGGTCCAGGCTTGGGCGACCATCGCATCGGACTCCGCGCGATTGAGCAACTCGTTCCGTTCGTGGCTCAGTTCTTGGACCTGTTCGGGCGAGGTGGCTGCGGCGAGGGTGTCGTTGGCTGCGTCGAGTTCCTGCTGCAACGATTCCACATCCCGTCTGAGCGCAAGCAACTGCTCCCGCGCGTCCTCGTTCTGCCGTAGGGTGGCAATGGCCTGGGCGACTTCGTCGGTGTCTACCTGTGCCGTCAGCTCGACGCGGACCACAACGAACTCTCCATTCAGGGCGGTCGTCACGTGTTGATCGAGGACCAGCACCATTCCCGCGGTGTAACTGCGGATTTCATCCAGAGTGACATCCAGATCTCGCACGACCGTGACGCTTTCCAGATACGAGGCGACCTGCTCCAACGCCTGCTTCTTCGCTTGTTCGGTGGCGAGTCTGATCCCGTCTGTTTTGGTTTCGTGATCGTTCATTCGATGTTCGCCGGTTCCGGTGACGACTCGAACCTCAGCTTGGCTAGCACTCGGGCGGGTGAGGGACAGGGATAGGGCGATGAAGAGCAGGCCGAGGAAAAGGTTGATGGATCGAGCCCGCGGGGGCTTGTCGGGGATGAAGCGGGAGCCACTGTTGATACGGTTTTGGGGCATCGCCTTACCACCGCGGAGCGTCTGATTGAGCGTGGTTGTCGAGCGAGTTGTCCCGACCGGATCAGGATACCATCGATCCCGCTTCGACGCTATGAGAGGCGGGGTTCGCGCCTTGCCTTCGCGGAAAACAGCATGCTAAGGTACTTTCTCTTCGCGTCTCAAAAGATCGTATGGTGGGGCAGGTTATGAGTCGTATTCGCAGCATTATGACAGTCGTGGCAGTCCTCTGCATGGTCGTCGGTCTGGGGCCGGCACTCGTGGCGCCCTCGTCCCAATCCGTTGCCTTTGCGGCACGCGGTGGGGGCGAAGTGGCCACTCCCGTTCAGGCAGGCATCACAGAACATGTGATTCTCTTCGTATTGGAAGGGTTGGGCCAGGAATCACTCAAGAGTGGCGCGATGCCGGTGTTGTCGTCCCTTGTGAAGGACGGGGCCGTGACCTGGTCTGCTACTGCAGTGGCCCCTGCGCGCCGGTTGCCGACGATGGCTTCGCTGGTGACGGGCATGCCGGTCGCCAAACATGGGATCACCTGGAACGTCTTTGAATTCAGCCGTGGATATCCTCGCGCGCCGACGGTGTTTGATTATCTGGACCTGAGCGGCGGCCGGGACAGTGCCATTTTCTATATGGATGAGTCGTTGTATCAACTCGCGAAGCCGGAGCCCTACACGGATTATCAAATGTGTGGTCCGCTGCGGGCCGAATGTAATCCTGATCGTCTGGTCGGCTACGTCCGGGATTATTTCAAAAAGGCGACGAGTGGTTCAGGGTATGGTCATGCCATTCCAGCCTTGCCGCATCTCCTGGTGGTCCATCTGCCGGCTCCCGGGCGTGTCGGAGAGACGCAGGGCTGGAAATCGGTTGCCTACAAAGACGCGTTGAAGGCGGTCGATAAGGCGATGGGGACCGTGCTCGATCTGTACCGGGAACATGGTTTGATCAAGCGGACCACGGTGTTTGCCACCTCGCTGAGTGCCTTCGGGGAGACGCAATTCTCGGCCGGTGAGGTCTCCGGTGAGCAGGCCGGCAATGTTCCGGTGGTGCCATGGATTGCCTCAGGTGTCGGCATCAAGGCTGGGCATTCGATTCGCCAGCCGGTGTCGATTATCGATACGGGCGCGACGGTGATGCGCGCGCTCGGACTCACGACGTATACCGAATGGGAGAGCCACCCGGTCGAAGAAATCTTCAAGACCGCATTCGCTGCTGCTCCCGTCAGCCCACTCCTGCAATAGAGGACCGATGCGTTCATCATCGCACAAAGCATTCGCCGGGCGGCAGGTGTTTTTCTGGATCGTAGCCGTGACGTGTGTGTTGGTTCTAGGGCCATCCGAGCGGCTCTTGGCGGCCGGTCCTCCCCCTGCCTATGGCAAAGAACACACGATTACAATCGATCCGACTCCATTGGTGCCGCAATCCTGGTGGCAGGTGCCCGGTGTGACACCCCCGCTCTGGGTCTTGGACCCGGAGACCTCGGATGCCTACCGGACAACCGAAACGCGCGAGTTGAAGCTCAAGCCGGGACAATACAAGTTCATCAGTTTTACCTTCGACTTCCCCTTCACGGTGAGTTTGGACGGGAAACTGGAATACTCCAAGTCACTCGATCAATGTGTGGAGGGCCGCGGGACTCAGACCCTGGTGGTACGGTGCAAACGCACCTATCCCCATGGCGGTCAACGTGATGCCTATTACGGGAATAGTGAGGTGGGTGATGGCACAGGCACTCGATGATCTGCTGGATTCCCTCGAAGATGCGGACGACGCCACGCGTGAAGAAGCGGCGAAAGCCCTCGCCGAGTTAGCGAACCCGGCCACGCTGGATGCGCTCATCGGCGCCTGCGGCGATGAGTTTTGGTCTGTGCGGACTCGTGCCGGCTGGGGCGTGGCTAAGATCGGCGGACCGAAGGCGATTGAAGCGCTGATCGTGCTCTTCAACGACCCGATCATGGAAGTCCGCAACGAAGCAGTTGCGGCCGTGGTCTCGCTTGGTGCGGGCCAGCTGGATCGGCTGCTTGCCGCGATGAAGGATGAGCGGTGGCGGGTTCGGGAGCATGCGGCCAAAGCCTGCGGGGATCTCCATGATTCGGGTGCCGTCGATGCGTTGATATTTGCCTGTCGGGATCGCGACGGGGCTGTGAAGAGTGCCGCCGCGGAAGCGCTGGGAAAAATCGGCGATCCGAAAGCCATTCCCGCGCTGGTGAAATTATTCCGTGATTCATCCAAGATCGTCCGTGAAACTGCCGGTATTGCCCTGGTGGCGATCGGACAGCCCTCCGTCGATTTGTTGCTCGAGACGTTGAAGGACAAAGATTTCGTCGTGCGTTGTCATGCGGCTCGCGCCTTGGGAGGCATGACGACGGACTATCAAATCGGCCGGAGCTGGGTGCGGGAGCCGCGTGTCGTCGATGCCTTGATCGAGGCGCTGAAAGATCCGGACCGGGCCGTGCGTGAAGACGCTACGATAGCATTGGGCATGATCGGTGATCCCCGCGCCATCGACGGGTTATTGGAAGCGATGAAAGACGGTGCCGTGAAGCGCCATGCCATCGCCTCGCTGGGTATGATCGGCGATCCTCGAGCCCTTCCTGCCGTCTTGGCGGCGCTCAAGGGAAAAGGTGTGCGTCAGGATGGCACTCCGACGCCCGGGTGCATCGTCAGTGAAGACGCCTTTATCAAGGAAGCAGCGGCCACGGCGCTCGGCCACTTCCGCGATCCGCGCGTGATTCCCGATCTGATCATGCTGTTGAAAGACGGGGTGTTGCGTGAGAAAGCGGCGGCGGCGCTGGTGCTGATCGGTGACTCGGCTATCGAACCGCTCATCTCTTTTCTCTATGATCCGAAAGCGTCGGAAGTTGAAGCCGAGGGCGAACGCGTCCTGTCCTACGCCTCGGTGCGGCTGACGGCCAAAGATTCCCTGCGGCTACTTGTTGTTGAAACACTGGAACATCTTGGGTGGACGCCTCCGGATGAAGAGACGTCGGTGGATTCCAGCCAGGCCGACAATCTTCGTGTCGACCGCCCGCTGGGCGACATCGGACGGTTCGGCCCGAGCGGAGACTTTGCGAAAGGATCGGTGCGGTAATCACCGGCTTCCTCCCCCGGGGTCCGTCCCCAGGGATGAGCATCTCCGGCGCTCCTACCGGCTACTCTCCTCTGTTTAGACCAGATGCGCGGGAACGGTTCGATGCCAGGTCGCACGGCCGACCCTGCGTTGACCCCTCAAAAAATCCTGTGTTAAGGTCGATGGCCTCACCAGGGGCCGAGGTACCATGGCCGACACTGTCAGTGAACAGATCGCAGCGCTGTCGGACGAAGATTGGGCGATTCGGGAAGAAGCTGCGACCTTGCTGGGCAGCCTCAACGACGCCCGGGCAGTTCTGCCGCTGACGAAGTTGCTCCGCGATACCGATCGAGCTGTCCGTGAGGCGGCGATCGGGTCGCTCTCCGCGCTCGGCTCCGCGTCGGTTCCCGCTCTGGCCGGCTGCTTGGCGGATCCGGCGTTGCAGGTGCAGGAAGCGGCTTCGGCCATTTTGGCCTCGATTGCCGATGCGCGGGTTTTCCGCCCGCTGGTCGAGGCCCTGGGCAGTCGCGATTGGATCGTGCGCATGCATGCGGCGAAGGGGCTGGGACGGATCGGCGATCCCGAAGCCGTCAGCGTCTTGATGCCGCTCTTGCAGGACAAGGTCAAGGCGGTTCGTGAGGAGGCCTCCAGCGCACTGGCCGCCATCGGTGCTGCCGCTGTGTTGGGGTTGATCCAAGCCCTGGAACACGATGACTGGTTGGTCCGCCTCCATGCCGTGGAGGCGTTGGGTAAGCTGAAGTCTCCGGATTCTGTCGATCCGTTGCTGCGTGCCCTGTTCAATGAGCGGGACTCGGCGATTCGCGAAGATGTGGTGCGGGCCTTGGGTGCGATCCGGGATGCGCGGGCGGTAGATTATCTGGTGACGGTGATGAAGGAACCGGGGTTGCGGCTGCTGGCGGTCGAGGCGCTCGGCCATATCGGCGACCCTCGTGCCGTGCCTCTTCTTCGGCGGGTTGTGGAGGGGGTACCGCTGGGCGAGCCTCGCGATACGGCCACCCCTTGTGCCGACGGGTGGACGGACGAGATGGCGACCATGGGGATGGCGGCTCGCGCGTTGGGGATGATCGCCGACGGCGTGGCTATTCCGTCTCTGATCGTGGCCTTGCGGAATACCATTACCCGGTCTGAGGCGGCTGCGGCTTTGGCCAAGTTCGGCCCGGCGGTGATTCCGTCCCTGCTCCCGATGCTGGCAAAGGAACAAGACGAGAATATTCGGTATCACGTTCGAGAGACGTTGACGGCTGTCGGCTGGCGTCCGGGACGGGTCTGACAGGGTATTAGTTCGTGATGTGGTGAGGTAGCCACGGCTGATCTTCGCCTCTGGCACTCACCGAATCAGAAAACTTCGCACTCGCCAACGAACACATGTCTAAAGAAAGCATCGATACACTCGTTTCTGAGCTGACCCACGAGGAAGAGTGGCGGCGTATGCGGGCCACAGCTGCCTGCTTGGCCGGTGGGCCTCGGGCGGTGCAGGCGTTGACGCAGGCCTTGGAATCGGGCGATGTTGCTCTCCGCGTTGAAGCGGCGGCGATGTTGTCGCGGATCAAGGATCCGGCAGCCGGACTTTCTTTGGTCGGTTTGCTTCGGGATTCCGAGGAGACCGTCCGGCAAGCCGCTTTTTCAGCGCTGGAACAAATGGCCGGCAATCTGGATGATGAGACAGCCGCGGGTCTGGTGCGCAATCTCCACGAGTCTCCGGATGAGGATGTGCGAAACCGGGTTCGTCAGCTCCTGGGTGTGATCCCCAACGCCATCACTCCCTTGTGCGAAATGTTGACCCATCCGGAGGTCGACGCGCAGACGACCGCGGCGACGATCCTCGAACACTTGCTTGATCCGCGCTCGGCGGACGGATTGATCGATGCCATGTCCTCTCCCGCGGTTCGTGACACCGCCGTGCGCACGTTGAAGAAGCTGGGGGCGATACGGGACCGGATCGATGCGACGTTTAATGCCTTGCGTGACGTGGAGGGGGCGAGCGAGCGTGAAGAAGCCCGCATGTCCACGGTCATGGATTTACTGGGGATCGGGCGACCTGCGGTCGAAATTTTGATCGAGTATCTGGAAGATGACGATTGGGTGGTGCGTGAAGCGGCTGCGGACTTGCTGGGGAAGATCGGGGATGTGCGCGCGGTCGAGCCGTTGATGAAGCGGCTTCAGTTGGATAAGGATACCGGAGTGAAGGAGTATGCCGTGAAGTCGCTGGGGCTCATCGGAGACCCGCGTCCGGCGCAATTGTATATCGAGGCGATCCCGATCAGGCCCTTGCGGGTGATGGCGATCGAGGCCTTGGCGAAAATCAAGGACGTCGAGGTGTTGCGTCCGTATAACGAGCTGTTCAACCGGTTGCGGACCGACCGGGACGGCATCGTGTCGTACAGCGCGGGCCTTATCGCGGACAAACTTGCAGCGCTTGAAGGCGAACAGCCGGTCGGACAGGAGGAATCGGACGATCATGAGTGATGCCGAGCGAATTGCACAATTAATCTCCGCGCTACGCGATGACAACGAGGCGTTGCGGGACCATGCGATGGCGAGCCTCGGGCAAATGGGCATCGAGGCCGTTCCACAGCTGATCGGCCTGATGGCCGATGAAGACGTGGTGATTCGCGAAGCGGCCGCAACGGCTGTGGTGCGAATCGGGCCCGTGGCGTTCGACCAGATGCTGGAGGCGCTGAGTGACGATGAGTGGGCGATTCGCGAGCAGGCGGCGAATGCGCTCGGACGTTTCCGCGATCCGCGTGCGGTGGATCCCCTCATGGTGGCCCTGAAAGACAAGGACGGAGCCGTCCGGACGGCGGCCGTCTGGGCTCTGGAACGGATCGGCGACTCCCGCGCGACGCCGGGATTGATCGAGGCGCTCGGCGACGGGACGGTGCGAGAGGACGTAGCGAGGGTCTTGAAAAAGATCGGTGATACCAGGGCTGTCGATGCGCTGATCGGCGGACTACTGGGCCCCAATTGGATGGTGCGGCGCCATGCCGCGGAAGCACTCGGCAAGATCGGTGATCCACGCAGCGCCGATGCGTTGATTCAGTCGCTCCAGGATGAGGACTGGCTCGTGCGTCGGAATGCCGCCGAATCGTTGGCGCGCTTGGGGGCGAAGCAGGCCATCGAACCGCTGCTTCCCCTCCTGGAAGACGAAAACACGATGGTGCAAGAGACCGTCGAAGGTGTCCTTGCGAGTTTAGGATGGAAACAGGCGACCTCGTCATAACCCGATAAAGGAACTCTACTATGGCAGAAGAAGCACCGGTAAAACTGATTCAGATCGGACCAAAGGGTGGGACCAAGAAGGACGGGTTCAACCTGGTGACGGAACGCGTGGTGGCCGTCAATCCCGAAGCCAAGCAGTTGGAGGTGGAGCTGCTTGCGTACGACGGAAAGACCGTTGTGTTGGATGTCGGCGATGAGGCCCTGGAAGATTTCCTCAAGATCAAGCCCGGCGATGGGGCGACGATCCGTGTGGTTGAGGAGGGCGGCAAGCGCATTGCAAAGAGCTTCCGGATTCGCGCCAAAGACCCGAATGCGGCCAAAGCCGATGCCATGTTGATCGACCTCAAGGATTCCCATTGGCTCAATCGCAAATATGCGGCGGAAGTGCTGGGTGAGTTGAAAGATCCGCGCGCCGTTCTGCCGCTCGTCGAGGCCCTGACCGACGAGGTGGGCGATGTGCGGCAGCGAGCCTATGATTCTTTGATCAAGATCGGCGGGATCGCCGTCGCGTCACTCGTACCGTTGTTGGCTTCTGAGGAAGACGACGTGCGCCAGTCGGCGACGGAAATTATCCGGAAGATCGGTAAGCCGGCCGTCGAGCCCCTCGCCACAGCCCTGGCGGATGCCGATGATCGGCTGAAAACAAGAATCATGAAGGTGCTCGATCGGATGGGCTATAAGCCGAAGGCCAAAGAGGGTGCTCAGGCCGAGCCTGCCAAGCTGCTCAGTTAGTGTGAGCCGTCCGGCCGCCGGTTAGGCGGCCGGATTCTTGGTGGGACGACCGACCGAGACGTGGCGGAATCCGAAGCCGACCACGCGGTCTGATTCATAGGTATTGCGGAGATCCAGCAGGAGTGGTTGCCGCATGGATTTCTTCAACCGATCGAAATCAAGATTCCTGAACTGGTTCCACTCGGTCATGATGATCAAGCCGTCGGCTCCTTCTGCGACGTCGTAGGTGTCCTGGCAGGGTACCATCCCCGGCAAAAGTTTCATCGACTCTTCCATCGAGGCCGGGTCGTAGGCGCGAATCGTCGCCCCTTCCTTCATCAGTTCGCTCAAGATGGTCAGTGACGGGGCTTCCCGCATATCATTGGTGTTGGGTTTGAACGACAGGCCCAACACGCCGAGCGTTTTTCCCTTCACGCCGCCGCAGGCGTCCTTCACCTTCTCGACCATCCGCAGGTGTTGTTCGTAGTTCACCTTGGCCGCGGCCCCTGCGATCTGGAACGGGTACCCCACGCGCTCGCCGGTCTGGACCAGTGCAGCCAAGTCCTTCGGAAAACACGAGCCTCCGAATCCCGGCCCGGCATGCAGGAATTTGTTCCCGATGCGATTGTCGAGGCCCATTCCTTTGGAGACCATCTGCACGTCGGCGCCCACCTTTTCGCAGACGGTGGCGATTTCGTTGATGAAGGAAATCTTGACGGCGAGAAACGCATTGGAGGCGTACTTGATCATCTCAGCAGTTGGGATGTCGGTTACGACAATCGGGGTTTCCAGCAGGTACAGCGGACGATAGAGGTCTTTCATGATCGCGACCGCTTGCTCACTGTCCGCGCCGATCACGACGCGGTTGGGACGCATAAAGTCTTCAATGGCGGATCCTTCGCGGAGGAATTCCGGATTGGAGACGATGTCAAAACGGAAACGGCCCGTTTGGTTGGCCTTGATGACTTCACGCAATTTTTCGCCGGTGCCGACAGGGACGGTGGACTTCGTGACAATGACCTTGTAGCCGGTCATGTTTTTGGCGATGCCACGGCCCACTTCTTCGACATAGGACAGATCGGCTGAGCCGTCCGATTTCGGGGGCGTGCCGACGGCGATGAAGATGACCAGCGCTTTGTCGACGGCCTTGGCGACATCGGTGGTGAAATGAAGGCGGTCTTCTTTGATGCCTTTGGCGACGAGTTCGGTGATACCGGGTTCGAAAAACGGGACTTCACCCTTCTCGAGTCTGGCGATGCGGCGCGCATCCGTGTCCATACAGGTGACGTTCACGCCGAATTCCGCGAAGCAGGCACCGGTGACTAAGCCGACATAGCCCGTTCCAATCACGCTGATATGCATGGAAGCATCTCCTCCTGAAGATAAGCCGTCGAAACTGTGGGTAAGTACGTGTGTAGAGTCGGTAGTATAGCAACGCGTACGAAAGTGAGCAAACATAACGCAGGTTTTGGCAGGGGTGCAGACGGAGCGAATTGCAGATTGCCGCGCACATCCAGTAGAATTCGGCCCTCTTCGAAGGAGAGGCTGGCGAATGGCAGGTTCAGGCGGGCCCATCCAACGACCATTAGCGATGATGATGCGTCCTATCACGAGGACCGTCCATCCCGATGACACCTTGTTGGCCGTGGCCAGGCAACTGCGCGACGCCCGCGTCGGGGCGATGCTGGTCGCTGATCACGGTGACTATGTGGGGATTGTCAGCGAGGCCGATCTTGTCCGAAAAGCCATGGCCAGCGGCGCAGACGCGGAACAGGTCATGGCCCGGTCAGTGATGAGCACCCCGGTCATGACGATCGATATCGCCCAATCCGCGCATGAGGCGAGCGATGTGATGGCCGAGCGGGGAATCCGGCATCTCGTGATTACAGAAGAGGGGCGTGTGGTGGGGATGATTTCGGTGCGCGATCTGCTTCGCTACTTCAAGAATTGGGGAACGCTCTAATATGGCGTGCCTCGATTCCGAACGGCACTGTTTTGCTTCTAGCCTTTCTGTGGTCCTGTGTTGATGATGGCACAGGGAACTTCCGCCTCTCGCATGCCACGTCTGTTTCTGCTCATCACGGCGCTCGTAACTGGTGCCATCGTCATGGCGCTGGAAATTCTAGGAAGCCGTTTGCTGGCTCCGGTGTTCGGGAATTCGCTGTTTGTCTGGGGGGCCTTGATCGGGATCATCCTGGCGGCCATGAGTTCAGGGTATGCGTTTGGCGGCTGGGCGTCGGATCGGTATCGTGTCGCGGCAGTGCTGGCCTGGCTCCTGCTCGGTTCCGGCGCCTGGACGTTGCTGATGTCCTGGATGGGGCAGGTTGCCATTTTTAAGGTTGCCAAGCTTGTCGAGGACCCGCGGTGGGGCCCCAGCCTTGCGGCCTGCGTGTTATTGGCCCCCCCGGCATTCGGATTGAGCGGCGTCATGCCGGCATTGCTTCGGTTGGCCGTGGTCGATATGGGGTATCTCGGCCGCCATACCGGCAGCATGATTGCGCTGTCCACCGTCGGGAGTCTGGCTGGGACCTGGGGTACGGCGTTCTTCCTTCTCTCCTGGCTGGGGACCCAGACGCTCGTCGCTTCATTGGGTGTGCTCCAGCTTTTGTTGGGTTTGTTGTGGTTGCAGCAGGGGAGCGGAAAGGTCACGAAAGTGACGGGTTTGTTGCTGGCCGGTCTGCTTGTTTTGAGTTGGCAATTATTCGGGCAGGCGGCTCCCGTTGCCGGGCTGGTGTACCAGGAGGATAGCCCTTATCAGCAGGTGCGTGTTCGTGACGACGATCTGTTTCGTTATCTGGTCCTCGACCGCACCTGGCATGCGGTCATGTGGCGGTCCGACCCTGCCACGCTCTTTCTTCCCTATAGCCAACTCATGGTTGCAGCGGTCGCGTTGACCCCGGACCCCAAACGCGGGCTCATTTTGGGGCACGGTGGTGGATCACTCGCCAAGTGGCTGGCCCAGGTCTGGCCGGAGTTGGAGCTGGATGTCGTCGAGTTTGACCCGGTCGTCGTTCGGATGGCCCAGGAGTATTTTGAGTATCACCCCCCCGCGAACCATCATGTCTTCGTCAAAGATGCCCGTGTGTTTGTGCGCGATACAGGGGTGAAGTACGACGTCATCTGGGTCGATGCGTTTGCCCGGCACCTCATCCCCTTTCATTTGACCACGGTTGAGTTTTTCTCAGAACTCCGGAGTCGACTGAATCCCAATGGCGTGCTGGCCCTCAATCTGGCGTCATCCGGCGAGGGTGGAGATCTCCAGCGTGCGAACGCGGTCGTGCAGACGTTGAAGACGGCGTTTCCCACACTCGAGTCCTTTGGAGTGAAAGGACCTTGGCGGGCGCATCAAACCACGGCGGAGAATTTGATTTTTTTCGGCGGCGGTCCCATCGATACTATGCCGTACGACGAGGTTGTGAAGCGTATTCAATCGCATGTCGAAGCTCGGCGACTGCCATCCGAAGCGACTGCCTTGTTGGCGGCGCGACGCACCCAGCCCTGGTCGCCTGGCCTGACCTTGACCGACGACTATACGCCCTACGATTTGCTGATCGGATCGCATGCGGTAGAAATGTCGCCGGAGGGAAAGGCTTTGCCGTAAACATATGAAATTATGAATGGAATGAAGCCTGTCGAGTCTTTGGTCCGTAAGACATTTCGTGGGGTAACTAGGTTCGCTTCACGTCCAAGAACTTTCTTGCTTCCTTTTTAATCCCTATGCTATAAGGTGTCCCTCATCAGCCTATTATTTAGGACATTTTCGAGTAGTAGAGCTAGGCTCCTGGGCGGAGTGTCTAGCAGATGGTTCAGAGCGCGGTGGTCATTATTCACCAACCTAATCGCATCTCTTCTTAATCTCTTTAAGGAGGTAGGTCATGGGTAAGACGATGGTAGCAGTGTTTTTTGGCCTGGTCATGCTGGTGGCTGGGGCATCAGGCGCATATGCGCTTCAAGCTGGTGGTGTCGAAATCGGTGATTTGGATACCGGTTCTGTCGTCGGTCAGCCGTTTAAGGAATTGGTCGTGGACGCGGAATTGTATGCCGTCGAAATCGGCAACATGAAGGCGTGGTATCCGCCTGTCACGGTGATCGACTTTAAAGTTCGTCCGGGCCGTCCGGTCGTTTTGAAAGTCACGAACAGCTCGACCGCAGAGCATGGGTTCCAGATGACCGATGCTGCGAATTCCGGTTCCCCGTTCGTGATGAAGGCTGAAGTCGTGTTGAAGCCGGGAGAAACCAAGTACATCGGTGTTCCCACCAGTGACATGTTTTATGCCACCCAGGGTAACACGTTGACCTATCGCTGCCATTTGCATCCGGCCCACGTCGGTGGCAAGATCTTGATGATCAAGTAGTCGACGTTTCAAATACGTGTAGTGCAACGCCCCATCTGCAGTGATGCAGATGGGGCGTTGTTGTATCAGGCGCATCGCCGACTGGTATCGATAAAATGTTTCCTTCCTAGGCTTCCTGCTCCTTTTGGCATTCGGCTTCGGCGTCCAAAGGAATATTCTGAATGCCTCTGAGTCTCCCGTCTACGATGAGTAGCAAAAAGCGGCTTGCTGTGGGGACATCCTGCCGCCGCTCGGTGACAATGGCGTTCATGTCCACGATCATTTCGTCGCCGTCCCATTGCGTGTCATTGACGATCCAGAAGTGATTGGCTGCATCCGGAAACTGTCTCGTGACGAAGCTTTCGATGATGGTTCCGATGTCTCCGGTATCGGCCATGGTTTGGACGGGAAGCAGGGCGAGGCCGAGGCTGGCGAATAAGATGAGGCGACTTACGCGTGTCATGAGCACCTCCCGCTGAGAGGGTGACGAATGGGCGGAGTGCAGCAAGGCCTTAAGGGTGGGGGCCTGCGCAGGCCGCCTCGCTCTTAAAGTCTACAGCTGTTGGCCAGTGAAAGCCAGGGAGTTATCTCTTTTGCAGCGCAGAAACGCCGAAGGCTCCCGGAGGAGCCTTCGTGGTGCCACCTATACGAGAATGACGTATTCTGACTAGTTTCGAACCCCGCTCCACACCTTGGCCGGATCAATTTCTTTATCCGGATTCAAGGTCTTGGCCTTGTCGAGCAACACCTCGGTGGTTTCGGGGTAGGCCGGATCGGCAATGCAGCAATTGTCTACCGGGCAGACCGCCGCGCACTGAGGTTCGTCAAAGTGCCCGACGCATTCCGTGCAACGATCATGAGTGATGACATAAATGTTGTCACCGACTCCCTGACCGTCGCCGACGTGGTTGCCCTTGCCTTCAGCATCGCTGCGGGTTTCAAAGATCGCTTCATTGGGACATTCTGGCAGGCATGCCCCGCAGGAAATGCACTCATCGGTGATCAGAAGCGCCATGGCCTGTGCCTCCTTCTCAGTTTCTTTAATGACGGATAAGATGTTGACAATTTCGTGCCGCCGCGACCATAGTTCGCGGCGAAACAGGTTCGCATTCTATGCCGCCGTTCTTCGGCAAGTCAACAGAGTGAGACTCGGGAAGAAGGCCTAGCACTCGGAAAGTCATGGGGCTTTGGGCCCAATGTACATGCGGCTCTGCGCGTGTGCGATCACATGAGGATGCATCCATGTTCGACCGCATTTGGTTATGGTGAAGCGCGCGAGTACGGCTGAGTCGGAGCAGCGTCGCAAGAAAATTGTGACGTTCGTGCTCTTGGTTATTTTGTTGGTCAGCGTGAGCCTGTTTCTTGGGGGGCCGAAGGAGTCCGAGCTCATCATCGTGGAATTTACCAACGGAAAGACCATGGAAACGGAAGTGGCGAGCACCCCTGAGAAATTGTTGTTCGGTCTGGCGTTTCGAGAAGGATTGCCAGCCGATACGGGGATGCTTTATATCTTTGAGTCGACGGGTTTGCATCGCGTTCAGACTCGGCAGTTTCGCATCGCCGTTGATATGGTGTGGATTAATGAGAGCCACCACGTGGTCCACATCCTAGAACAGGTGCCGCCCTGCGAGAAGGATCCGTGTCCACTCTATGGGCCTCCGCCCGAACCGGTTCGCTACCTCATCGAGGCTGAAGCGGGCTCTGTCCAGCGCGCAGGCATCACGACGGGGATGGAACTCAAGTTTACGCTTCGTATGTAAAGAATCGGAGTCGTTTATGGAAGGGTTTCAGTGCGTGGCCAAGGTCGAAGAGATTCCTCCTGGGCAGGTCAAGGTTGTGAAGGTCAATGAGCGGGGCATTGCCGTATTTAATATCGACGGTCAATTTCACGCGATCTACAATTCCTGCCCTCACGAGGGCGGGCCTTTAAATAAGGGCCGGGTGAAGGGGCATGTTGTCTCCTGTCCCTGGCATGACCTGGCGTTCGATGTCCGAAATGGGCAAGGCACGGATGGGGGCGGCTACTGTGTCGGGAGCTATGATGTGCGGGTGGAAGACGGGCAGGTGTTTGTCGGGGGGCGGCGCAAGGTATAGTCGGGCGAGTGATTGCCTCGGGGCAGCATGAGAATAGTATGAGTCCATTAAGTAAGGTAGTTCCCACCGGTGCAGAGCAAGAGCCGGGGGCCAAGACGCTCAAGGCGAGAGTGGGGGCATCGGTTCACATTCGGCTGTGGGAGGATCGCACCCGCGGGGAGTTGTGGGTTCCGTCCTACGACGCGACCGTTATGCCTCTGGTTGAGGACGATTTTCTTCGCACTGCCAGTAACAATGCGGTCGACGCGGGGCAGCGTACGTTTGAATTCAGGCCTATGGCCGCAGGAACCCACCGATTGGTGTTTGAAAAGCGGATGGGGTGGAAGTTCACGGCTGAGGACCGACAGATTTTTTACGTGACCGTATCCTGAGGTTCGAAAGGTGCTGAGAAATGAGTCATGCCTGACATTGCGTATGTGAATGGCCGCTTTGGTTCGCTGGCTGATGCGGTCGTCAGTATTGAGGATCGAGGCTTTCAGTTCGGTGACGGGGTCTACGAAGTTATTCGGACCTATCGCGGACAGCCCTTCGCCATTGAAGAGCACATGGCTCGATTGGAGCGGAGTGCTCAGGCGCTGCAACTTTCAATCGGGCAGACGAGTGCTCAGTGGAGTTCCTTGATTCGAGAAGGTCTGCGGCTGAGCCAATTCGCTGAAACCAAAATTTATCTGCAGATCACTCGCGGGCAGGCTCCCCGCGATCATCCATTCCCTGTATCGTCCGCCCCCACCACTGTCCTGACCTTTCGCGAACTCCACCCGCTGGATGTCTCCGTTCGCAACGCCGGGGTTCAGGCTATGTCGATCGAGGACATTCGATGGGGACGCTGTGACATCAAGAGCGTCAATCTTCTGGCCAACGTCCTGGCGCGGCAGCGAGCCAAGGAGGCGGGCGTGTTTGAAGCGATTCTGGTCCGAGAGGGGACGGTCACGGAAGGGTCGGTCAGCAATGTCATGGTGGTGCGGAACGGCGCCGTTCAGACGGCGCCGGAAGGGCGCAGGATTCTGTCCGGGGTCACGCGCGCGATCGTTCTGGATCTGGCGCGCAAAGAAGGTATTCCGGTGGCGGAATCGTTCGTCACTCGGGAAGAATTACTCGCGGCGTCGGAGGTATTTCTGACAGGAACGACCGTGGAGGTATTGCCCGTGGTGCGTGTCGACGGACATATGATTGGGGGCGGATCGCCCGGCCCTGTTTCTCAGTTATTGTCTCGCCGTTTTGAAGCGCTGGTCGGCTAGCCGCCCCTTGCTTTCACTACTATGGCATGGTAAGGTTCTCGCGCTGTAAGTGGGCCAAGGCCCACTTTTTTGTTTGAGCAACTTTTTTCTATGAGTGACGCGGGAGCAGTGTCGGCAGGGAAGCCGTCGGTGAAACGCGCTGAGGCGCTGAACCTTCGCGTCCAAGAAATTGCCGCTCCTATTTTGCAGTCTTATGGTCTGGAGTTGGTCGAGGCCGTCTGCGTCGGCCAAGGGCCCAGGACCGTGATTCGTGTTTTTATCGACAAGCCTGGAGGGATCACCCTGACAGACTGTGAGCAGGCGCATCGCTCGTTGAGCCCGGCGCTCGATGTGATTGATCCATTCCCGCATGCCTATACGCTGGAAATTTCGTCTCCCGGGCTGGATCGTCCCTTGCGGAGCGTGCAAGACTATCGGCGTCTGATCGGGAAGCCGGTCACACTCAAATTGTGCGAACCTATTCAGGCGCAGTGGCGGCTGGTTGGCGCAGTGGTTGAGGTGGACGACCGGGGGGTGACCCTTGCCATTCAGCAGAAGAAAACCACGGAGACAATCCGAGTTGAGTTTGATCAAATCGCTCTGGCGCGGCGGAAGGTGGAGTTCTCGTAACAGCAGGTGCCAGGGTGGTGTGTTAACCATGAGGTGTGAGCTATGAACCGAGAGTTGATCGCCGTCATCGATGAAATCGGCCGTCAAAAAGGGATCGATAAGGCCAGGGTCATTGGCGCGATCGAGTCAGCGCTTCAAACTGCTGCCAAGAAACGATTCGGCCAGGCCGAAAACATCCAGGTGGAAATCGATCCGAAGACCGGCGAAATCTCGGTCGTTTCAAAGAAAATCATTGTCGATACGGTGGCCAATCCGAAAGCGGAAATCTCGCTAAAGGAAGCGCGCGAATATGACGAAGGCGCGGAGGTTGGCGATGAGATCGGTTCATTGATCGAGATGGACGAGTTAGGCCGGATTGCGGCCCAAACGGCCAAGCAGGTGATCTTTCAGAAAGTGCGCGAAGCCGAGTGGGAAGCTGTTCAGAAGGAGTACTCGACCCGTCAGGGTGATTTGGTGAACGGCATTATTCTCGGCATGGAGCGCCGAAACTTTCTGGTCGATCTCGGCAAGACCGAAGCGATTCTTCCCATTCAGGAACAGATCCCGCGCGAAACCTATCGTCGCGGAGACCGGGTGAAGGCCCTGCTCTTGGAGGTGCGTCGCACCCCCAAGGACGTGCAGGTCATTCTTTCCCGCAGCCACCCGCAGTTTGTGGCGAAGATGTTTGAGCTCGAAGTGCCGGAAGTCGGTGAAAAGATCGTTGAAATCAAGTCGATCGTGCGTGAGCCCGGCGACCGTACCAAAATTGCGGTTTCCTCGCGGGACAAGGCTGTCGATCCGGTAGGGGCTTGTGTCGGCATCAAGGGATCGCGTGTGCAGGCTGTGGTTCGTGAGTTGCGCGGGGAAAAGATCGACATTATTACGTGGACACAGGATCCGCGTGTCTTTATCGCCGAGGCGCTGAATCCCGCCACGATCGAGAAGGTCGGGATCGACGAAGAAAAGAAGTCGGCCCTGGTGGTGGTGGCCGATTCGCAGTTGTCTCTGGCGATCGGGAAGAACGGGCAAAATGTGCGACTCGCCGCGCGCTTGACCGGTTGGAAGATCGATATCATCAGCGCGACCGAATACGAGAAAGAAAAGGCGGAGCGGGATCGGGATATCAAGGCGGCCCTGGCAGAGGAAACCGAGGCGCAGCGCCAGCAGGATGAAGCGCGGGCTGCTGCGCAACAGGCGGAGTGAAGCGGTTCGATATTCACGGGCTGAATGGCAATTATTTAAGCGGGTGGAGCTGAGCGGTACTGTATGCGCGTGTACGAATTAGCAAAGCAGCTGGGGATGGAAAATCGGGAGCTGATTCCTGAACTGAAACGGCTCGGGATTCCGGTGGCGTCCCACAGCAGCGCCTTGGATGACGATTCGGTTCGCGTTGTCTTGGAGAAGCTGAGCTCGAAGGCTCGGGGCGGTGAGGCTGTCTCCGGTGGGCATGAGGCGAAGAAAATGGTTCGCTCGTCGAAAGAGCCCGGTGCGTCTCACGAGAGGGGGCACGCGGCGGCGCACGAAGAGTCCCCGAAGCCGGACAAGAAACGGATTCTCATCAAGAAGAAGAGGGAAGAAGGTGCGGAGGATGTTGCGGCCTCTCTGGCGGCGGCAGAAGCGGCGTTTGCGCCCGTCGCCCCTGCAGGAACCGAAGCGTCGGTGGTGGCGTCGACGGCTGGTCCTGACGCAGAAGCGATTGAAGCCGCCCCGGTTGAACCTGCCCCACCCGAAGAATTAGTGTCCCCACCGCCTGTCGTGACCGTTTCGGAGGAGCCGCTCGTCAAGCCGGTCCAGGTTCCCCAGGTCACGGCTCCCCCGCTTGATGCGCTGGCGACGGCAAAGAAGAAGAGTGCGGCCACGGAGGCCATGGAGAGCGAAGCGGCGGCTCGAGAAAAATTGAAAAAAGCCAAGAAGGCTCCGCGGACCCGTGAGGAAGATGAAGCCAAGTTTAAGAACGACGCCACTCGATGGGGAGATCTGCGGGCAATCCCGGTGCAGCGGCGCGAAGACCGATCCAAGCATATTCACCATGCCTCGCCAACGGAAGTCACCAAGCCGAGAAAGAAAAGCGTGAAATTGAGCGCAGGAGTGAGCGTCAAGGAATTCGCAGAACTCATCGGTCAGCGGCCTGCGGACGTGGTCCGGAAGCTGATGGAGATGGGGCAGATGGTGACCTTCAATCAGTCGATCAATCTGGAGGCTGCCTCCTTGATCGCCGAAGAGTATGGCACCAGGGTGGAAGTGTCGACAGAAAAGGTTGGCGAAGCGTTGCTGGAAGAAGCCGCCCAATCATCGGGTGAGGAGCATGCGGTCTTGCGGCCCCCGGTCGTCACGATCATGGGGCATGTCGATCATGGGAAAACGTCTTTGCTCGATGCGATTCGCCTGACAAAGGTGGCGGAAGGTGAGGCCGGAGGGATTACGCAGCATATCGGCGCCTATATCGTCGGAGTTCGCGGTAAGCAGGTGACCTTCCTTGATACCCCGGGTCACGAAGCCTTTACGGCCATGCGTGCCAGAGGCGCGAAGGCCACGGACATCGTGATTCTGGTCGTGGCTGCCGATGATGGCGTCATGCCGCAGACGGTGGAAGCCATCCATCATGCCAAGGCTGCCGGAGTGCCATTGATCGTCGCCATCAATAAGGTCGACAAGCCGGGAGCCAATATCGATCGTGTCAAGAATGCCCTGACCGAGCATGGGCTGGTTCCTGAGCCCTGGGGTGGCGACACGATTATGGTTGAGGTGTCCGCGAAGCAACGGACCGGCCTGGACCAGTTGTTGGAAATGATTCTTCTGCAGGCGGAAGTCTTGGAGTTGAAGGCGGATCCATCGCGCATGGCCAAGGGCCTGGTGATCGAGGCGAAGTTGGACCGCGGGCGTGGACCGATCGCGACGGTGCTGGTGCAGAGCGGGACGCTCCATGTCGGGGATGCATTTGTAGTCGGCAATTTCAGCGGCCGCGTGCGCGCGCTCGTGACTGACACGGGGAGCAAGACGACTGAAGCTGGCCCGTCTGTTCCTGTCGAGGTGATTGGTTTGCCGGGCGTGCCGTCGGCCGGCGATTTGTTCACCATCGTGAAAGATGAACGGGTTGCCCGTGAGATTGCGCAGGAGCGGGCGATGAAGCAGCGGGCGGCGGACCTGGCCGGGCCGGCGAAGGTGAGCCTGGATGATCTGTTTGCCAAGATTCAGGAAGGCAATGTCAAAGAATTGCCCATCGTCATCAAGGCCGATGTGCAGGGGTCGGCCGAGGCCTTGGCTGCCGCGGTGGAAAAAATGCCAGCCGGCGCAGTCAAGTTGCGCGTAATGCATACCGGGGTGGGCGGTATTACCGAAACCGACATTCTCTTGGCGGCCGCGTCCAAGGCCATCGTGATCGGATTTAATATTCGTCCGGAACCGAAGGCGGCGGCGTTGGCCGAGCGGGAGGGCGTCGATGTGCGCCTGTACAGCATTATTTACGATGCACTCAACGATATCCGCGCCGCGATGGAGGGCTTACTCGAACCCACGCTCAAGGAGCGTGTCCTTGGGCGGGCTGAAGTACGGCAGATGTTTACGATCCCCAAGGCCGGTCTGGTGGCCGGCTGTTACGTGGTGGATGGCGTCATCTCTCGGGCCAGCGTCGGCGTGCGCGTGATTCGGGATAGTGTGGTGGCCTATGAAGGCAAGCTGGGCTCGCTCCGTCGCTTCAAGGATGATGTGCGTGAAGTGCAGCAGGGGTATGAGTGCGGTATCACGGTCGAAAACTTCAATGATCTCAAGGCCGGGGACATTATCGAGGCCTACGTCGTTGATAAGATTGCCGCCAAGCTTGAGCCTGCGAACCGTGGCACGTCTCCGCAAAGTCATCGGGCATGACCGTCGGGCTCTGCACGGTTGAGTTGTTCATTCCCGACGGGCATTCGTTGAAAGAGAAACGCCAGGTCCTGCAAAGCCTGAAGACCCGGTTGCGAGACAAGTTTAATCTATCGGTCGCGGAAGTCGGAGACCAGGATTTGTGGCAGAAGGCAATTTTAGGTATGGCCTGCGTGGCGAATGAATCCGCGCATGTGAACCAGGTGTTGGATTAAGCCGTGAATTTGATTCAGTCCGTGCCTGTGATCCAACTAGTACGCTCGCGAATCGAGTTGCTGTAAGGCGGCGTCATGACCAAATCGACGTACAGCCGGGCCGATCGTGTGGCAGACCAGATCCGCATGGAAGTGGCCGACATTCTGATGCGGAAGATTAAGGATCCGCGTGTGCGCTCGGTCACCGTGACCGATGTGGAGTTGACCAAAGATCTTCGCATCGCGCGCGTCTTTGTGACGACCATGGAGCAGAATAAGGATGAGCGGTTGGTGTTCGACGGGCTGGCGAAGGCCAGCGGTTTCGTTCGGGCGGAGTTGGGGCGGCGTCTGGCATTACGATACCTGCCGGAGCTGATCTTTATGAAAGACATCAGTGGCCCTAGAGCTGACCGAGTCCTGGAGCTGTTGGATGGACTGCACCGCGATCAATCCCACGAAGAGATGTTGGCAGAGCCCCCCCACACCGATGTCTAGCAAATGACCATGATCGCCTCGATGGAGCCACGCGCGACTACTGTGCTTCAGGACGGAGTGTTGAATGTCCGCAAGGAAGCCGGGTGGACGTCGCACGATGTGGTGGCTCGCATTCGTGGGAAGTTGCGCGGCATGAAGTTGGGCCATGCCGGAACGCTGGATCCGGCGGCGGCCGGCGTCCTGCCGTTGCTCGTCGGGCGTGGAACGCGCATCGCTGAATATTTGCTGGAATGGGACAAAACCTATCTCGCCGGATTGCGCCTCGGTGAAACAACCGACACGCAAGATGCCACCGGGACCGTGCTCCTGCGTTCACCGATTGAGTCGTTGTCCGAAGCCCGCATCCGTGAAGTGGTAGCTGGGTTTGAGGGGCGCATTCAGCAACTCCCTCCCATGTATTCTGCGGTAAAAGTCGGCGGGGTTCCGTTATACAAAGCGGCGCGAGCCGGGCGGGAGGTCTCCCGGCAGGTTCGTGAAGTGACCGTCTTTCGCCTCGATATCGTGGATGTTCAGATTCCTGAAGTGGCGCTCCGGGTGGTCTGTTCCAAGGGGACGTATATCAGGACGCTCTGCGCGGATATCGGCGACAAGTTAGGGGTCGGCGGTCATATGGCGACGTTGGTCCGCGAGCGCGTGGGGCCACTGACCCTTGAGCAGGCGTTGACGGTGGACGAAATCGAATCACGCTTGGAGCAAGGCACGCTGGCGGCGTCGATGTTGACGTTGGATCAGGCGCTGTTCGGACTTCCGGTTTGTATCGTGGGGGCGGCGACGGCCGGCCGGGTCCTGCACGGCATGCCGGTTCCTGCCTCAGAAGTGCTGGCCTGGCATGGCTTGTCTTCGCCTCTCTCTGAGGGGGCGAATCGGGCCATTCGCATCAAGGACGGAGCGGGGCGGTTATTAGCCATCGGCACGATGCCGGACGGCATGAATGCTGAGGCGCCGGGGGCGAATGCGCAGTCGATTGCTGTATCGAAAGTATTGGTCACAGAAGAATCACAGGGTGGTAGTATCGCGAACTCAATAGAGGAGTAGAGACGTATGGCACTGGTAAAAGAAGTGAAAACGGAATTGGTCAAGGGTTTCCAGCAGCATGACAAGGACACCGGATCTCCGGAAGTGCAGATCGCGATCCTGACGAACCGGATTACGTACTTGACGGAACATTTCAAGTTGCACAAGAAGGACCACCATTCCCGGCGCGGGTTGTTGACACTGGTCGGACGTCGTCGTCGGTTGTTGGACTATCTCCGAAAAGTTGAAGAAGCCCGGTATCGCGCCATTCTGGAGCGACTGGGTATTCGTAAGTAGTCGTGTGAGCGAATCGGCTGCCACCTTCGTGGGTGGCGGCCGAACCATTTGTTGTCCCCGCAGGTGAACACTGAAACAAGTTCAACGGCACGGGTCGACATTCAATCGAGGGCAGGCGCTTGTCGTTGGATGTGTAGATGGCCAGTTGAACTTATCTCTGTGGGCATCTGTGGGATTTAAACGGAGGAGACCATAGATGAAACATGTTGTAGGCATTGAGCTGGCAGGGCGTCGGTTGACGCTGGAGACCGGTCGTATCGCGAAGCAGGCGGACGGCGCCATCTGGGCCACCTACGGTGATACCGTCGTGCTCGCAACGGCCGTTGCGTCACAAAATGCCAAGCCGGGAGTGGATTTCCTTCCGCTGACCGTGGATTACCAGGAAAGGACTTATGCAGCCGGTAAGATTCCGGGCGGCTATTTTAAGCGGGAAGGTCGGCCTTCGGAGCGGGAAGTGCTGACCAGCCGGCTGATCGATCGGCCGCTTCGGCCTCTCTTTCCGGAAGGGTATTACTTCGAGACGCAAGTCATTGCCTCGGTATTGTCTGCCGATAAGACGGGCGTGTCGGATGTCATCGGCATCATCGCGGCATCCGCGGCGTTGGCGGTCTCGTCGATTCCATTCAACGGGCCGATCGCAGGCGTGAAAATCGGCCGCGTCAACGGGCAGTTGGTGGTGAACCCCGATCTGGAAACCCTGGAAACCAGCGATCTTCATCTCGTCGTGGCTGGGACTGCCGATGCGGTGATGATGGTCGAAGCCGGGGCCAATGAATTGCCGGAAGCGACCATGCTGGAAGCCATTGAGTTGGCGCACAGCGAAATCAAGAAAATCGTCGCGAAGATCGAAGAATTGCGCAAGCTGGCCGGCAAGCCGAAACGGACGGTGCTGCAAGAGCCCATCGATGCCGCATTGACCGAACAGGTGCGTGCGCTGGTGGCCGGTCCGATCCGTGAGGCCATCCTCATCCCCAATAAGAGCGCAAGGCAGGAGCGCCTGGATCAGGTGCTGGCCGAGACGGTTGCGAAGCTCAAATCGGACGAGCCGAATCGGGACCGGCATGTCAAGATCATTTTCCATGGTCTGGAGTACACCGAAGTTCGCAACATGATTCTCGAAAAGCGGGTGCGCGCCGACGGGCGTGGTCCAGCGGACATTCGTCCGATCACCTGCGAAGTCGGTGTGCTGCCTCGCGCGCACGGATCCGCAGTCTTCACTCGCGGAGAAACGCAGAGCCTGGCGGTGGTGACGCTGGGTACGACCGACGACGAGCAGCGCATTGATGCCTTGGAGGGCGAATACATGCGCACCTTCATGTTGCATTACAATTTCCCGCCCTTCAGTGTCGGCGAGGCACGGCCGCTCCGGTCGCCGGGCCGCCGCGAGGTCGGGCATGGAGCTCTAGCCGAGCGAGCGCTCAAGTCGATTCTTCCCGGCAAGGATAAGTTTCCTTACACGGTGCGAATTGTATCGGAAATCCTGGAGTCGAACGGATCCTCTTCCATGGCCACGGTCTGCGGCGGTACGTTGGCGCTCTTGGATGCGGGCGTTCCGATTAAGGAGCCGGTGGCGGGGATCGCGATGGGGTTGATCAAGGAAGGCAATCAGGTGCTGGTTCTGTCCGATATTCTCGGATTGGAGGATCACCTGGGCGATATGGACTTTAAGGTCACGGGGACGAAAAACGGCGTGACGGCGCTTCAGATGGATATCAAGATCGGCGGCATCACCTCCGAATTGATGCGCGAAGCGCTGGCTCAGGCGAAGGCGGGAAGGCTCCACATTCTCGGGTGTATGGCCCAGGCGTTGACCGAACCGCGCACCAAGCTGTCAGCCTTCGCTCCGCGCATATTCCCGATGAAGATCAAGCAAGACAAGATCCGCGATGTCATCGGCCCTGGTGGGAAGATGATCCGCAGCATCATCGCGGAGACCGGTGTGAAGATCAATGTCGAAGACACCGGCGATGTGACGATTGCCTCTTCCGATGAAGCCTCGGCACAGAAGGCGATCGATATGATCAAGCGCCTGACCGAGGAAGTCGAGGTCGGCAAGATCTATCTTGGAACCGTCCGCAAGATTATGGATTTCGGCGCATTTGTCGAAGTGCTTCCCGGCACGGACGGATTGGTGCATATCTCCCAGCTGGCTCATCATCGCGTCAAGGCGGTCACCGACGAGGTGTCCGAAGGCGATCAGGTGATGGTGAAGGTGCTGGAAATCGATAAGCAGGGGAAGATTCGTTTAAGCCGGAAGGAAGCCATGCCGGCACCGGCTGGTTCTCCTGCCACCGAACCAACGCCCGCGGGATAATCGATTGTGTATCGCAAGATCGTTCTCGACAACCGGTTGCGCATTGTGGCCGAACTGCTCCCGACGTTGAAGTCCGTCACGATCGGCATATGGGTCAACGTCGGATCGCGCGATGAGCAGCCGGGGGAAGAGGGGCTGTCTCACTTCCTGGAGCATATGTTCTTCAAGGGAACGCGCAGCCGCACGGCGACGCAGATTTCCCGTGAGATCGATGCGCTGGGGGGTGAGATGAATGCGTTCACCACCCGAGAAACGACGACCTTTTATGTGAAGGTGCTGGATCAACAGTTGGAGGCAGCGTTGGAGCTGCTCTCGGATCTGTTCTATCGGTCCCGGTTCGAGTCGAAAGAAGTTGAAAAAGAAAAGCAGGTGGTGCTCGAAGAGATCCGGATGGTCCAAGACGATCCAGAGGATCTGGTTCAAGAGCTTCACATGAAGCACACGCTCGGAAGCCATCCGCTGGGCAGGCCAATCCTGGGGCAAGCTCCGAGAATTCAGGCTCTTGGGCGTAACGATCTGGTGTCCTACGTTGGTTCGCACTATGATCCGGAGCGCACCGTCGTCGCGGTGGCCGGCAACTTTACCTGGCGCCGCTTGGAGCAGTTGTTGGCGCGGTATTTTTCCGACTCCCATAAGGGTGTGGCCGCCCAACCAAGCCGTCGTCCGCCTGAAGTGAAGGGTGGGGTGCTGGTCAAACGTAAGGCTCTTGAGCAGGTCCATCTGTGTTTGGGCCTTCAGGGTCTGAGTGCCGGGCATAAGGATCGATATGCGGCGCATGCGCTCAACGGGGTGCTAGGCGGGAGTGTCAGCTCGCGCCTGTTTCAGGAGGTGCGGGAAAAGCGTGGCCTCGTGTACTCGATCTATTCGTTTCTGTCCACTTACTCCGATGGCGGAATGACCACGGTGTATGCCGGTACGCGCCCGAAAGAGGTTGAGCGTGTCGTGGAAGTTGTCTGCCGGGAGCTGAAGAAGCTCCGCACGCATGGAATCGATGCGAAGGATTTGGCCCGGGTGAAAAACCAAATGAAGGGCAGTCTGATGCTCAGCCTGGAGAGTTCGCACAGTCGCATGAGCAAGTTGGCGAAGGACGAACTGACGCAAGGCAATCACGTGTCGCTCGAGCAGATGATTGCGGAAATCGATCGCGTGACGACCGATCAGGTGTATCGGGTGGCGCAAACGTTACTGGATCAGCGCTGTCTTTCAATTACGGCACTTGGCCCGATTCCGACCAAGAGTCTGCAGTCGTTTGCGTCATAACCGGTCAATTGCGGGGCACCCGTAGGCGGGGCGCAAGGGCTGGTCGGGCAATGAGTAGCGGTGATTTGAGCGCCATTGCAGGACTAACTCTTTGCTACGGTACTCATTTTAGGGCGCGAATCATGGCTGGATTTCGGCAAAACATTTTCTTGACACGTTTCGTGGATTTAAGTACCATGGTCGCGTTTTCATCATATAAGTCTGAATTTATTTCGGCTGCATTACAGGGGAAGGTAAGCAGAGAGAAAGGGGGTGTGCGTCGCACTTCCTCCTCCTAGCGCGTTCTCTGGAATTTTGTTTTTTTCTGAGCTCTTTTTTTGGATACTGTGATTCAACGGTTCTCTGGTCATCATTTTTCCAAGGAGGGTAGGGTTATGAATAGGGTCGGAATTCTAGCCGCACTTGCAGTCTCCTCCGTTGTCGGCTTGTTGACCGCCGGTGTTACGTTGGCGGCGGATGCTCCAGCCGGGGGCGGACCGAGCGAAGTCACCACGGGCAGCGGAAAGTTTTTTAAGGGTGAGACCACCAATACCTTGAAGGGTCGGGTGTGGTCGCAATGGGCAGACAATCCTGATACCGAATTGCTCTTCGGCATCCAGTACTGGAACACCGGTGATCCGGCTTCCGGTGAAGGGGGCGGTCGGTCTTCAACATCCATGGATGTGAAGCCGCCAGATCCTTTGTTTACCTGCTGCGGCTGGGGCTTTACCGGAGGTACGGACAAGAACAATCCTTACGCCGGCTGGCACCACGCGCAAACCACCGTTCGTTTGTCTGTTAAGGATAAGAGTTTGATGGATCAAATCATCAAGGCATCGCAGGAGCTTGTGGCGATGGAAGTAACCCTTGATGGTCGGACCATTACCGGATTCAAGGTCTTGAAATAGAATTTATACGCGAGGCGACATTCTTGAGACTTTTTTGTCTTCTTTAAGGAGGATGTGATTATGAAGCTTCAAAAGCAGGGGTGGACCTTTATGGCTGCCGTGGCTTTGGTGGTGGGTTTTGCCTCCACTGCGCTGGCCATCGAGGCGTTCCAGGAGCGATTCGAGTGGGGAGATCTGAGCAAGCCCACTACGCTGCAGGGGCGTGTCATCATTCTAGATCCATACGATGAAGCGGTCTGGCTCAACATCGCTGTGTTCGGCGGCAACGCAGAGAGCGGTTTATTTTGGCAGAGAATTCACCCAGGGAAGAACCTCAAGTTCTATCCCGCGGACAAGAATGTGTGGGAGCAGTTGAAGTCCATGGCGCGTCCGCATTCCGGACCGGCTGCAGCGAAGGAAGTTCCCCCTGGATCCCCGACCACTCTGGTAGAGTTCGTGGCTCAGGAAGTCGAGCAAAATCGCCGCGTGATTTCGTCAGTCAAGAAGTTGGCCGACAATGCCGGCGAAATGGGTAAGCCAAAGAGCATCTCCTCCCTTCGCTTGAAGGAATGTGAAGGGAAGACGGAAGTGGATGCTCCTTGCCACGCCGCGAAGACGTTGCTGAACACGTCCCCAAAGACTCCGGATGGAGCGAATTTGCCGTTGCAATATGATGTGTTGTTGCCAAATGGCAAGCCGCTTGCCAACCTGATTCCCTGGACTGCCAAGTACAATCAGGGTGGTGGACATCACTGAGTAGTAGAAGGCCATTGGCCTGAAGTAAGAAGGCGGCATTCCGAAAGGGATGCCGCCTTTTTATTTGCGACGTCGAGGGAGGAACTGTCTAGGCCGGGATGTGAGCTATTCCTGTAATAGCCGTTGTTGCAGTTCAGCAAGTCGATTGAGCGCATCGAGGGGGGTCATGGAGAAGAGATTCATTTGGCGAACTTCCTCAAGCATAGGATGAGGCGCAGGGAGCGTGGCATCAAATTGAAGCGACTGCTGGTTCTCCTGCACTGACCGTTCGGATGACGAGGAGGACTCAAGTTGAGCAAGGACGGCCTTGGCCCGGTGTATTACCTGATCGGGGAGACCTGCCAGTTCAGCAACATGGATTCCGTAGCTGCGATCGGCGCCCCCTCGAATAATCTTTCGCAGAAACAGCACCTTCCCGTCACGTTCCTGTACCGCAACGCAATAGTTCGTAATCCCTTCCCGTAGACTCTCCAATTGCGTCATTTCATGATAGTGAGTCGCGAAGAGCGTGCGCGCGCCGAGACGCTGAGGATCCTGGATGTATTCTGCAATTGCCCAGGCAATGCTCAGCCCGTCATAGGTGCTCGTGCCGCGTCCGATTTCATCGAGGAGGATCAAGCTGCGAGGTGTGGCGCAGTTGAGGATATGGGCTGATTCCGTCATCTCAACCATGAAGGTACTCTGGCCACCTGCGAGATTGTCGGATGCGCCGACTCTGGTAAAGATGCGATCAGTCAGCCCAATCCTGGCTTCCGTGGCAGGGACAAAGCTTCCCATCTGCGCCATCAATGTAATCAGGGCGACCTGTCGGAGGTAGGTGCTCTTCCCAGCCATGTTGGGGCCAGTCAGAATGTGCAGCCGGCTGGTAGCCAGATCCAGATGGGTGTCGTTCGGGATAAATCCGCCGGAGAGATCAAGACGTTCGACGACCGGGTGTCGGCCCTGAACAATATGGAGGCCATCACCTTCGTCGACGGTTGGTCGCACATAGCGATTGAGCGCGGCGGTTTCCGCCAGGGCGGCGATTACATCAAGGGTGGCCAATCGTCGGCTGATCTCTTGAAGGCGGGCTGTTTCCTCAGCGAGTCGTGTCCGGAGCTGTTCGAACAGCGCTTGCTCCAGGGCCGTCAGTTTTGTGTCGGCTCCCGTGACCCGCTCTTCAAGTTCCTTTAACTCGGCGGTCATGAAGCGCTCGGCATTGACCAGGGTTTGCTTGCGGATATAGTCGGGCGGTACCTTCCCGAGATTCGCCTTCGTGAGTTCAATATAGTACCCGAAGACTTGGTTATATCTGATTTTAAGCGACTCGACGCCGGTCCGTTCGCGTTCTTTGGCTTCGAGGCCGGTAATCCAGCCTTTGCCCTCCCGACTTGCCTTGCGAAGTTCATCGACTTCAGGATGGTATCCGCTCTTCAGGATGCCGCCGTCGCGAATCGATACGGGCGCCTCCTGCTCTATGGCTCCTTCGATCAACTCGTAGAGATCCTGGGCGTTATCCCATGACGACATCAGGTCGGCGATGAGTGGAGAATCGAGCACGGACAATTCGGCCTGAATTGCGGGAAGCGAAGAGACGGAAATTTTCAGAGCGAGGACATCCCGCGGATTGGCAACTCCGAGGGACATGCGGCTACAGAGACGGGAAATGTCCTGGACGGTTCGCAATGCCGTTCGGAGGCGAACTCGTGCGTCGATCTGTCGTTTGAGTTCGTCAACCGCTGTCAGTCGAGCCTCGATTGCCGCGCTGTTGACCAATGGCCGCAGGAGCCACTCACGGAGCAACCGGCTTCCCATGGCGGTGACGGTGCGATCCAGAACGCCCAATAACGTATAGGTGGACTGGTTCGACGAGTCCTCCGCACGACCGGCAGGCCTGACGAGTTCCAGATTGCGGATGGTGACGCTGTCCAGGTGCATGGCGTCATGATCCTGTCTCACTCGTGGCGGGCGGATATGGTCGAGAGGGGCCGACGGTTGAGTCTCCCTGACATACCGCAACACTGCCGCCCCGGCTTGGATGCCCAGTGTGAGTCGGTGGCAGCCGAAGGCTTCCATGGAATGCACGCGAAACTGTTCTTGTAACGTCATGCGACCCTGCTCCAGGTCGAACCACGTCGCAGGTTGTGCGCAGCATCGGGGGCCGGTCAGATCGGCGGTCCATTGCTGTTCGTCCGGAGAGAGATCTTCGGGAAACAGCAATTCTTTCGGTTCAAGCCGCGCCAGTTCGTCCCGCAGGGAGGCTTCTGCCTGGATCCCATGAAACTCACTGAGCCAATAGTCTCCGGTCGAGACTTCAAGCGTTGCGAGGCCATAGGAGGGCTCTTTGCGTCCGGTCCCTGCGGATCGAAGGCGCACGCATACCGCGGCCAGCACGTTTGATTCCGTGGACGGAAGGAATTCGCTATCGATGAGTGTGCCGGGGGTATAGAGCCGGACGACTTCCCTGCGCACCAGACCCTTGGCCAGTTTGGGGTCTTCGACTTGCTCGCACAGGGCGACGGTTCGTCCCGCACGGAGGAGTTTGGCGATGTAATTAGTGGCGGCATGATAGGGGACACCGCAGAGAGGGATCGGGGTTTCGCTGGATTTATCGCGTGATGTCAGCGCAATGGAGAGAAGTTTGGACGCCTCCACCGCGTCCTCCTGGAACATTTCATAGAAATCGCCGACACGGAAAAAAAGGATGGCATCGCGATAGGCCTGCTTGATGTCGCGATACTGCCGCATTAATGGGGTGCCGTCGGCGTCACCCATCGGAGGGCTCTCCCTCAGCGGGAATGTCCGAAGACGTCCCCACGCGGCGGGCAGCCTTGTCGAGGGCTTGTCGGAGGCGCTCCAGATCCACCTCGGCCTCCTGCAGCGCCTTGGTTTTGCGCCGGAGTTCGATGCGGCCGCGTACCCAGGCCGGAAACAGCAGAATCCCGGACACTAACAGTCCGACGCCGAAGGCCGCCAGAATCGGTTTATAGATCAGGATTGAGGCGGATCGAAGACCGAAAAAATACCGCAGAGTGACTTCCTGCTCCTGGTTCTGCAAAAAAAACGACAGCGCGAGTAGCAGCAGCGTTCCCACCAATATCAATCGGATCAATGCGAGGCCCTCCTTGGCCGGTTCAATTGTACACGGGTTTGCTGAGCCGCTCTAGTGGGGCGATTTGCGGAGAGCCGGGAGCGAAGCGCGTCCAGCAGACGCCGTGCAGCAGGGCCTCTGGCTGTGAGAATTGCGCGGCGGGCCGCCGGGGGGCGGTGCGACAAGTGGACATCGAGCCGGTCCGACGGAAGACCGTCGCCCCACCGATCGGCCCATTCGATCGCAGTGACAGTGTGGCCGTCTAAGTAGTCGTTGAGTCCGGTATCTTCGAGTTGGGCGGCGGTCAGGCGGTAGAGGTCGGAGTGGACCAATGGAAGGCGTCCCCGGTATTCGTGGATGAGTGTAAACGTCGGGCTGCTCACGTCCGTCGGTTCGGCGAGCAGCCCGTCGGCGATGCCTTTGACCAGTGAGGTTTTGCCTGCTCCCAGTTCGCCGAACAGGGCGAGAACTTCGCCTCCCTGGAGGAGTGTGCCCAGGCAACGTCCCAGGCGGTGCGTGTGTTTCGGAGATCGAAGCACAATGTGCCACGGTTTGCCGATAGGGGGAGACCCCGCGGTTGTTTGCCTGAGAGGTGCCGCAGGTGATGGCACCGGCTTAGGTGTGTGTGGTCGGCGCGAGGGCATGGGGGATGTGCTGAATGAGATCACTCGCAATCATGCCGGCTTGGCCGAGATGCTGCGCGGCCAAATCTCCGGCCAAACCATGAAAGTATGTCGCCGCGCAGGCGGCGTCCCAAGGGGCCAAGCCTTGCGCGAGTAGCCCGCCGACCATGCCCGTCAAGACATCACCGGTACCGGCGGTGGCCATTCCGGGATTGCCGGTCGGGCAGATGGCTGCCAGGCCATCCGGGCGCGCAATCACCGTGCGGGCTCCTTTGAGGATGACAAAGACGCCGCGTTCCCGCGCAAATCTGGTGGCCGTGCCAAGACGATCTTCATTGACCGATTGCGTGGTTGCCTCGGTTTCCAACCTGGCCATCTCGCCTGGATGAGGAGTGATAATCGGCGGTCGCTTGCACTCGGTCAGTAACGAGGATTTCCCCGCCAATGCATTCAACGCATCGGCATCGAGTACGCAGGGCTTGTCGATTCGCTTCACGAGTTCCTGTACCAGGTCGACGGTCTCGGGATGGGTGGTCAGGCCCGGTCCGATCGCGACGGCATCCCGGGCGCCGGCGAACGCGAGGAGGCGATCCAAACCGGAACGCGCGAAGGTCCGAGCTTTGGTTTCCGGCATCGGCAGTGTCATCACTTCGAGGAGTTTTGCTTCCAGAATATCATTGGCGCTCGAGGGGATTGCGGCCGTCACCAAGCCGGTTCCGATGCGCAGGGCTGAGAGTGCTGCCATGGCCGCCGCGCCTGTCTTGCCGACCGAGCCGGCGATGACGCCGAGGTGGCCGTAGGTGCCTTTGTGTGCCGAGGGGCGTCGTGGGGGGAGTGCCGCGCGAGCAGCCGTATCGGTCAGCAGCATCAACCGACTTCCGATGGCTTCGACAAAGGAGGCGGGAATCCCAATATCCACGAGTCGAACCGTTCCAGCGCAATCGATGCCGGATCCACTATAGAGCCCCGCCTTCGGCAATCCCAACGTCACCGTGAGATCCGCGCGCACGGCGGCTCCCAGCACCGCTCCTGTATCGGCATGCAGGCCTGATGGAAGATCGACGGCCACGGTCGGTCGGCCAACGGCGGTGATGGCTTCGATCGCATCACGATAGAGCCCGGTGACGGGGGTGGAGAGGCCGGTACCGAGAATCGCATCGACGAGAATGTCCCCGGTCGCCAACCGTTGTTGGATTGTCTCCACGTCGGCGGGGCATGTAACGGCCGATTTCCCTGCTGATCGGAGAAATCGCTGGTACATCGTCTTTGCATCGCGACTCAGATCCTCGGGGGACGCGAGCAGCAGGATGTGGACCTGGGCCTGTTTTCGTCGTAACAGCCGTCCGACGACAAAACCGTCTCCACCATTGTTCCCCTTGCCGCAGAGGATGATGACCGATTTCCCGGCAAGCGGTGCATATCGGGCCTCAAGGTGAGTGACGACCCCCGCTCCGGCTCGTTCCATCAGCGTCAGGGACGGCACCAAGGCTTCCGTAATTGTCCGCTGATCCAGGGCTCGCATTTGCTCGGCGGTCACGATCGGTATCATGGTGTTCTGTGACTCCCGGTCGGTTTCTCGCGGCGAGGGTGACAGGCCGTGTCGTGGGGATGGCCGGACTAGGCGATCAATTCCCTCATTTCTCGCACGGCCTGGACCAATCCGACCATGACGGATCGGGCGATGATGCTATGACCGATATTGAATTCCACAATTTCGGGCAACTTGGCGAGTCGTTTCACATTTTTGTAGGTTAAGCCGTGCCCGGCGTTCACGCCGAGACCGAGCTTGTACGCCAGTTTGGCTGCCTGGGTAATGGCCTCGAACTCCTCGTCTTCTTCCTTCGACCGCTTGGCGTTGGAGTAGCGGCCGGTATGTAACTCGACATAGGCCGCGCCGATTTTGTGCGCCGCCTTGATTTGATCGAGACTCGGCTCGACAAACAAGCTTGTGGGGATGCCTCCGTCGCGGAGCAGATCGACGATTTTCTGAATGCGATCGCGGTGATTAGCGACATCGAGACCGCCTTCCGTGGTCAGCTCCTGTCGGCGTTCCGGGACGAGTGTCACCAGGTCCGGTTTGACGCTCAGGGCGATCTTGGCCATGGCGTCGTCGGCGGCCATCTCCAGATCCAGTTTGGTTCGCACGATTTCCCGCAACATGGTGAGATCTCGATCTTGAATATGCCGGCGGTCTTCCCGAAGATGCACAACCAGGCCATCGGCGCCGGCCAATTCCACGAGAATGGCCGCGGTCAAGGGGTCGGGATCGGTCCCTCCTCGCGCCTGCCGGAGTGTCGCCACATGATCGATATTTACACCCAGTCGAGCCATTACGCCTCCGCAATTTCCCTGCAGATCATAGGGGAAAGATTTCGGAACTGGTCGAAAATCATAGACAATTCTCTGGTTGCTGAGGCATTATTAACAGAAGACGGTACGGGGGAGCAAGGAGGCAGATCGTGAGAGGCCTCACTGTTTTGAGTGTGACCACGATAGGGTGCCCACCCCCAAGTCCTGACAATCGTAGCGAAATTGACTCGTTTTGAGGCCTCCATTAAAATACGCCCCTTTCAGAGGCATGGCGACTGAACCTGTTCGGCAGAGGACCCGCCTGTAGGAGTCTGACAAATTCATGGCGATCGGCGACGGATTTTACCGCATTAAACGACTTCCCCCCTACGTATTTGCGCAAGTACAAACCCTGAAACTTGAGGCGCGTCAGCGGGGCGAGGATATCATCGACTTCGGCATGGGCAACCCGGATCAGCCCACGCCGCCTCATATCGTCGATAAATTGATCGAAGCATCGAGGAAGGCCAAAAACCATCGTTATTCAGCTTCACGCGGGATCACGAAGCTGCGTCATGCGATTACCGGTTGGTATAAGCGCAATTACGATGTGGATTTGGATCCTGAGACCGAAGCGATCGTGACGATCGGCTCCAAGGAAGGCATCGCCCACTTGGCGCTGGCTACGATCGGGCCAGGCGATGTGGTGTTGACGCCCACGCCCACCTATCCCATCCATATGTACAGTTTTATCATCGCCGGCGGGGAAGTGCGCGGGATTGAGCTGCGCCAGGACAGCGACTTTTTCGATGACCTGTTGCGCGTCTATCGCCAAACCTTGCCGCGTCCGCGTATTCTCGTGATCAATTTCCCGCACAACCCGACGACCGCCGTGGTCGATCTTGAGTTTTTCAAGAAGATCGTCGCGTTTGCCAAGGAACACGACGTGATCGTGATTCACGACTTGGCCTATGCCGATATCGCGTTCGACGGCTATAAGGCACCGAGCTTTCTGCAGGTGCCGGAGGCGAAGGATGTGGGTGTGGAGTTTTATACGCTGTCCAAGGCCTACAACATGCCCGGCTGGAGAGTCGGATTCTGTGTCGGCAACCGTGAAGTAGTCGGCGCGCTCGCCAAGCTGAAGAGTTATCTCGACTACGGAATTTTTCAGCCGATTCAGATTGCCAGTACCGTCGCGTTGAATGGGCCACAGGACTGCGTCAAGGAAGTCGTGCAGCGGTATCAAAACCGGCGCAATGTTCTCGTGAACGGGCTGAATCGTATCGGCTGGCCGGTGGCGTTACCCCGCGCGACGATGTTCGTGTGGGCCCGTATTCCGGACCCGTTCCGGCATATGGGGTCGCTGGAGTTTTCGAAGCTGCTTCTCCGGGAAGCCAAGGTCGCCGTATCGCCGGGAATCGGTTTCGGAGAAGGCGGAGACGAATTCGTGCGGTTTGCGCTGGTGGAAAATGAGCATCGCACCCGGCAGGCTTTGCGCGGGATCCGCAAAGTATTGAATTTGGATGACCAGGAATCATGAAGAGTGAGATCGGGGTCGGGTTAATCGGATTCGGAACGGTCGGCACCGGTGTGGCTCGTGTGTTGATCGAGAATGCTGAATTGATTCGTCGGCGGGTGGGTGTACCCGTCACGCTGGTTCGCATTGCGGACTTGGACATCACGCGCGATCGCGGCATTGCGATTCCGCCGGGCGTGCTCACGACGGATATCCAGCAAGTCCTCACGGATCCACGGGTGGATATCGTCATCGAGTTGATGGGCGGGTACGATCTCGCCAAGCGTGTGATTTTGGACGCCGTGCAACGAGGCAAACATGTGGTCACGGCTAACAAAGCCTTGCTGGCCGTGCATGGCGAAGAGATTTTTGCCGCGGCTTCGCGTCAAGGCATCGATCTCGGCTTCGAGGCGAGCGTGGGGGGTGGAATTCCGGTCATCCGCGCATTGATGGAAGGATTGGCCGCGAACAATATCCAGTCGATTTACGGCATCATCAACGGCACCTCGAATTATATTCTTAGCCGAATGACCAGTGAAGGCCAGCGTTTCGACGTGGTGCTGGAAGAGGCGAAACGCGCCGGTTATGCCGAGGCTGACCCCACCTTCGATGTGGCGGGAATTGATTCGGCTCACAAGCTGACCATCATGGTCAGCTTGGCCTACGGGACACCCGTCAATTTCAAAGAGATCTATACCGAAGGTATCACCGGGCTTACGCCGCTCGATATTGCTTATGCGAAGGAGTTCGGGTTTACAATCAAGCTGCTGGCGATCGCAAAATATTCCGATGGCGAAATCGAGGCGCGCGTGCATCCGACGATGGTGCCGTCGGCCTCTCAAATCGCGAAGGTCGACGGTGTCTACAATGCGATTCAGCTAGTGGGCGATGCTGTCGAAGATGTCGTGCTGTATGGCCGGGGCGCCGGGTCGATGCCGACGGGAAGTGCGGTCGTGAGTGATGTCATGGCCATCGCGCGCAATCTGCTCAAGGATGCCGCCGGTCGTGTCCCGCCTGCATCCTACCAGCCCGATCAGCGGCGGCCGTTGCGCATGCGACCGATGGAAGAAATTACCTCGCTCTACTATATTCGCTTTATGGTGCTCGACCGGCCGGGCGTGTTGTCGCAGATTGCGGGGGTGCTGGGTCGTTATGGGATCAGCATTTCGTCGGTGCTGCAGCAGGGACGCAAAGAGGGGCAGACGGTGCCGGTGGTGATCATGACGCATATGGCAAAAGAGCGGGATATTCAGAACGCGCTCCGTGAAATCAATCCGATGTCCTACATCTCCGAGCCCACGACGCTGATCAGAGTCGAAGGGCGTGATGAATGAATGTGTCTCTCCCGTTGTGCTGAGAGGATGGTCGAATAGATTGTTATGAATCGTTGGCGTGGGATCATCGAAGAATATCGGAAGTTCCTGCCGGTTACGGCGCAGACCCCTGTGATCACACTGGGCGAGGGCAATACGCCACTGATCCGCGCGGCGCGGCTCGCGAAGAAAATCGCTCCGGGGATCGATCTGTATCTGAAGTATGAAGGCATGAATCCCACCGGATCCTTCAAAGACCGCGGTATGACCATGGCGATCTCCAAGGCTGTCGAGGGGGGCGCGCGGGCGGTCATTTGCGCCTCCACCGGAAACACGTCTGCCTCCGCTGCGGCGTACGGGGCCAGGGCGGGCATTGCCGTGTATGTGCTCATTCCGGCCGGCAAGATCGCGCTGGGGAAGTTGTCGCAGGCGATGATGCATCAGGCCACCGTCATTCAAGTCGAAGGAAATTTTGACCAGGCGCTGACCATCGTCAAAGAGCTGTCGGCGACCTACCCCGTTGAGTTGGTCAACTCCCTGAACCCCTTCCGGATCGAAGGACAGAAAACGGCGGCGATGGAGATTTGTGACGATCTCGGCGATGCACCGGCTATGCATGTACTTCCTGTAGGGAATGCAGGTAATATCACCGCCTATTGGAACGGCTATCGGGAGTATCGTGCGTCCAATCAGACGACGCGGTTGCCTCGGATGATGGGATTTCAGGCCGCTGGTGCGGCGCCGATTGTCTTGGGCCATATCGTCGAAGAGCCACAGACGGTGGCCACGGCGATCCGAATCGGCAACCCGGCCAGTTGGCAATCGGCTCTCACTGCGGTGAAGGAGTCGTCCGGTGCCATTGATATGGTCACCGACGAAGAAATTCTGCATGCCTATGCGTTGGTGGCCAGTGAGGAAGGTGTCTTTTGCGAACCAGCCTCCGCTACCTCCGTGGCCGGTGTCATTAAATTGAGTCAGGCCGGACAATTAAAAGAAGGTGCCACGGTTGTGTGTACGTTGACCGGGCATGGTTTGAAGGATGCCGATACGGCGATCGGCATTTCACGTCAGCCTCAAACGGTGAAAGCCACCCGCGATGATGTGGCCCGCCTCCTTCATGTCTGATTACCTCAGGAACATTGCATGAAATATTTGATCCTGCATGCCGACGGGATGGCAGATCTCGCGTGTCCGGAACTCGGTGGAAAAACCCCGCTTCAAGCGGCCGCAACTCCGAACCTTGACCAGATCGCCCAGCGTGGCGAGGTGGGGTTGTTGAGCCTTCCCTCGGAAGCCGGAGCCGCTGGAAGTGATGTCACCAGTGTGGCTGTGCTGGGATATGATCCGAAAAAGTATTATCCGGGCCCCGGTCCGCTGGAGGCGGCCGGTCTCGGCGTCACGGTGGGTGAGCAGGACGTGGTGTTCCGGTGCACCATGGTGACGGTGCGGGGGGAGTCTGCCTCCGGTAGCAAAGATCGAGCAACCGACATCAAGAAACTCGGGCCGCATGTCCTCATGGAGGACGCGACCGCCGGTCTCATCGACACGGAGCAGGCTCGTGAGTTGCTCGAAGCGGTGAATGAGCAGCTTGGCTCGGAATCGATTCAGTTCTACCCCGGTTCCGGGCATCGACACCTCATGGTCTGGGTCGGAGGAAAATCCCGCGCGACGTGTCTCGATCCACAACCGTTGGTCGGCCGGTCGATTGCCGATGCATTGCCGAGCGGCGATGGCGCCGACGTGCTGCGCAAGATCATGGATGCGGCGTTTTTCATCCTGCGCGACCATCCGGTGAATGAGGAACGTGAGCAGGAGGGGTTGAAGCCCGCCAATTGCCTGTGGTTGTGGGGCCAGGGCCGTGCCGCCGTGTGGCCGCCCTTGCCGGAGCGATACCAGATTGCCGGTGTGGTGGTGTCATCCAGTGATGTCCATCGTGGAGTTGGGGTGTGCGCCGGGTTGGATGCGGTCGAGCTTCCGCTTGCCGACGGAAGCGACGCGAATGAGTTCACGGGTTGCGTGCAGGCGGCGGTGCAGGAGTTGGCCAAGAAGGACTTCGTCTATCTGCATGCCGGGCTTTCCGACGACGTGCTGCACGCGACTGATGTGCAGGACAAGGTGCGGGCCATTGAGCGGTTCGATGCCCAGGTCGTCGGGCCGATTCTCGCGGCACTGGCGACGTATCCAGCCTATCGGTTGCTGGTCGTGTGTGATCCCGGCCTCGCAAAGAGCCACGGTGCTGAGGTTCCGCCGATCCTGTATGCGCTGTGTGATAGTGCCGCCAAGCCGTCGGCCGGAGTCACCAAGCGGTTTCACGAGCAGGATGCGAACATCGCCGGGACCGCGCCTCGCGATGCGACGAAGTTGATGCTGCGATTATTCCCGCGCGGAGTATAGAGCTGTGGCGCTGATCGTTCAAAAATACGGGGGAACATCCGTCGGCACGGTCGAACGGATTCATCGCGTCGCCGAACGTGTCGAACGCGCTCAGAAAGACGGCCACCAGGTGGTAGTGGTGTTGTCGGCCATGAGCGGGGAAACCGATCGACTGCTGAAGTTGGCGCATGAGGTCACCGGTGCACCGGACGAGCGGGAATTGGACATGCTGCTCTCGACAGGGGAGCGCGTGACTATTGCGTTGCTCGCCATGGAGCTCCGGGGGCGAGGGGTGAATGCCCGGTCCTTCACGGGCCGGCAGGTCGGCATTCACACCGACAGCGCGCACACTAAAGCTAGAATTTCCCGCGTCACGGCTGATCGAATCAAGGAAGCGTTGTCTGCGGGCGTGATCCCCGTTGTGGCGGGATTCCAGGGCATTAACGCCAGCTCGGATGTCACGACGCTGGGCCGGGGAGGTTCCGATCTGACAGCCGTTGCGCTGGCGGCGGCGCTCAAGGCCGACCGCTGCATTATTTATACGGATGTGGACGGTGTCTACACTGCCGACCCGAACATCGTGCCGGCTGCGCGGCGTCTGGATAAGATCTCCTACGAAGAGATGTTGGAAATGGCAAGCCTCGGCGCCAAGGTGCTGCAGAGTCGCTCGGTGGAGTTTGCGGCCAAGTACTCCGTGCCGGTGGAGGTCAATTCAAGTTTCAAAGAAGGAAAGGGAACGCTCGTGACACGTGAAGATGCCGATATGGAAGGGGTCATGGTGTCGGGTGTGACGGGGGACCGCAATCAGGCCAAGATTACGATTGTCGGTGTGCCGGATCGGCCAGGGATCGCCGCGCGCGTATTCGGGGCCGTGGCCAATGCCAACATTGTGGTGGATATGATCATCCAAAACGTCAGCCAGGCCTCCACCACCGACATTTCGTTCACGGTCCCCAAGGCTGATTTGCGTAATGCCGTCGATCTCGTTCAGCGTCTGTCCGAAGAGATCGGCGCCCGGTCGGTGGCTGTGACGGAATCCATCGCCAAGGTGTCGCTCATCGGGGTGGGTATGCGGTCGCATTCCGGAGTGGCGGCAAAGATGTTCGAGGTGCTCTCGCGCGAAGGCGTGAACATCATGATGATCAGCACGTCGGAAATTAAGATTTCCTGTGTCATCGAGGAAAAGTATTTGGAATTGGCCATGCGTACGCTTCACACGGCGTTCGGCCTGGATCGGGTTTCGGCGCCTGCCCTGGGCTAGTCTGCTCGGAGGGCGGTCACGGTCGGTGTGCCGTCTCCTCGACAGGTCCGTCATGACCCTGCTACTCTCACATCTATGAAACGTCGCAACACAGCGCCGCGGCGCCCTCGCGGTTCGGAACCTGTTTCGGTGCCGTCGCTCACGGCGGCGCAGGCGTCCGCGCTCGAAATCTACGATACCACCTTGCGGGATGGGGCTCAGGCGGAGGATGTCAGTTTCTCCGTGGAGGATAAACTCCGGGTGGCGCAACGGTTGGATGAACTCGGTGTGCATTTCATTGAAGGTGGGTGGCCTGGCGCGAATCCGAAAGACATCGAGTTCTTTCGCACGGTCAAGACCATTCCCTTTAAGAATGCGACCATCGTGGCGTTCGGGTCGACGCGCAAAGCCAGCAACTCGGTTCGAAAAGATAAAAATCTTCAAGAACTGCTCGCGTCAGGAACTCCGACCATTACGCTCTTCGGCAAGAGTTGGTCGTTTCAAGTGACGGATGCACTGGGCATTGCGCTCGCCAAGAATTTGGAGTTGATCGAAGACTCGATTCACTACCTGCGGTCCAAGGATCGCCGGGTGTTTTACGATGCCGAGCATTTTTTCGACGGGTATAAGGCCAATCCCGACTATGCGTTGCAGACGATTCGCAGAGCGATTGCCGGAGGAGCCGAGCGGGTCATTCTCTGTGATACCAACGGCGGGACCATGCCGTGGGAAATCCGTGAAATTTGCCGCATTGTGAAGCAGGAATGTCCCGTGCCATTGGGGATTCATGCGCACAACGACAGCGAAATGGCGGTGGCGAACTCGCTCGTCGCCGTGGAGTCGGGCATTCTGCAGGTGCAGGGGACGATCAACGGCATCGGTGAACGATGCGGCAATGCCAATCTCTGCTCCATCATCCCGAATCTACAGTTGAAAATGCAGCGGCCTGCGCTCGGCAATAAGCTGACGCACCTGAAGGATGTATCCGGGTTCGTGACGGAGATCGCCAACCTGATGCCCAATAAGCGGCAACCGTATGTCGGTGACGCGGCGTTTGCGCACAAGGGCGGCGTGCATATTCATGCGGTGCTCAAGAATGCGGCGACCTACGAACACATCGATCCCGCAGCGGTCGGAAACCGCCGTCGGATCTTGGTGTCGGATTATGCGGGGCGCAGCGGGCTCCTGGAAAAGGTTGAAGCGTACGGCATTTCACTGAACAAGAATCACGCAAAGTTGCAGGAACTGGTCGAGACGCTCAAGGAGCGTGAAAGCCAAGGGTATCAATTCGAAGGCGCGGAAGGATCGTTTGAGTTGCTGATGCGCAAAGCGATGGGCAGCCATCGCCCGTCCTTTCAGCTGCTTGGTTTCCGGGTGATCGTCGAGAAGAAGCAGGAGCACGGTCTGCTGCTGTCGGAAGCCACCGTGATGGTGAAGGTCGGGGAGGTCGTCGAGCATACGGCCGCCGTCGGGGCCGGTCCTGTGAATGCCCTCGACCATGCGCTCCGCAAAGCCTTGGAAAAATTCTATCCGCAACTTCGGGAAGTGAAGCTCCTCGACTATAAGGTCCGTGTGCTCTCTGCGGATAAAGGGACGGAATCAAAGGTGCGCGTCCTGATCGAGTCGGGCGACCATAAGGACAAGTGGGGCACCGTCGGTGTGTCGGAAAACATTATGGAAGCGAGTTGGCAGGCGTTGGCGGACAGCATTGAGTATAAATTGCTGCTGGCGGATCGCTAGGCTCTTTTCACCTCCGTCGGGCGCACATAATCCTTGACAGGGCAGGTAACCTCACGTAACTTATGGGGAAATTCTTTGTCTTGGACGCTCGACACCAAGAAGCACTTCCTAAGGAACGACTCTAGTGGATGGCGGGGGGAAAGGCATGAGAAAGGCGGATATCGCGAACGAAATCTTCAAGCAGGTTGGAGTCTCCAAGAACGATGCAGCCGATATCGTCGAACTCGTGCTCAATCTGCTGAAGGGAGTGCTGCAAAAAGGTGACGCGGTCAAAATTGCAGGATTCGGGAATTTTGTAGTACGAAGCAAAGGGGCTCGCAAGGGACGGAACCCGCGAACCGGAGAAGAAATCGGGATTACTCCCCGTCGAGTGGTCACGTTTCGGCCCAGTCAGGTGTTTAAAAAGTACGTCAATTCCTAGTCGCTACCTTGTTACGAGCACAAGCAGCATGAGGACCGGTCATGGGGAATGAGCCCCGACTGGGAAGTAAAGTTTTTTACAAAATCGGCGAAGTCAGCAAGATTTCCAAACTGCCGGCTTATGTCTTGCGGTTTTGGGAATCGGAGTTTAGCTTCCTGAGACCGAAGAAGAGCCGTGGGAATCAGCGGCTCTATGTGCAGAAAGATGTAGATACGGTACTGGAGATCAAGCGGATGCTCTATGACGAGGGGCATACGCTGGCCGGGGTTAAGCGCTACTGGGCTCGTCGAGGACGAGTTACCGTGAAGAAGCTGGGCTCGCGGAAAGAGCTGGCACAACGTGTCAGGGGCGATCTCCAGGCGATCATTAGAATGATCGATTCCCATTCGTCCTGAACCGTTCTTGTGATGCGGGCGGCTGCGTCCAATTGTGGGTACATCGATGTCGTGTGTGTCGGGGCGTAGCGCAGCCCGGTAGCGCACTCGCTTGGGGTGCGAGGGGTCGTGGGTTCAAATCCCGCCGCCCCGACCATCGGCACGATGTTCTCTAACACTGTCAGTGTCCTGAGGGACGTTGATCATTGCGGACGATCTTGTGAGCTTGTTCGAGTGCGTTCCTGCCTCTTTCGTCCCCACTCTTGATCCAGCGGTTTCGGTGCTCCCCTTTCACGACGTGTGCGAAGCATAAAGGAGCGGTTGTGGCGCGTGTACGGATCCTTGTGACCAATGACGATGGAATTACGTCTCCCGGGATTCACGCGGTCGCGGCGGCGTTGGGTGCATTGGGGGAGGTGTGGATTGTCGCACCCGACCGGGAGCGCACGGCAGTCGGGCATGCGGTCACGTTACATAAGCCCCTTCGTCTTACCAAGATGGCACCCCGTGTATTTATGGTGAACGGGACGCCCGTAGACTGTGTCAACTTGGCTCTGGTGAAGGTATTGCCAGGGCGGCCGTCGTTGATTGTGTCGGGGATTAATCGAGGGGTCAATCTCGGCGACGATGTGATGTATTCCGGCACCGTGTCGGGGGCTCTGGAAGGAACGATCCTAGGCATTCCTTCGATAGCCGTGTCTCAGGAAGGCAACGAGACATTTCGATTCGATGTCGGAGCGCAGTATGCGGCTCGAGTGGCTGCTGAGGTATTGCGGCATGGATTGCCGCCGGAAACGATCCTGAACGTGAATATTCCGAATGTTCCGGTCCGGTCGATCAAGGGTGTGAAAGTGACCTGTTTGAGTCGGCGTCGTTTCAACAACCCCATCGTTGAAAAAGTCGATCCGAGGGGTCGGAAGTATTACTGGATCGCCGGGACGCGTCAGTCGTGGAGTCGCGAGAACGATGCCGACCACGAAGCGCTGGAGCAGCGCATGGTGTCGGTGACCCCGATTCATCTCGACACGACCCATCATGAGGTGCTGGAACAGTTCAAGGCGTGGGAGCAACCGCTCTCGCGACCATCCGCGCGTCCCAAAACGGTGAAGCCGCATCCTCGAAGGAGAGCCCAGGCGTGACCGGATTGATCGAGTGGCTGATAGAAGTGCTCGGCCGGTTCGTGATCGCCACGATTTCGACGTTCGGCTATACGGGTATTGTCATTACGATGGCGATCGAAAGCGCCTGTATCCCGCTGCCGAGTGAAATCATCATGCCGTTTTCCGGCTACCTGGTCTCCACCGGCCAATTCTCGATGATGGGCGTGACCCTTGCCGGCGCCATCGGGAACGTGCTGGGGTCGTTGGTGGCCTACTACGTGGGTGTGTGGGGAGGGCGACCGTTTGTCGAGCGCTATGGCCGATATGTTCTGGTGTCGCAGCATGATATGGAACTGGCCGATCGGTGGTTTGCGAAACATGGAGAGGCGGCGGTGTTGATCGGCCGTCTACTGCCCGTAGTTCGAACGTTCATCTCTCTCCCGGCGGGGATTGCGCGCATGGACGTCAAGAAGTTCGTGCTCTATTCATTTGTCGGAGCGCTTCCCTTCTGTTATGCGTTGGCCTATGTGGGCTTGAAGATGGGGGAGCACTGGAATCAATTACGTCAGTATTTCCATCACGCGGATCTGGTGATCGGGTTGTGTCTTGCCGTGGGCCTCGGGTATTTTCTCTGGTCCCACTGGCCGAAGCGTCGTCCGTCTATGGAGTAATTGCGCGTTATGTTGCGTGTCCACAATACCCTGACCGGAAGCAAAGAGCCGTTTGAACCCTTGGTGCCCGGCAAGGTCCGCATGTATGTGTGCGGGGTGACGGTGTACGACTATTGTCACATCGGACATGCGCGGAGTGCGCTGGTGTTCGACGTGTTGCGCCGGTATCTGGAATATTCAGGTTTCGTCGTCGAGTTTGCCAAGAACTTCACGGATGTCGATGACAAGATCATCAAGCGGGCGAATGAACAGGGCGTGAGCTGCGAGCACGTCACCACCACCTACATCAACGCCTATTACGAGGATATGGACAAGCTCGGTGTGCGCCGCGCGACGCTCGAACCCAGAGCGACGGAACATATCGCCGACATTGTGAGGCTTGTCGACACGTTGCTCGCCAAGGGAATGGCGTATCGTGTCGACGGGGATGTCTATTTCCAGGTCGATCGGTATCCGGTGTACGGCCGGCTCTCGAAGCGGAACGTCGATGATTTGCAGGCAGGAGCACGGGTGGATGTCGATGAGCGGAAACGGCACCCGATGGATTTCGCGCTGTGGAAAGGCAGCAAGCCCGGTGAGCCTTCCTGGGATAGCCCCTGGGGCCCGGGTCGTCCCGGCTGGCATATCGAATGTTCCGCTATGGCCATGCGGCATCTTGGTGAAACCTTCGATATCCATGGCGGCGGGATGGATCTCATTTTCCCCCACCACGAAAATGAGATCGCGCAATCCTGCGGGGCCACGGGCAAGGAGTTCGCGCGGTACTGGGTGCACAACGGGTTCGTGCAGATCAATCAAGAGAAGATGTCCAAGTCGCTGGGCAATTTTTTTACTATTCGCGAAATCTTTCAGAAGTCGGAATGGTCCGACACGGTGACCGGCGAGATGCTGCGCTATTTCCTCCTTTCTACACACTATCGAAGCCCCTTGGATTTTTCCGATCAGAGTCTGAACGAAGCGAAAAACGCACTCAACGGATTTTACGATCTCTTTGAACGGCTGAATGAATCGGCCCCAGCCCATGGTGCGGCCGATCAGCAGATGCAGGAGTCCACGATGCGGGCGCGAGCGGCATTCGTGGCCGCCATGGACGATGATCTGAATACGCCCAATGCGGTGGCCGCCTTACAGACGTTACGTGGGGAAGCGAACAAGGCTCTCGAGGTCGGATTGTCCGGTGAGATGCGCCGGGTGGTGCGGCAAGAGTTCCGCGTCTTAGGGATCGTCCTGGGACTCCTCCAGACCGACACCTGGCGATTTAAAAGTCAGCGGCAGCAGCCATCATCCGGCGGAGCGGAGGCATCCACGGACACCCTGTCAGATGAGGACATTGCCGACAAGCTAGCCGCACGTCTCGCCGCAAAGCGATCGAAGAATTACCAACTCGCCGACCAGTTACGAGCAGAGTTGGCCTCCCATGGCATTACGATTGAGGACCGGCCGGATGGCACCAGTCGATGGAAACGATAACTCGCTGGAGGTGATCTACGGCCTCCACGCCGTGCGCGAAGCGCTTCGCGCCGGGGTTCGTCCGATCCAACGTCTCCTCGTGTTGGGAACCGACCGACAGTTCGGGGAAATCGCGCGTCTGGCCAGGGATCAGCGTGTGCCCGTGCGAGTGGAACCGCGGGCTGCATTGGATCGCCTGGTTCCTTCCGGTCACCACCAGGGGGTGGTGGGTGTGGTCGCTGCCAAAGCCTATGCGGAGCCGGACGATATTCTCGCTTCCGCACAGGCTGAAGGGCAGACGCCACTGCTGGTCCTGTTGGACGGTGTGGAAGACCCGCACAACCTCGGGGCGATTCTGCGAACGGCCGAGGCGTCGGGTGTGCAAGGCGTCTTTATTCCGGAGCGCCGCGCAGTGGGGCTGACGAGTGTCGTGGCAAAGGCCTCTGCCGGGGCTGTCGATTACATGCCCGTCGGGCGCGTGCCGAATCTGTCGCGCTTGATCGAACGTCTTCAAGGCGCAGGCATCTGGGTCTATGCGTTGGATGCTGAGGCTCCGAAGCCCTATACCGCGCTGGATTTCAGCGGCCCGGTAGCGCTCGTCTTCGGCGGGGAAGGGACGGGGGTTCGCCCAGGGGTGCGTGACGCCTGCGATGAGGCCGCCCACATTCCCATGATGGGGAAAGTCAGCTCGCTCAATGTCTCGGCATCAGCAGCCATCGTGCTGTATGAGGCATTGCGTCAACGTCGGGAAGGTGCGGGAAAGAAGCCGTAAGGAAGGATGCGAAGGGCTCACCGGAGCTTCAGCATTTTCCCTTGGATGGCGGCCTTGAGCAGTTGGGCGGTATTGGAGACCCGGATCTTTTTCATCATATTCGCCCGATGCGCCTCGACTGTCTTGACGCTGATCTTTAACCGCTGAGCAATTTCTTTGTTCTTGAATCCGGTCCAGATCAACTCAAGGATTTCCTGCTCGCGGGTTGTGAGGGCTTCGGGACGTCGTTTGCGAGGGGGAAGGACCGGATCCGGTGCGGATACTTTGGCTCGACTTTTCGTGGTCTTGGCGACTGGCGACATGTACATCTAGCTCCACTTCAGGTAAAGGCAATTCACTGATTGAGGTTTGCGATCTTCCGCGCCAAAATTGCTCCCGGATTATACGCAGTGCCCCCGGCGTTTGTAAATGGAAAGAGCCAAGACGAGGGGGCCTTGTGCCTGCTCTTATTGACCTAGGATTAAATACGTATACTTAGGAGGGGGATCATGTCGAGCCTGGCCACATTGTTTCAGGAATGTTCATGATTTCATACGTTACGGTACTGCTATTCGGCGCGGTGATTGGCAGTTTTTTGAATGTCTGTATCTACCGCCTGCCGCGTGAAGAGTCGGTTGCCTGGCCGGCCTCTCACTGTCCCTCCTGTCGCCAGGCCATTGCTTTCTACGACAACATTCCGATTGTGAGTTATCTGCTTCTGCGGGGCCGCTGCCGGGCCTGCCATGCGCCAATTGCGATTCAGTACCCAGTGGTGGAAGCGGCCAACGCGATCGGATACGTGCTGGTCTTTTGGACGTTTGGGTTTGCGCCGGCGGCCTGGGCCTATGCGGCGCTGGCGTCTGCGCTTATCGTGGTGACGGGGACCGACCTTTCCCATACGATGATCCCGGACGCCGTTACGCTGCCGGGAATCGTCATCGGTCTGCTGTGTGCCATCTTGATCCTCCCGATCGGACTTGTCGATTCCTTGCTCGGTGTGTTGTTGGGCGGCGGGATCTTATGGTTTTTAGCTTGGATCAGTCCCTATGTTTTCGGGAAGGAAGGGATGGGGGGCGGGGATATCAAGCTGATGGCCATGGTCGGGGCCTTCCTTGGCTGGCAGCCGGTGTTGTTGGCGATTATGATCGGATCTTTTCTGGGGTCCATTGTCGGTGTCGGGCTCATCGCCATCGGGGTCATGCGGCGTGAGCAGTACATTCCATTCGGACCGTTCTTGGCAGTGGGATCAATCCTTGCCCTGTTGTTTCATCAGCCCCTGCTTGAGTGGTATTGGGCGCTGATCGACATTCCTCAGTAACTGCCTTCAAATCGTTACCCAGAGCCAATTTCAAAGGATCAGCGCCTCGCCGAACTGTATCTGAACGGATGACTGACTGTATCCGATTCGGAACAGTTCATAACTGTTCACGCGCTTTTTTCTGTCCTACCTCAGGTAACATTCCACGGCTCACGGCAGATTTCCTCAACATTTCTATAGCTTCGCCGGCCGCTTCGTAGAAGAGGCGGCCTCATTGCTTCTACAGGCGTCGGGAATGAGAAACGGCATGGAACTTGGAAATGCTCTACGCGCTCGAAGAAAGGAGCCGGTATGAACGAACGTGGCGGGAGTCTTGTGGAGCTGTGTACGGTAGTCGCGATCATCGGGATTGTGGTGGGCGTGAGTGTGCCTGGATGGGCCGCCCTTGTCGCAAAACATCAACAGCGCGCGGTGATGGTGGAGATCGCATCGGAGTTGCGCATGGCCCGGCAATTGGCGATGGCGAGGCATGAGCGTATTCGAGTGGTCGTGGATGCGGAACAGTCTGAATTGCGCACGGAATGCATGGACTGTGACACAAGCTTGCTGCGCCGGTATGAGTTCGCTCACAAAGGCACGGCGGTTGAGTCGATGACGACGAAACCGGAAATCATGTTTCAGCCCAGCGGTCGTTCGGCCACGGCGACCACCATGGTCCTGGTCGACGGTCGTCGTGCGACACATCAAGTCACGGTGAGCATCACCGGACGGGTGACCCTGTCATGACCCAATGTGAGCCGAATCTTGTGACGCGACGATCTGCGTTGATGAGTGCCAGAGGGTTCACCCTCGTGGAGAGCATGGTGGCGTTGGTGGTGCTGTCGATCGGCGTGATCGGAACGATCGGCATGTGTGAATGGGCTGAGCGCGGTCTGCAGCGCGGGGCGTTGACGACAACCGCGCTGGCGCTCGCTGAATCACGCCTGGAGGCGAAGCGGAGTGTGGCGTGGGAGCGGTTGTTGATGGACGACGTGGACCAAGACGGAATAGTGGAGTCCGTCATGCACGACGATGGCTTGCAGGATGATCAGACGAACGGCGACGGCATCTTCACGGCCAGTGCCACCCAGTCCAACATCCGGCTTGTCTGGACCGTGGAACTGAATCGCGGCCACGAGCCGGCCGGGGCGAGCCTGGCGACTATCGAGGCGCGTGCAATCTTCCGGACTATGGGAGGGCAGGAGAAAGAGGTTCGCGTTCGCACGATCAGGGCCAATCCTCGGTATGTCGGCCTGTCTGTGTTGTCATGAGGCGCGGCATGGTCAACGGTTCGAACGCGCCGAAGCGCATGAATATTGGGTGGTGCCTCGGCTCTGCCGGAGCGAGTCTCATAGAACTCCTCATCGCAATGGCGATCAGCAGTATCGCAATATCCGCTTCGATTCATGTCTTTTCCTCAGTCGGCTTGCGGTTCAGCGGACAGCATTCGACGATGGTGACGAATCAGGACCTGCGCCTCGGACTGGATGTGCTGTGCAGCGAAGTACGTCTGGCTGGAGCCGGGTTGCTAGGTGAAGACTCGCCGTTTCTCAAGGCGAAGTCGGACGAGATCGAATTCTTCGCCAACTTGAGTGGTGCGTCGACTACGCTGACACAAGTCGCAGAAATCGGCCGCCAGGATCTCCCCGTCGAAGACGGAGCCGGTTGGCCGAAAGGCAAGCAACTACTGGTGTGCACAGCCGTGCATTGCGCCTGGAATCAGTTGGCTGCCGATGGACGGAAGCAGACGCTGACATTGGTGACACCGACTGCCGAACAGTTTCCTGTGCGTAGCGCCATATTCCTGCTGAATCGAGTGCGTTACTACGTGAAGCGCCAGGATGATGGGGCGATGCGGGTCATGCGTGATGTGGATGGCGGTGCGAGTACGCTCTTGGGCGATGTGAGTCAGTTCGATCTGCAATATTTTGATAGGGATGGGCGTGTGACGACGGACTTGAGCGAGGTGGTGCGGGTACGTTTGGCGATACAGGCCGGACGACAAGGATCGAGGCTGGTGCGGGACGTGGCAATCCGGATGTAATAGGTAAAAGGAATAACTATGAAGACAAGCATGGGACGATCACGAATTGCGGTGCGGCGAGATGAGAGGGGAATGGCGTTGTTGGCGGTGCTCATGGTGGTGTTTCTGCTGACCTTGCTGGGGATGACTTCTATGCAGTTGGCCGGCCAGGAGATCGTCGGCGCCAGTGCGTTACAAGAGGAACGGCTTGCGCACCACGCCGCTGAAGCGGCGGTTGATGTGGTGATGGGATGGTTTCATGATCCTGCGCTGCATCCGCAGGGAGTCGAGACGACGTGGTTGACGAAACGGCTGGTGAATGCACAGGGAGATGCCTCCTATTTCGATGCACAGGGGCGCGCACAGTTTGCGGGAACCGGTGCGTCTCCGGATGTGGTCTTCGATGCGGCCCATGCTCAGCACGACCGGCTTATGAACGATCCTCAAACGGGTTGGTTCAAATCCCTCAAGGGGCTTGCGAGGATTCTCAAGTTACGAGTCTATGGGGCGACGCGGCCAGGACTGCTCTGCACGGTGGAGGTGACGGCCGGAGCCGGCCATACCTCACGGGTAACGAAAACAGTATCAGTCGAATTCGGCGCCTATGCTGTTCCGGCGCTGCACGCGCCGATCCAGGGCGGCACAGTGGGAAATGAGTCCGCGCCATCCTCAGCCGGTTCCGTGTTCGCCCATTGGGGCGACATGGTGGTACGTGGCAAGGCGTATTTCCCTCGGCCGGAGGCGGTCCCGATGAAGAGCGGGTTGGCGCCGGTGACGGGGCAGTCCTATGACGAAATGACGCACCGCGAGGATCGCTGGTTCACCATCCGACTCGGTGGCGACGCCTTTTTTGCGCAGCTTCCGGCAGAGGCCTGGTCGGGAGTTCCACTGAATCTTCACACGCACCAGGATCCGGTGCCCGGTCTCAAGGTAGACCAGTGGGATTACGACACCTTGAAGCGAATGGCCACGCAGTTCGGGCAGTACTACGGCATAGACCGGGATGGATTGCTCTATGCCGGCGGTGTGATTCAGCCAGGAGCGGGGCACCCAGCCTCGGAAGTGTTTGCCTCGAGGGGCCCCGGTGACCATCGTGGATTGATCTTCGTCGACACGCTTGATGGGATGCCGCCACGACCGGATAATTTGGGGACGATCGTGCTTGATCAAGAGTATGCCGAGGGCATCTTCATTGTGAATGCGCATGTGCTCTGGAAGGCAGGGGCGCATGGGAAACCGGTTTCAGCTCTCAGTCCACCGCCGGAAGGTCAGCAATCTCTTGGAGCCAGGATTCCTGTTCAACTGTCCGGTATTCATCTGCAGGGTGTTCTGTATGTCGCGGGTGACGTGCGGTATGCAGGGCATCTCAAAGTCTACGGTGGGGTGGTGGCACAAGGGGCGATCGTGGACGGCACGAACGGGTCGGGGATGTTGGACGTTTGGTACAACCACGACCTCCGCGATGGGCTGGTGCAGGGCATGCCGCTGGTGTTTGTGGCCCCTGGAAGCTGGCAGGCCAAAATTTGACGGCAGCGCTACGAGGTTGATGCGGTTACTCTGTCAGCATGTTGAGTTCAGACAATCATCTACAATCGAATCGTCTCCACGGTATTCAGAAAGGAATCGGTCCCATGAGTCGTGCCACGGTGCCCATGTTACCAGTCAGTGAGTGTTCCCAAGCGGTCAGCCCTTTGGCGCAGACGCGCTCCGCCACTTGCTACCACCGGCTCGTCGAACAGGGTTTTCTACAACAGGAGGAGTTAGTGCTCGCCACGGCTGAAGCCGCGCGAAAACGGCTCGATGTGGCGACCGTGCTCATGGAGCGGTATCGGATACCGAAGCCGGCGCTCGGTGCCGCACTGGCAGAATTCTATGACTGCCCGTTTCTCGCCTATGACGAGCGCACGGTCATGGAGCGGGAGTTATTGAAGAATCTCAGCTTGGATTATCTTCGGATGAACCATTGGGTTCCGCTCAGGCGTCAGGGCAACGGAATCGAAGTCCTGATCGACGACCCGCACAATCCGGACAAGCTGTTCGATGTGCGGCGAGCGTTTCCAGGCCAGGCACTGTCCTATCGTGTCGGACTCCGTTGCGATATTGCACGGTTGTTGAATGCCATTCAAGGGCGTGAGTCGGGCGATGCGATATCCGACATTCTTGGCGAGCTGGTCAGTGAAGCGCAGCTCGAAGAACAACAAAATGCGACGATTGCGGCAATCACGGAAAACGATTCGGCCATCGTCCGGCTCGCCAATCAGATCATTACCGACGCCTATCGGCGCGGGGCATCGGATATCCATATTGAGCCCTATGCCGATCGAAAGGAAACGGCTGTGCGCTTCCGCGTCGATGGCACCTGCTTTACGTACATGAAGATTCCGGCGGCCTATCGCCGGGCGATCGTCTCCCGCCTGAAGATTATGGCCAGTCTGGACATTGCCGAGCGGCGCAAGCCGCAGGATGGCAAAATCCGGTTCAAGTTGGGTACGGGGCAGGAGATCGAATTGAGGGTGGCAACACTTCCCACTTCGGGCTTCAATGAAGATGTTGTGATTCGCCTGCTGACCGCCCACGGAGCTCGCCGCTTGGAGGATCTGGAGTTCAGCGACGGCACACGCCGGCTCGTAGGACAGTTGGCTCAAAAGCCGCATGGCATCGTCCTGTGCGCCGGTCCGACCGGATCAGGAAAGACCACCACCTTACATGCCATTCTGGCGTCGATTAATACCGATGAGCGAAAGATCTGGACGGCGGAGGATCCGATCGAGATTACGCAAGATGGATTGCGGCAGGTGCAGGTTCATCCCAAGATTGGACTCACTTTTGCCACGACCATGAGGGCCTTCCTGAGAGCAGATCCGGACGTGATCATGATCGGGGAAATGCGGGACAAGGAGACGGCGGATATTGCCATTGAAGCCTCTCTGACCGGACACTTGGTGTTCAGTACCATTCATACGAATAGTGCCGTCGAGACTGTGGTGCGATTGCTCGATCTGGGGTGCGACCCGTTCAATTTTTCAGATGCCATGTTGGGAGTGTTGGCGATGCGGTTGTGCAAGCGCATCTGTCCCAACTGCCGCGAGGCCTACCATCCCACGAGCAGCGAATATGACGAACTCGTGCAGGCCTTTGGGGAGGGTGATTGGGAAGGCGTGCATCCTGCATATAATCTGGGGCTCACACTGTTTCGTGGACGAGGGTGTGACACGTGTAACCAGACCGGGTACCGTGGACGAGTGCCCATCCATGAGTTGATGGTGGTGTCTGATTCCATGAAGGCACTGATTCAGGCCAGGGCGCGCACCGGGGAACTACTCACACTCGCAAAGAGTGACGGGATGAGGACGTTGGTGCAAGACGGTATCGAGAAAGTGCTGCAAGGACTCACCACGTATAAACAGGTGCGGGCAGTTGCGATCAAATAGTGCCCTCGCGTTCGCCGTGTCTCACGTTTTGCCCAGGGCGATACTCTCCGTTCAAGGCCGCTCCTGCTTGTTAATTATGCGCGGGTGAACGTCAGAAACAGCCCGCTTGATCTGGCGCCTATCCTGGGTGAGTTTTTCCGGTCTCTGCCCGCATCAAGAGGTTGGTCGCGGCTTCTCTTGCGCCCTTCCTCTCTCATCATTCCTGGCCCACCAGTAGGTGAAGTACGCCAGACATCCGACAAAAATTGTCATCGAAGTGATCACGGAACGCTCGGAATTGTACGCCGTCCAGTATGAATGGGTTTGATATATCAATCTGTTAGGCCATCGTCCCATGTCATATCCATCGGCATGGCACTTGCTCATCTGGCTGTTGCCATGTGTGTCTCTATCTCTCTCCAACGGTCTGCTGCTGTCCACCGCCAGAGGGGCTTCACCCTTATCGAGGTGATGATAGCGGTCGCGATTGTCGGGATTCTGGCCATGGTGGCCGTCCCCAACTATCTTCAATGGAATGCCCGCTATCAGCTGAAACAAGCCACAACGGAATTGGCTGGCAGTCTCAACCTGGCCCGGATGGCAGCGATGAATCGGAATCTTGCCGTCACAGCCACATTGGTCCTTGTGTCGGGCAGGGTGAATGTCGATTTCGGAGGTGCGTTAGCCCCTATTGTGTTGCCCCAGGCCGTCGTCGGATTCACGGGAGGTCCGACGATTCAATTCACCCAGCAAGGGTTGAGCGGGGCTGCGGCGAATGTTCCTGTGGCGCTGACGTCCCAACAGGGGACCACCTATTCCGTGGTCGTCACTCCGGCAGGCAAGGTGAACTGGTGTGCGCATGCGACGTGCCCATAGAGGCCCAATGAAACACCGTCAAAACTCACACCCCTGCTTCAGTCTGCTCGCCGCCGCACAGCGGGGGTTTACGCTGTTGGAAGCCATGATTGCGGCCGGTGTGCTCTCGGTCGGACTGTTGGGATTAGCGGGTCTCTCGGGGATGTCGCTGGGCAAGAATGTCGATGCCAACGACATGTCGCGCGTGACCAATATCGCCGCCGATATGGCGGAGCGCATTCAAAATAACCGGCAGCGTGTTTTGGACTACCATAACACCAACACGAGCGTGGCCTGCGCGCAGAGCGCGAACACTCAACGCATGGCGTTGGGAGATTGCACCCAATGGCAGGCGCTCGTGGCGAATTCCGGTCTCACGGGTGCCACTGGACTTGTCACCGCGGCCCGCCTTGATCCGGACCCCACCGCGAATCCGGTGACGATGAACCGGTTCCTTGTCACGGTGACCGTCAGCTGGCAAACCAGACAGACGGATGTGAGCACGGCTCGGACCAAGACCGCGATATTTACGACGGTGGTCGCGCCGGAATAGGCGTAGCCTGGAGCATGACGATGCGTAGATTCGACTGGAACCAGCAGGGCTTCACTCTCGTGGAACTGATGGCAGCTGTCCTGATCACGGTGGTGATTGTGGCGGCGACGATGACCACGGTAGTCACTTCGAATCGCGCCAATGTCGTCAACACGCAGGTCGCAGACACGCAGCAGAATGTTCGATTGGCCATCGACTTGCTCAGCAGGGATATCAAACTGGCCGGCTTTAATTACAATGCGACCGATCCGGCAACCGGATCCGTGGGCGCGTGTAATGCCACCATCGGCGCCATCGTCAAGCCGGTTGGACTGCTGCCCCAAGACCAAACGCCGACAGGTGCGGATACCGGGACCGATAGCGTGTCGATGGTGCTGCCGGTGATGAATACGACAGGGTGGACGCTGACGGCGGCGGTCGGTGGAACGCCGAACAATAAGACGTATGACAACAGCATCAGTCTTTCCGGAGCCGTTATGACGGAGATGGTTGCACAAGGTCTTGTGGTCGGATCGACGATTTCCATCGGCGGTGCATTGTCAAAGACGGTGCAGGCTGTCAATGCCACTTCGATTGGCTTCGGTACCGGAAACTTCGTCGATGGACAATTCCCGGTCGGCACGCCTGTGTATTTGATGCAATGCGTGCGGTATCAAGTGGTGGCGAATACGCCGGCGACCTGCGGCAGTGACACGCCTTGCCTCGTGCGAAACAACGTGCCGCTGGTCGATGGCGTGGAAGACTTGCAACTCGCCTATGCCTGTGACGGCTGCAATCAAGCCGTCCCCAATCCCTTATTCCCGGACGGGGTTGTCGATGATCAAGATGCCTCCTCGACGTCGGGATTTCCCACCTTCACGCAGGGAGATTTTGTCTCCAACAGTGCGTGGGCGATTGCCCCGTGGACGCCGGATAAGATCAGGCTGGCGCAAGTGAGCCTGGTGGTGAGGCCGACGAATGCGGATGACGGTCTAGATGAGAAGGGAACCAAGGCCGTCAATACCACCGGGCCTGTGATCGTCGGCGACCATAATCCATCTGCGGATGCGGGTTATAACGCGAGTACTTATATGCAACAGCGCCGGCGCGTGATGATCCGCACGATTCAACCGAGAAACCTGTAACGAGAGACGACGTGATGAATCTGCAACAGGGCATGCACGGCGCGGGTCGCGAGGGCGGAGGAGCCGGATTGAACAATCAGCAGGGCATCGCATTGCTCACCGTCATGTTGATGTTGTTGATTCTCACCATACTCGGCATCGCCTCCATCACGGTGACCAGCATGGAGAATCGAATGGCGGGATTTTTCCGCACGACCGAGGCTGTGGTAGCGGCTGCCGATTCGTGTGAAGGACTGGCCGCGAACATCATTCAGCAGACGTTGTCCCCTCCAGGCGTGCTCCCGGCTTCGTTCATCGCGCCGACGGGGCCGGTTCCGACGGCCAATGCCACCACATTGTACGCAGAAATTTATGGCTACGATCTGCCGTCGCCGGCTCCGGCAAATACACCGGCTGTCAACTATGCGGATGTGGCGAGCACCGCACCGAATTTTGTGATGACGAATCTTCCCGGATTCACAGTCAACGGCGACATCGATCTCTTGTATACGCATACGAAGAGTGGGCAGGGCACAGGAGTGGCCGGCACAGAACATGTCTATCGGATTACCTGCATGGCGAGTAACCCCGCGACCGGTTCCAATAGCACGGTGACCTCGGTGTACGGCTGTTTGGACGGCGATACCTGTGTCAAGAAAATCAACTGAGAGAGGGAGCATGGCGATGAACAACACAGCGTTTATTGTGGTGCTCGGCCTGCTGACACTCGGACAGACGATGCCTTCCGTGCCGTCTATCAGTCTCGCGGAGACAGCGCAAGGCCCGGAGGCGATGCTGTTTTCGACCGTCGGGTTTCAGTCCGGCGTGATCGACGTGGTGCAAGGAGCAAGCATTCGCATCGATGGTCGTAGTTATGTCTTGAAGTCCGCGGTGGTGGTCGTCAATCACGAGGGGGAACCGCTCGAGATCGAGCGGATCATTCCCACTTCGCTCGTCAAGTTTCATCTGAAAGAGGGCCACATCGACAAGATGGTGGTCACGTTGCCGCAATAGCGCATGAAAGGACTTGTCTCAACTTGTAGCCGAGAATCGACGGCTGTTGTCCTGCTTGAGATAAGGAGGAAGAACGCATGAATCGCCGAACCTTTGTCGCTGTGATGTTGGTGGCCGGCAGCCTGAGTGCTGCGTTGCTTGGCTCCCGTGATGCCGTCGCCGTCGTGTCCAACGCCGATTACACGGCTGTGCCGGCTTTCGTGTCGAACGCGACGACGCCGAATATCATTGTGGTGATGGACAACTCGGGCAGTATGAGCAATCGAGCCTGTGAATCGTCGTCGTGTGGGACGTTGGCGGATGGGAGCACGTCGACTACGACCACATGGACCAATACTACACGGTACTCCGGGTACTTTGATTCGCTGCGTTGCTATACCTACAACACAACCGATACTCGATTCGAGAGCGGAACCGGCAAGACCGCATTGGCGACAGCCTGTCCGGACACGGAATGGGACGGGAATTTCTTGAACTGGGCGACGTTGCGCCGGTTCGATGCGGTGAAGCGAGCGATGATCGGAGGAGATTGTACCAGCACGAGAGCTGCCGACGGCACCTGCCCGACGAGCGGCACTCCGGCTCTAAAGACTGTTCGGGCGCAGGGTGCGGGTCTGAGTAATGAACGCGCAGACGTCAATTATGGCGGCGGGACCGGAGCTAATACCTATGTCGGCCGTATTCCATTGGCCGATAGAGGCAGCGATCCAGCAACAATCTCGATTGGTCTTTCGGCAAGCGGAACACCGGCTGCGCCCTACTTCTGTGTGGACAATGACACGACGTTCAATAGCAACTGCGGTGACTCATACAGCGTTCGGAAGTATGAATTGAAAGTCGGGTACTCATCTGAACCTACCGGAGTCATTCAGCAGATCGGCAGCAAGGCGCGGTTCGGGCTGGTTGAGTTTAAGTCCAGCAGCGAAGGCGCGCGTATGCTGGTGGGAGCTGGATCGCGCCAGTCGATCGACTGGGCGGACGGCGACGTTGAGACGTTCACGACAAACACCGCGGCCATGGTTGATGCGGTGCAGGAGTCGTATCCTTCGACATGGACTCCGTTGAGTGAGGCGTTATATGAAACCGCACGGTATGTCGCGCAGATCCAATCCACTTTTGCGACGGGCTATGTCTACCCGATCGCCTTTTCCGGTGGCATTTCAAACGGCGTCAATTTTGCCACGAGCGGTGCCGGTTCGATCGGAACAAGTGAAATAACGGCATTGGTCGGTACTGAAACGTGCCCCGCCGGATATATCACGAGTGCCTGTGGCCGAGACCCGTATTTTTTTGGACAAAACCATACCCCGCCATGGTCCGCCAGTTCTCAGGTTGTGGCCTGCTGTCGGACGTTTGTGATCGTCTTTACGGACGGCGAACCGACACAAGACCAGAATATCCCGACGGCTCTGCAAGACTATGCGCATGCCCATCATGGGCAGCATTGCACCGGGAGCGATGGCGCAGCTCCTCCGCGTACCATCGATGGCACCTGCAATACACACGCAGCCACTCCTTTCAGTGATCTGTTGGCAGAGCACAAAACGAGTTATGCTGATAGCGGCAGCCACTACTTGGATGACGTCGCCTATTGGGCCCACACGACCGACCTCCGGCCTTGTAGCGGCACGACTGACGGCACCATCGCAGGTTTAACAGTCACCGGGCATTGCATCGCAGGGACTCAGAGCCTGACGGTGTACTCCTTCTTTGCGTTCGGCAACATCAATGGTCGCGGAATCCTGGCCCAAGCGGCCCGGTTGGGCGGGTTCGAGGATTCGAACAATGACGGCGTCCCTCAAACGAATGAATGGGATAAGGAAAACAACCTCACGGGAGCGGCGACGCCGGACGGTATCCCGGACGCCTATTTCGAATCCTCCAACGTTGACGATCTTCAGGACAAGCTGCTCGCCACAATCGCAAGCATTCTCAGGCGAAGCGCGTCCGGTTCATCGGTATCCGTCCTGGCTACTGCCTCGACCGGTGAAGGGGCCTTGTATCAATCGTATTTCTTTCCCAGCACGATCGAGCCCTCGACGCTGAGCGATGTGAAATGGACCGGCTATACGCAGGCCCTGTTCATTGACACGTTCGGCAATACCCGAGAGGACACGAATCAGGACGGTCGTCTCGACTACAAAGTCGACAAAATCATCAAGACCCGTTTTGACTCCGCGTCGAATTCGGTGAAGGTCGACAAATATGTAGATTCGGATGGCGATGGATTGCCGAACGATCAGAATAGCGATGGCGTGGTGACGACGGCGGATTGCAATCCGTGCGGGCAGGCATTGAGCGATATTCTTCCGATTTGGGAAGCCGGGAAGCAACTGGCGTTGAAAGACTCCACCACCCGCACCATCCTGACATGGGTCGATTCCGATCATGACGGCGTGGTTGATTCCGGCGAACAGCTGGCATTCACGACAGCCAACGAGCCGACGCTCCGACCATACCTTCGTGCCGCGTCCAGTGCGGAAGGGACCAAGATCATTAATTTTGTGCGTGGGTGCGATGTGGGGACATGCGCGGAACAGGCGACGACGAGGGATCGCCGTCTTCAAGTTCCGGCCGGGAGCGGGAGCCTGAAGGTGTGGAAACTCGGGGATGTCATTCACTCCACTCCGACGGTGGTTGCGGGTCCGAAGGACCGGCATGATGCCATCTATGGGGATCAGAGTTATTCGGCATTTCTCCAGAAATGGTACAACCGCAGACAGGTTGCCTACGTGGGGGGAAACGACGGCATGCTGCACGCGTTCAACGCGGGTTATTACCATCCCGGCGATGATGCGAGTGCCTCTGCTCCCGCCAATACGACTGAACACGGCTGGTTTACGACTGCCCCTGCTGACAATTCCACCGGGGCTCCATTAGGGGATGAATTGTGGGGATTTGTACCCTATGAACTCCTTCCGCAGCTGGAGTTTTTGAGCCGTGCCGACTACCAGCATACGTATTATGTTGATTTGCCGCTCAAAGTGGCGGATGTCCGCATCTTCACTCCAGACACCGATCATCCGAACGGGTGGGGCACGATCCTGATCGGCGGATTCAGAATGGGGGGAAGTTGCGGCGCCTGTTCGGCGGGAACCGGTGCGCCGCCGATGACGGTCAATATCAGCGGCACGGACTACACCTTCTACAGTTCGTACTTTGCGATGGATATCACGAATCCCGATGCTCCCAAATTGCTCTGGTCGTTCAGCAGTTCGAGTTTGGGGTTGACGACCAGTGCTCCTACCGTGGTTCGCGTGAATCCCGCGGCCGATGCCAAGGCCAGCAATACGAACGCGAAGTGGTACATGGTGGTCGGGTCTGGCCCGACCGGATATGACGCCAGCGTAGTTCAAAGTGCAAAAGTCTTTGTCGTCGACCTTGCGACGGGCCCGGGTAGCGGCAACAGCCTCGTGACGTCGTATTCGGTGGGGTCCTGGAATTCGTATATCGGAGACATCACGGCTTTCGATCGAGATCTCGATTACCGTCACGATGTCGTGTATTTCGGGCGAGTGATTCATGACGGAGCGCTTCCCTGGCGGGGCAAGATGTATCGTTTGACCATGGGAGCAGGGGGAGCTACGGCCAAGTTCGGTACGGTCACCAGTCCGACTCAGTGGGGCATCGCCTCGGGAAGTGCTCGCGTGCCCACGGAGATGCTGGATACGTTCGTATCAGGGGCGGAGATGGGCCCCGTTGCGACCGCGCCTTCCGTGACCACAGACGATGCGGCTAACGTGTGGGTCTTTGCGGGCAGCGGGCGGTATTACAGCAAATCCGATAAGACCGACGTGTCCACGCAATACTTCGTGGGGTTGAAAGACTCGGTCCTCAATTCCGGATGCAATCAATCAGCCGGCGCGCTCAACTGCATGGACAATGATCTTGTGGATGTCTCGAATGCCACCGTCTGTGTGGTGGGAGTCGGCGATTGTGGTCAGGCCAGTGGAACCAACCAAGTCTCCGGCGTGTCCGGTGCCACGACGTTTACCGGTTTGATCGGATTGGTTCAGAGTAAAGATGGTTGGGTGACTAAACTGGTCGAACCCGCCAACCCACCGACTAACCCAGTCCCTTACGGCATCGGCGAACGTGCTGTGAGTAGCCCAACGGTATTCGGAGGGGTGGTGTTTTTCCCCACCTTTATTCCAACGAACGACATCTGCGTGTCATCCGGAACGAGCCGACTCTGGGCACTCTTCTATAAAACGGGGAGTGCATATCAAGAGCCGATCATCGGAACGACTACCTCAGGAGCGAATCAAACGGTCAATAAGTTCGGCTCTCTTGGAGAAGGATTGGCGTTCGGTATCGTGGTCCATATGGGCTCAGGACGGGACGGCGGCAGTCCGTTCGGCCTCCTGATCAATATGAGTCAGGGAAACTTCGGTGACTGTGCAACCTGCGGGTTCGGTGGAGGGTCTCCCGGAGGTCTTCCGAGCTCAAACATCGGGGCCAATGTTGCGATTGATCCACGGTCGGGGCCAATGTTGCGATTGATCCACGGAGCCGGTACTTCTCATGGACGAACATGTGATGATCCCCTTTGCACAGGCAAAACACGGGAGGGTGGGGGGGCTCCGTCCCCTTGCCTTTCCTCAGGCAACTCGCCTGGGCTTGATGGCCCTCGCGATCGCTGTCTACGGCGGTTGTTCGTCTTCCCCTCAGGACGGCGGGATTCCCGGGGACGGCCCGAACAATAACCACCCTCCGACTGTCCGCCTCGTGACCATCGTTCCCAATCCCTTGATATTGACTGGGCCCATCACTGCACATGTTGCGGCCGATGACCCAGACGGTACCGAACCGACCAAGCGATTCCAGTGGATCGTCAACGGGGTTTCGGTACCTGGTGCGACGGAGCATGAGCTCCCTACTGACCATGTGAAGCGCGGCGACACGGTCGCGCTCGAAGTGGTGGTGTCTGATGGCCAGGCAGAGAGCGCTTCGTATCGCACAGAGCCGGTGATGGTGGTGAATACGCCTCCTCTCGTGTCACGAGTGACAATTGAGCCAGATTCATCCGATAAGGGGAATCGGGTCCTCGCCAAGGTCGAGGCGTTGGACCCTGACCATGACGATATCCAATACGTCTATCGTTGGTGGCGTAACGACAAGCAGGTGAAAGAAGGCGAGGAAAACGTTCTTGATACAACCGGGTTTGGCCGAAAGGATATTGTGGCGGTCGAAGTCGTCGCAAAGGATCAGGATGCGACGGCCGCACCTGCTCGATCAGTGCCGATCGTCCTCGGTAATTCACCGCCACAGATCCTCTCAAGTCCGGCCGCGTTGACCAATAGAGAGCAATACGAGTACGTCGTCCAAGCGAAGGATGTCGATGGCGATAGCATCAGCTATGGGCTCGAGACAGGGCCTCCAGGGATGACGATCGACAAGGCGACGGGCCACGTGACCTGGAAAGTGACGCCGGGTGTCGGGGGAACTCATCGCATCAAGATCATGGTGGAAGATGGGCAGGGTGGCACGGCCTGGCAGGATTTTGAGCTCTCGATACCCTCTACTGCCCAATCGCTGACGGTCCTCCCCACTCAAGGCTAGTCGGTTCCGGTGGGCCTCCTTATTTTCTGTTCTGTCCCCTCCGACCTTGTTCCGGACTTTCCCGGTTTGTTAGAATCTCCCTATCGTCCTGACGAAAGGAGTTTTCGACACCGGCGTGCGCAAGATCAAACTACGGGAAGGCACGAATACCGCAGCCCTGTTCGGGCACCATGATCGACACCTCAAGCTGATTGAGGAAGAGTTCGGTGTGCGATGCTCGGCGCGGGGTGAAGAAGTGACGGTGGAGGGTACGCCTGAGACCGTCAAGCAGGCGGAACGGGTTCTCAATGAGCTCGCTTCGTTGACGAATGAAGGGTATGACCTGCGGTCCGATGATGTGACGCATGCGCTGACCGCTCTCCGCCACAACCACGACGCTTCTCTCAAAGAACTGCTTTTCAGCGCTTCCCCCATCGTCACTCGGAAGCGATTCATCGTTCCGAAGACTCCGACTCAGAAATACTATCTGGACGCGATCGAAAAACACGACATCGTGATCGGTATCGGTCCTGCGGGCACGGGCAAGACCTATTTGGCCATGGCGATGGCGGTCAGTGCGCTGATGAAAAAAGATGTCAGCCGCATCATCCTCGCAAGGCCGGCCGTGGAGGCCGGCGAGAAGCTGGGGTATTTGCCCGGCGACATGTATGCCAAGGTCAATCCCTACCTTCGGCCACTCTACGATGCCCTGTTCGATATGATGGATATGGAACGGGCCAATCGTTTGATTGAGCGAGGGGATATCGAAATTGCGCCCCTTGCGTTCATGCGCGGCCGTACCCTGAACGATTCATTTGTGATCCTGGACGAAGCGCAAAACGCGACTGCCGAACAGATGAAGATGTTCCTCACACGGTTAGGCTTCCATTCGAAGGCCGTCGTGACGGGGGACATTACGCAGATCGACTTGCCGTCGGACCGGGTGTCCGGCCTCATCGAGGTGCGCGACATTCTTCAGGACATTGCCGGGATCGAGTTCGTCTACTTCGATGAGCGAGATGTCGTGCGGCATCGCCTTGTCCAGGAGATCATCAAGGCCTACGATCGCCATACGGCCAGTCCTGCGCCTCCGGCTCAGCCACGAAAAGGCGAGGCTCAGACGAAGGGCCATCGTTCGGATTCTAAGCCCACCCGTCCCGCGGCTCCTGCCACAGGTTCCTGGGGCCAGTCTCATTAATGCCGGTTGTGATCGGCATGCGGTTGACGCGGTGGCCCCTTCGCCTCGGCGCCCTCAAGCAACTCGCCACTCATGTCTTGCAAGCAGTCGGCGAAGCCGAGGCGCTTCTGAGTCTTGAGATCGTCGGCGATGTCAGGATGCGGCGCCTGAATCGAACCTTTCGTCATCGTGACAAGACGACGGATGTGCTGGCGTTTGCGACCAGGGAAGGGCCCGGGCCACCCTCGTCTCTTCTCGGGGACGTCGTTATTTCCCTGCCGCAGGCCATTCGTCAGGCGTGTGGTCATGAACAGGGCGTTGACCACGAGTTAGCGGTACTCCTGATTCACGGCATTCTCCATTTGTGCGGATATGACCACGAGCGTAGTGATGCGGAGGCGCAACGCATGAGCCGGCGCGAAAAGGCCGTGCTCCGCGCCGTTGCTCCGGTTCCACGGCTATTGGTGTCACGCGGATCGGATCAGGTATGATCTAGAATTTGATCGCCGTGCCCGAGAAGTCCTAGTCTGGATCGTTCATCAATCATTCGAGTCGGTCGAAGAGAGGGTGAGGTATGCGGTGGATTGGCTTCAGAAACTAAGTGCGGGGCTCTCCAAAACACGTGATGCAGTCACGGGACAACTGGATCGACTCCTGGGGCGGGCGGCTGATCCGGCGCTGCTGGATGAGCTGGAGGTGGCCTTGATCAGCGCAGATCTGGGCATGCCGGTCGTGGAACGTGTGATGGGGCAGCTGCGGGCCCAGATGCGGGGCGGTAATTTCTCGTCGGCCGATAAAGTACGAGACCTGCTGCGGCAATCCGTGCTGGATATTCTTCTTCCGACACAATCTGCCTCGATGGAGCAATTGGTGGCACAGGGGCCGCGTCCCTTTGTGATTCTTGCCGTGGGGGTCAACGGTGTCGGCAAGACCACGACGGTGGCGAAGCTGACGCAACGGTTTCGACAACAGGGGAAAAAACCATTACTCGTGGCCGGGGATACCTTCCGCGCGGCGGCGATCGATCAATTGCAGGTCTGGGCGGACCGCATCGAGGTCGATGTGATCCGCCATCGACCGGGTGCGGATCCGGCTGCGGTCGCCTACGACGGGATGACCGCTGCGAAAGCGCGCGGGTCGGACGTGGTGTTGATCGATACCGCCGGGCGGCTGCACACGAAAACGAATCTCATGGACGAATTGCGGAAGATCAAGCGAGTGGTCGCGCAAGAGTGCCAGGGGGCGCCACATGAGGTGCTGTTGGTGTTGGATGCGACGGTCGGCCAGAATGCCATTGCCCAGGCGAGACAGTTCCACGAGGCGGTCGGGGTGACTGGAATCGCCCTGACCAAGCTGGATGGAACGGCGCGTGGTGGCATCGTGGTGGCCATTGCCGACACCTTCAAGATCCCGGTCCGCTTAATCGGCGTCGGGGAAGCCGTCGATGACCTCCAGGACTTTGACGCCAAGGCGTTTGTCGACGCGTTGTTCTAGCCCGCATGATTCGTGACGGGTTCGTCACGAACTCTCTTGAAGCACGCGGACTGGCCTTTCCTGACGGAAGGCGGTCCGTGATCCACTCCAGACGTTTTCATTCAATTTCTTCTCATCTTGTCGTGCCCATGCTAGGCTCCTGCTAACGGGCTGCTACCGTCTGCGGCCTTGCGCGACTGGTTGTGACGCACAAACGAGATAAGATGATGAGCACGTTACTGGTGATCGACGATGATCGGTTGCACTGCGACTTGTTGCAGATGGCGCTGGCCCGTCACGGGTATCAAGTCAGCATCGCGACGAGCGGGCGTGAGGGTGTCGTCTTATTTCAACAGCTTCGCCCGCTGGTGACCTTGCTCGATTTGCGCATGCCGGAAATGGACGGTCTGGCGGTGCTCAAGGAGATCCGAACGCATGACCCCCGTGCCGGGGTGATTATGCTGGGTGGCGGCGCGACGGAGGAACTGGAGAATCAGGCGCGCGAGTTGCGCGTCACGGATTTCCTGCGAAAGGGGCTGTCGCTGGATGTGCTCATCGGGGCCGTCCATCGTGTGGCGCAGCAGGCGAGGCGACAGGCTTCATCCGAGCAGTCTCATGCCGGGGGAGAGATAGATCAGCTTCCCGATGAGCAGATCCTTGTCGTCGATGACGACGTGATGGCGCGCGATCTTCTGGTGAGATTTCTTAGCCTGCGCGGGTATCACGTTCGCACGGCGCGCGATGGTCGTGAAGCATTGCGACTGATCGGTGAGTCCGCGCCGGATCTTCTGATTTTGGATCTCGCTATGCCGGAGATGAACGGCGTGGAGGTCTTGCGGACGCTCACGGCGCGAGACTATGCCGGCAGGACGATCATTTTGGGCGGACATCAAAACGATCTCTTCCTGGCCGAGGCCTGGGCGTTGGGCCCGCAAGAGGTCCTGGACAAGCCCATTGATTTGGAGCGGGCGTTGATGGCTATCCAGCTTGTGATGGTCTGTCGGGAGTGTTAATCTTCACCGTCCACCTCAGGGTGCCGGTGAAGGGTGAATGGTTTGTATCGCCTCATCCGTTTCAGTCTCCTCACAATTTGTCTCCTTCCTGCGCCCGCAGTCGCTGATTCTGTTGCTCCCCCTCCGACGATTGAACACCATCAGCTCGCGCTCGAGTTGTCTCCTGATTCCCATCGACTGATCGCGACGGATCGAGTGACCGTTGCGGGAGGATTTCCCGGACAGGAGCTGGCATTTTCCCTTGCACCGACGCTCTTGTTGGAACGGGTCGAGGATCTCACGCATTGTCAGGACCCCTGTGAGTTCGCCCCCTCCGTTCCATTTGCACGGGACAGGTCGTCAAGTCAGGCGGAATCGCAGCGCATTCTCCTGAAGCAGCCGCCTGCCAACCAGGCCGGCGGGTCGATACGGCTGAAGTTTGTCTATCACGGGGTGATTGATGATCCTCCCCGGGATCCACGCCACCTCCGGTTTGTCACGCCGAGCGAAACAGCCGGTCACATCGGTCCTGAGGGGGTGTATCTCAGCAGCGAGAGCCAGTGGTACCCGGACCTCGACGATTCGCTGGCCACCTATGATGTACGCATCACGCTGCCTGAAGGGTGGGCTGCCGTCACGCAGGGCACGGCCCAGGCTGACGCCTCGCGATGGATTGTGTCTACGAAGAGCGAAGCGCTGACGGTGGTGGCCAACCGCTTTGTGGTCAAGACCCGTACCTGGAAGGCGCAATCCGGACAGGCGATTCAATTGGCTACGTATCTGTTCCCGGACGATGCCGCGCTCGCCGACGAGTACCTCGACGCATCAGCCAGATATCTCGACGCCTATATCCCGTTGCTGGGGGCCTATCCCTTTTCACAATTTGCCGTCGTCGAAAATTTTTTCTCGAGCGGATTGGGCATGCCGTCCTTTACGCTGCTGGGGAGCGGGGTCATCAAGCGCCACTATACGCAACCGTACGCCCTGGGGCATGAGATCGTGCATTCCTGGATCGGCAACGGGGTGTTCAACCGGGTGAGTCGGGGCAACTGGGTGGAAGGGCTGACGACCTACCTGTCGAATTACTACTATCACGAACTGACCGGCGACGAGGCTCAGGCTCGTGAACAACGGCGGCTGATGCTGTTGGGCTATTCCGTCTATGTGCGTCCCGGCGAAGGGTACCCGCTCAGGAGGTTTGCGCAAAAGAGCGATGAGAAAGACAATGCCATCGGCTATCAGAAATCCGCCATGGTCTTTCATGCGCTGAGACAGGAAGTGGGCGATGCGGCATTTTGGCGGGCGCTGAAGCGCATCCCGGAACAGCACCTTGGGACGGTAGCTGATTGGAGTGATCTGGAGCGAACCTTTCAGGAAGAGGCGGGTCGCGACCTCCGATGGTTTTTTGCCCAGTGGGTCGAGCGTGCCGGTGTGCCGGAACTCGCCCTGTCCGGCCTTCGCCTGCAAACTGTCTCCGGCGCTTTCGGCCACGCGAATGCGGTCGAGGCGGCGATCCATATCGCCCAGAGCGATGAGCCCTATCGGGCCCCGGTCGAGTTGGAGTTTGTGTTGAGCGGGGAGCGCACCCATCGCGTCCGTGTTCAGTTGAGCGCCGCACAGGAGGATGTGGTTGTACCCCTTGCGGAGCCGCCGTCGGCAGTCCGGCTGGATCCGGACTATCATCTGTTTCGTCGTGTGGCCAGGAGCGAGATGGCTCCCGTGCTGAATCTGTATGTGACGGATGGACAGCGAAGCGTCGTCCTTGCCCAAGGCTCCCCCGCGCAGCCTGGCCCGTTCGGCGATATCCTCCAGCGTATCGTCGCACAGGAATCGGCGAAGCCTGATGCAGTGCGCACGATCGTGCTTCAACCAGGTGAGGGCAACCGATCCGTACCGTCGGGATCGTTGCTGGTGCTGGGAGATCCGCGCGAGAATCCGATAGCCGCAGCGGCCGTGCGGTCGTGTGGTGACCGTGTGCGTTTCCTAGACGGCGGATTTTCCGTGGCGGGTAAGATGTATGAAGGCGCCGCCATGGCGCTGCTGGTATCCTGTCGGCGTGAGGAGCATCCCGGCAGCGTGGTGACGCTGCTGTACGGGGTGACGCCCCAGGCGCTGGGACGTGTGGCCCGGCTCTTGTTTTTTTACGGGTGGCAGAGTTATGTGGTCTTTCAGGAAGGCGCCGTGGTTGCACGGGGAGATTGGGAGGATAGGATGAATACAGAGGTGCGAATTGAAACACGTTAAGACGGCGATGATCGGAATGGTGGGCCTCGCGCTGGTCGCCACTTCAACGGTTTTGGCGGGAGCAGCCGAACCGAAGTCTGCGCAGGCACCGGCGAATGCGTCCGCCTCGGCCGAGCGGCATCTGACGAATATCCGGCAGCTGACATTCGGCCGACAGAATGCCGAGGCCTATTTTTCTTTCAGCGGGAATAAACTCATCTTCCAGTCGACGAACAATTGGATGAAAGACACGTTTGCCGCGGCTATGCATCCGTCCGACATCCCGCTCGGCTGTTATCAAATGTACGTGATGGATCTCGGGAGCGAAAAGATTCGGATGGTCAGCACCGGTGCCGGCACCACGACCTGCGGGTATTTTTTCCCCGGCGATCGCCGAGTCTTGTACTCGTCCACCCACCTGCGAGGGCCCAACTGTCCTCCGAAGCCGAAGCGTGACGGAGGGGCCTATCGCTGGGCGTTGGATGACTACGATCTCTTCTCCGTCCGGATCGACGGGCTGGACCCGCAACGTTTGACGAACACGCCGGGGTACGACGCCGAGGCCACGGTCTCTCCCAACGGCAAGACGATCGTCTGGACCTCTATGCGTGACGGGGATCTGGATATCTACGCGATGGATCTGGATGGGACCCACCCCCGTCGGCTGACGCAGGAGATTGGATACGACGGCGGGGCGTTCTTCTCACCCGACAGCAAGCGGATCGTGTATCGCGCGCAGCATCCGAGCAATCAGGAAGAGCTGGATCAGTACAAGGCGCTGCTCGCTCAAAACCTGGTGGAGCCCGGGCGGCTTGAGATCTTTATCATGAATGCCGACGGGTCGAATAAGCAGCAAGTGACGAATAACGGCGCCTCAAACTTTTCGCCGTTTTTCCATCCCGATGGCCATCGGGTGATTTTTGCGTCGAATGTGGACACGCGGAACGCATCGGGGCGACCGGAGTTTCACCTCTATCTCGTGAACGAGGACGGTTCCGGGCAGGAACGGTTGACGTTCGATGGACAGTTCAACAGCTTTCCCATGTTCTCGCCGGACGGGAAGACTCTTGTTTGGGTGTCGGACCGGCATGCGAAAGAGCCCGGAGAGTTCAATGTGTTTCTCGCCGATTGGGTTCCATGATCGAACCAGGTGACGGGCAGGCGGCGTCGCAACCGGCGCCGCCTGAGCCACCACCGGCCTGCCCACCGATCCCGGTGGTCCTGCTATCGGTGATTGTCTTGTTTGGGTCGTTTGCGGCGCTGTTTTATATCGATATCCCCATCCTGTGGTTCCTCCGCTCGCACAATCTATCGGCGCTCCAATCGCTTGGTGATCTGGGCGAGAAGCTGGGCAATGGCGGCACTCTCGTGACTATCAGCCTGCTGCTCCTGGGGGCCGGGTACATGCTGAAGCGCCGCGCACTCACACGCGTGGCGCTGGATAGTCTCCTGGCACACGGTGCGGTGGCGATACTGGTGAACGGGCTGAAGCACATCATCGGTCGTCCCAGGCCAAGGCTCACACATTCGGGAGGGTGGCAATGGTGGCCATCGCTGGATTCCGGTCTGGATTCGTTTCCGTCCGGCCATACCTCTGCGACCGTCGCGGTGGTGACCGTGCTGGCGAGGGCGCTGCCCCGGTATCGATGGGTACCGTTTGTCCTGGCTGCGTGGGTCGGAGCCAGCCGGGTCTGGCGGGGCTCCCATTTCCCGGGGGACGTGGTGGCGGGGATGGTGCTGGGGTTTGTGGTGGGGTCGATCTTTAATGGCCCGTTGCGCTGGTGGGGACGGTCCTGCGGGCAGGCGCTTATCCGTATCGCTCCGGTAGTCCTATCGCTGACAGGTCTCTTCTGGGTGCTGACGCATCGCATCGTTGACCCGATGACGGATCACATCCTGCTTGCATCCGGAGCCATGCTGGTGGCCGGAGGTATGGCGTTGCGAATGGCAGGACGTCCGAATCCGGCGGGCGACGGTCATGCGACTAGAGTTGCAGCGGCAGAAAGTCTGGTCGGATTGGGATTAGGTGTCGTCACCGGCGCCCCGATCGTGATCGGGTTGGCCGGACTATTGTGCTTCGCACGATGGAGCGGGAGAGTCGCCTATACGGATCCGTCCCCGGCCGCTCCGCCTTCCCCTTCAAGCCACATCCTTTATGCGGCGGGTATTATTGCCGCTGTGGTCGTGATCCAGGCACTCAAAGGGCTCGTGCCGTTGCAGTGAGGAGAGAGTGCGCAGGATGTTCAAAAAGTCCGTCAGCAAGGCCGCAGTGAGCAAAGAGGCGAAGCGTACTCTCGTCCGTACGTTGAGCCTCGGTGCGATGCGAGAACGAAGCTGGTGGGCTTTTTCAACATTCTGTCAGTGCCCTGGAATGCGAACCGGCGGCTGCTCTGCCTCTTCCGGCACATGGATCAGCGATTGGTTGGCCAGCAGGATGTAGCCGTAGCGCTCGAGTAATACCGGGTAGTCCATGGTTTCAAACGGCAGCCTGTTTCGAAGCGCCGCCGGCAGGAGAATCATTGTGCGCCCTGGCTGCGTCAGATAGGGCTTGATGTTCGCTTCTTCATTCTTCGGCACGACGATGGCGTTCCGCTTTGCATAGAACACCAAGGAGGGGCGTGGCTGCCCGTAGAGGATCAACCGATCGTTGGGCCCGAGATTGACGCCTGCGACCTCGGCGAGTTGCTGGGGCGGTTCGATCACAAAGTGGTGCACCAGTGGGAAGATCAACTGTGTGGTCGCAAGGACGACGAGGGCCAGCGATCCGCCGGCCACCCAGAATACGGCCGGTCGTCTCGTCTCGCTGAATCCGAAGTAGGCGATGAGGCCCATACCCACCAGGAAGATCGAAGCGACGGTATAGGGCCCCGGTCCGAGCGTCACCTGCCCCGCAAGGGGAAATTCATCGATCAGCTTTCCTGCGAACTTGGCATAGAGGGGCGGCAATGAAGCAAAGGCCAGCGCCAATATGCAGCCTACGGCGGTGATGGTGTGGATCGCAGCGCGCAGCCCTGGAGTGGCCTGGTCGGTCACGCAGCGGTTCCAGTAGGACGCCGTCAAGATCGCCGCCGCAGGAAACAGAGGACCGATGTAATGCGGCAAGCGGGTCGAGGACAGGCTGAAAAAGACCAATCCGCCCAGGACCCAGGCGGCGGTGAACCATTCGAGTGCATGCGGCGAAGGGTGGATATCCAGCACCGAGGTCTGCGACGGAGGCAAGGCGCCGGATCGTTTCGAATCCCGCCAGCTGCGATAGGCCTGGTACCAGGCGAAAGGCAGCAGGCCGCTCCAGGGAAAAAATCCAAGCAGGAACACGGGGAGATAAAAGACCAGCGTGCCGCCGTGCCCTTCCATGGTGCCGAAGAACCGGCCGATCGTGTCGCCCTGCGCCGAGGTCGTATATCGCTGTCCATGGATATTCAGCATGATGAGGTACCAGGGCAACGCCAGGAGCAGGAACAGCAGGAGGCCGGGAATGGGAAATCCATGACGCCAAAAGAGCCCCCACGAGCGGGTCAGCCACAGGTGCAACCCTACCGCCAGCATGGGAATCAGGAAGCCGATCGGGCCCTTCGTCAGGGTCGCCAGCGCCATGCCGATGTAGAAGAACCACAGGTAGTGGCGTTCACGGCCTTCTCCGTACAAACCCAGCCAGAATCCGTAGAGCGACAAGGTGGTGAAGAAGATCAACACGCTGTCGGTGAGCGCCATCCGGCTGAGGCCGATGATTTCCAGGTTCAGTAACAGCATGGCCGCGCCGAAGAGGCCCACTACCGGCCCCCGGCAGCGTGTCAGGAAGAGGTACTGGAGCAGGATCAACCCGACACCGAAGAGCGCGGAGGGGAATCGTGCGGCGAATTCGCTCACCCCGAAGACGTGATAGGAGAGACTCATCAGCCAATAGATAAAGACCGGTTTGGCGAAGCGCGGCTCATAATTGAAGGTGGGGCTGATGTAATTGCCCGTTTCGTACATTTCGCGGCCGGCTTCGGCGTTCCGCCCTTCATCTCGATCGGTCAGTCCGAGGGAGCCGAGTCCAACGAAGAAGAGCACGGCGGCCAGTGCCAGCAAGAGGATGAGCGCCAACGGTTGGATTGACCGGTCGGCCTGCGCCGACGTCTGCGAGGACGGCTGCTGCCCATTCATGTGAAGTTCCATTAGGATTTTGTCGCCGGAGATGCCGTGCCGGAATCGGCTTGGTTGGGGCGATGAATCAGCATGAGATTGCGCAGATAGACGATGCTGCCGATGCTTTGCCCGGCGATAAACACCGGATCCTGCCGATAGATCGCATAGGCCAGCGTAATCAGCCCGCCGATCATACTCATGTACCAGAAGGCAGTCGGCACGCGACTTTCCGCATGGCGCTCGGAGGCGATCCATTGCACGACCCAGCGCATAAAGAAGATCCCCTGCCCCAGGAATCCGATAATCAGCCAGATGGTGTCGAGTGTCATAGTCGTGTGGGGGCCAAGGCCGAAGGCGATGATGTCGTCGCGGCGGCACGGTATTGGTAGCGCAGGCAACGGTGCTGCATCCATCGCACGGCCACCAGGTCGTACAGGCCTTTGAAGAGACGGTTGCCGACGCCGTATTTCGACGTGCCCCGGGTGCGTGGATAGTGGCGCACCGGCACCTCGGTGACGGTGAACCCATGCATCAGGGCGAGGGCGGGAAAGAATCGGTGCATGCCCTCGAAGAGCTGCATTTTTTCCACCACCGGGCGGCGAAACAGTTTGAGCGAGCAACCGGTGTCGTG
>OBID01000013.1_pt1 | contig 76513 bp, 64 predicted proteins | sample 1519781 | NCBI WGS metagenome assembly OBID01 (sample SAMEA3991478, study PRJEB22521) | metagenome | biome: anthropogenic terrestrial biome; feature: sewage plant; material: sludge | place: Sweden | collected 2012-09-26 | reverse complement strand
GCATCTATTTGGTCATTTAAATAAAATGACGTATTTTTGCAGAAAATGAGATATTAAATCAATAAAACATGGGATGTATAGGTAATATATTATGGCTTCTGTTCGGCGGACTTGCTACCGCCCTTGAGTATTTCGCTTCTGGTTTAGCCCTATGCTGTACCATCATTGGTATTCCGTTTGGCATTCAGGCATTCAAGCTAGGCATACTCTGTCTTTGGCCGTTCGGTTCACATGTGGCAAATTGTGCTGATGGTGGAGGTTGCATAGATACCATATTCAATATCATTTGGTTCTTTATAGGTGGTGTTTGGATATTCCTTACACACGTTCTCTTTGGCGTTCTGTTGTATATCACCATCATCGGTATTCCATGGGGGCAGATGAATTTCCGCCTCGCCCGTCTCGCTCTTTCACCCTTCGGAAAAACGATCGAATAATCCCGTAACCATACACTAAATATTAATAGCTATGAATAAACGGTCTATCATATTGGCAATTATAGCCATATTCATATTACTGTGTTATGCACAAACCGTAGGCATCATTCTGTTGTTTCTTTTTATCCCTTATTTTATATTTAAATGGCAGGACAAGAGGAAGGCTGCATCTGGAGTAGTAGAATCGCCTGATTTTAATACGCTGGAAGAAGTCACAGAGAAGTTGGGCGAGCCCAGCGACATTGTGACCTTAAGTGCTATTCATGGCAATGAGTTGACAGGAGTCATCCTCATTTACGACAATGCCCAACAAATGATTATCAATGGTAATACATATCCCTTTACAGATATCAAAGACATTTCTTATATCAATGGTGCCAATCCTTACGTTGCGGCAGAATATCAAGTCATTATCATAACCGTCAAGATGAAGATTCGTCTTGATGTAGGTTATGATAATCAGTATGCCTACGATATTGTCATTCAATTACGTAGCCATCTTGCCGGATGAAAAGATTGTGGGAATATAGACATTCCCCTAAGTAAGGATTGGTATATTCTACTTGGTCGTTGTGGAATCGTCTTTACCAAACATTCCTTTGATAAAACCACCAACAGTGGCACCTGTCTTGCGGATGCTTTTTTCTACAGAACCGACACCATTGCCTACTTTATTACTTACGGTATCACTGACATCTTCTGCATCATTACCTATCCGACGGGTACGATACTTAATGATACGGCGACGGTAACGACTTTTCAGTTCATTATATTTCTCTACCTGTTTAACAGTCATATTCTCCTTGTATGTCTTATACATAGAAGAAAAATGCTCATATACAGAGTCCAAAGACTCATACTGCGATTTGGTGATTGTCTTCTGTTTCTCGACACTGACCACGAAATCGTTATACTGTTCCAAATATTGAGCAGAAGTCATTTTCTGCTGACAAAAAGCCGTGGCACTTATACCCACGGACAATACGAATGATAATAAAATCCTTTTATTCATAGTTGATTGTACATTTATGATAATATCACTTGAAATTATTATTTATTAGTTAATTATTAATTGCATATCACTCATCATCCTCACCTCTTAATACAGGAAGCGAAATATGATATCTGACCGCACAGAACCTGATAAAACAAACCACTAGAAATGATAGCAGAACGGTTGTCTTGTTATCCATACCTATCCATGCACAAAACCAATATACCAGTCCTCCGGCAACACTTGCCATGGCATAGATATCCTTTTGAAAGATAAGTGGTACATTGTTGAGCAACACATCACGGATGACACCACCGGCAGCACCTGTAAGGCATCCCATAATGATAGCAATCCAATAGGGCTGACCGTAAGCTAGTGATTTCTGCAGACCGGCTATGGTAAACAGAGCCAGACCGAGCGTATCAAACACCAGCCAGGTAATATCCATTTTTTTCATGTACTTGGTAAACAATATAACGAAGACCAATGCTAATGCAGTCAGTATCATATATACTGGTGATGTCATCCAGAATGGCACCGCACCTAAAAGTACATCTCTGATTGTACCACCACCGATAGCCACAGCTATACCGCACACGTAACCACCAAACCAATCGTAATGCTTGGCGGCTGCAAGTCTGATTCCCGATATGGCAAAAGCAAATGTACCGACAAACTCAATAATCTGCTGAAGGGTAGATATAGCTAACTGGTCTGGCATATAGTGATTGTATTTATCTGTTTACAATATTGACCGGTTTACCGGCAATGAAGCTTTTGACATTATTGGTAGCGATATTCATCAACCTCAAACGTGCCTCTTTCGTAGCCCATGCGATATGCGGCGTTATAAATGCATTGGGTGCTTTGAGCAACGGATTGTCTTCACAGGGCGGTTCCTGACACATCACATCTGTGCCATATCCTCCCAGTTGTCCTGACTTCAACGCATCAGCTACAGCCTGTTCATCGACCAGCGGACCACGGCCGGTATTAATCAGGATGGCACCCGTCTTCATTTTAGATAACGTATCGACGTTGATCATATTGCGTGTCTCATCTGTAAGTGGACAATGTATAGTCAGTACATCACTGATTCCATACAGTCCGTCAAGTGTCGTCTTCTGTATCCCATCGGGAAGATCTGCGGAATTTTTAGTGGTATAGGCAAATACATCCATACCGAAATCACGGGCGATACGCGCTACCTTCATACCTATATTGCCGAGACCTACGATACCAATCGTTTTTCCTGCCAGTTCAGTAAGGTTGGTGTCCCAGTAGCAAAAATCATTGTTATAACTCCATCTGCCTTCTCTGTTTTTATCGGCATAATGCCCCACTCTGTTGGTGATATTGAGAATATGTGCGAAGGTCATCTGCACCACACTGTCCGAACTATAAGCCGGTATGTTCGTCACAATGATTCCTTGCTTATTGGCTGCTTTGAGATCAACGACATTGTAACCGGTAGCCAGCACTCCTATATATCTTAGTTTATCCAACTTACTGATAACAGCCGAGGATAATACAACTTTATTCGTAAGAATGATTTCCGCATCTTTACTTCTCTCCATGACATCTTCGGGTTTTGTGCGCGGATATACAACTACATCACCCAACTTCTCCATTGCATCCCATGACAAATCACCGGGATTCATTCCATAACCATCTAAAACTACAATTTTCATACTCATTTTCTTTTTACATCTTTATACATCTTCATTATATCTATCATGCCAACATGTTAACATCCTCTGATACAGTTTTTCTTCAGCGGGTGAATGTTGGGCATGCCATATTCTTACATTCTTCAGATTATCGGGCAAGTATTGCTGTTCGGTAAAATGACCGGGATAATCGTGGGGATATTTGTATCCGTCGTGGTAACCCAGTTCGGCCATCAACTTGGTAGGTGCATTCCTGATAGGCAACGGTACAGGGGAATTGCCATTCTCTCGTACAATCTGCAAAGCAGTGTCTATACCTAGATAAGCAGAATTGCTCTTAGGGCTGGTGGCAAGATAAACAGTAGCTTCAGCCAGCGGTATTCTGCCTTCTGGCCAACCGATCTTCATCACAGCATCGAATGCTGCATTGGCCAACAACAAGGCATTGGGATTGGCCAGTCCTACGTCCTCGGAAGCACTGATGACCAGGCGACGGGCGATAAACTGCGGATCTTCACCACCTTCTATCATACGGGCCAACCAATAGAGGGCTGCATCGGGATCAGAACCTCTAATGCTCTTAATAAAAGCGGAAATGATATCATAATGCATTTCTCCGTCCTTATCATAAGCCAAAGGGTTCTGTTGCAGTCTATTTACGACAACTTCGTCATTAATGACAATCGTTCTGTCACTGGAAGCATCAACCACAAGTTCCAGTATATTAAGCAGTTTACGGGCATCACCTCCACTATATCTTAAAAGAGCGTCGGTCTCATCCAGACGGATATCCAACTCCTTCAATTCTTCGTCTTGTGTTATCGCCCTGTCCAACAATGTCAGTAAATCATCCTTTTCAAGAGATTTCAGCACATAGAGTTGACAACGTGACAACAACGGACGTATCACCTCGAACGACGGATTTTCCGTCGTGGCACCGATCAGTGTAACGATACCTTTTTCTACAGCGCCGAGTAGAGAGTCCTGTTGACTTTTACTGAAACGATGAATCTCGTCAATGAAAAGAATAGGACTGGCGGATGTATTGAAGAAGCGGTTGTTCTTAGCCTTGTCTATTACATCGCGCACATCCTTGACGCCGCTGGTTACTGCACTCAATGTATAAAAAGGAGTTTCGAGTTTATTGGCAATAATCTGTGCCAAAGTCGTTTTGCCCACGCCGGGAGGTCCCCATAGTATAAATGAAGAAATGTGTCCCGTATCAATCATCTTACGGAGCACAGCCCCCTCGCCTACCAAATGTCTCTGACCGATATATTCGTCGAGAGTGCGGGGTCTCATTCTTTCTGCTAATGGTTTTGCCATAAATATCCAGTGCAAAAATAAAAAATTAATAGCAGATAGAAAAATTTATGTAGGAAAACTTGTGAATAAAAAATAAAGTATATACTTTTGCAAAAATATTGGGTATTAGTATATCCGAAAATATAGTAGGACAACCGAGAGTAAAATGAAAGTAACCATATTACAAAAGGATATAACGTGGGCTGATGCTAAAGCGAACATCGCTGATGCGGAGCGTCTGATAAAGGCTGCTCCCAGGTCTGACTTATATGTCCTACCAGAAATGTGGACCACGGGGTTTGCCACCGTGCCATTTGATATATCCGAAGATATCGATCATAGCATTTCGCTCGACTGGATGGTCAACGAGGCTCAATCCATTCACAGCGCATTGGCTGGCAGCCTTTCGGTTAAGGCCGACGGCAAATATCGCAACAGATTATATTTCGTCTATCCTGACGGCCATTACAAATACTACGACAAGCATCATCTATTCAAATATGGTGGTGAAGACAAGTACTACACACAGGGCGAAGTCAGAGTAGTTGTGGAATATGATGGTATGCGTTTTCTGTTGGCGACATGCTTTGATCTCAGGTTTCCCGAGTGGCTGCGCAACTTCAATGACTACGACTGTATCCTACTGGTAGCCAACTGGCCTGAATCCAGACAGAATGCATGGCAAATACTACTGAGGGCCAGGGCTATAGAAAACCAATGTTATGTAGTCGGAGCAAACAGAGTCGGTGATGATGAATTTTGCCATTATATCGGCAACAGCGCCGTCGTTGATGCTTATGGGCATACGATAGGCAGATGTACGCGGCAGACCAATACGACGGTTACCTGCGACATCAGCATGGAGGAACTGAATCATTTCAGAAACCGATTTAACATTATAAATGACAGAGATAATTATACATTTGATAAAATAATAATATAAAGATAATATGAAACAATCATCTAAAAAAACATTAACTCTTAAAACAATTAATAAGAGCAATATTTGGGATGTTCAGGAAAATGATATCTTCCGTATGTGGCAATCAGCAGAAAAGGACGCTGACATCAAAGACAATACCCGTCATTATACTGATATTATCAGTTCTGCTTTTGATATTGAAATTTTGAAAATCGACAAACCCGAGATCCGCAAGAAGTTTGAAGAACGCGGATTCAAAATCGGACAAATTAAGTTTGACGATAATAATAAAGTGACATGGGCAGTGAAGAAACGTCCGATTCTCAGAGTGACCGACCTGACTTATGAGAACATACGTCATATTTCGGCAGCTAAACTGCTGGAGGTCATAGACCGCAACTTCGGTGGCGGATGGGAGTCGTTATCTCAGAGTATCCGTGACATTATCGAAAGTGGATTCGATGTCAGCACATCCACACTGCCTAAAGACTGCGTACATAGTGGTATGTATCAAAGAAAAGTGGCTGACGGTTTTGAAGTTTTGGAAATATCCAAAGGCAACTGGGTTGAATCTATCTTTGCTAAAGAGAAACCGGAAATGGAACGACCTAAACTGAAAATCGAGAAACGTGATGAAGACGAAATTCCTGATGACGAACACATAGAAGAGGAAGAAGAGGAACAGGAAGAAGAACCGAACTTTGACGACTCTATTGATGAGGATACTTATAGAACAACATTTGATATCGGTGCCGACCCCAACGGGGAAGCGGAAGAAATTTCCGACTTGGACGAAGAAGAATAATAAATAAGCCGGACTGTTCTAGGTCCGGCTTATTTATTTGTTATATATCTACTGTGATGATTTTCAAATCTTTGTTGTCACTGCTGCTACCTACCATAATCTGATATGAACCGGGCACGACTTTCATCGTATTGCTTTTGACATCCCACATTTCGAAACATTTTCTTGGTAAATCTATGGTGATGTCTTTGGTTTCTTTCGATTTCAAACCAACTTTAGAATAACCACGAAGTGTCTTCAATGGACCATCTTTATCTGCAACATTCTTAATATAGACCTGAACAGTCTCATAGCCGTCTCTGTTTCCTTTATTGGAAATAGAAACTGTCACCTTTCCCTTTTTAATATCGTATTTGGGTTTGGATATTACAAAATCCGTATAACTGAGTCCATAACCGAATGGATAGAGCGCTTCACCTTTGAAATAACGATATGTTCTGCCTGTCATACGGTAATCCTCATAATCGGGCAACTGCTTTACATCTTTATAAAAAGTAATCGGCAATTTCCCCGATGGATTGTAATCACCAAAGAGGACATCGGCTACTGCCGTGCCACCTTGTTCCCCAGCATACCATGCCTGAAGAATTGCATCCGCATGATGCGTCTCCGGTTCAAGTCCCATAGCAGACCCACTGCAGTTGATATAAACCACACGCTTCCCCGCCTGATGAAGCATTGCTATCATCTGTCGCTGAACTTCTGGTAATTCAATATCTGTACGGTCACCGCCTTTAAAACCGGGAAGATCTACTTTCATTTCTTCACCTTCCAGTTTTGGCGAAATGCCTCCAACATAGATGACAGCATCCGCATCACCTACTTTTGCCAATATATCCGCGTTTGTCAGTTGTATCTTTCTGAGAACATCAAACTGTATCACAGCACTACCGTCTATCTGAACGTAATCCAATTGTATATTATACTTCTGCCCCTCTTTTACATTCACATTACATTCTTTTGTCATCACACGTTGTTTGCCTTTCCACAGATTGGCCAAGGTATCACCGTTAACAATCAGACGATAACCATCGTCACCGGAAACGCGGAATGTGACAGATTCTGTTTTTTGAGGAACAAAGACACCAGTGTATCTGGCAGAGAAATTATTCAGGGTCACGCCTGGTGCAAATACAGTGGCACCGCCATTGTCCTGATGAACAGGTTCTCTGAATTGCATTTGTGCTACCGGAGCACCATCCAAATATGTGTTGTTGAAATATTCAGCTGTAAGTCCACGCTGTCCATTCGCCGTTTCCACTTCATTATAAAGACTCGTTTCGCCCTCATTCCGAGTAAGACCGCAGCCGTCGATATATTTCACATTCACCGTCTTATTCTTTATGCCATCCAGAATCGTAACCGTCTCCGTCGGGTAACCGCTATAATTGCCCCACATCATTGTAGAATCTGTGGCATTGGCACCCATCACGACGATTTTCATATTTTTATTCAAAGGCAGGATATTATTCCTGTTTTGTAATAACACCATCTCTTCACGTGCCATCTGCAAAGCCAGTTGTTTGTGTTCTTTACTTGCTATGACCGACTCCGGAATCTTAGTCCACTCGTTGAGTGAATCAGGATCAAAATCACCTAGTTCAAAACGGGCCTTTAACAACCTTTTCAGACTCACGTCTATTTCTTTCTCGGATATATCACCGTTCTTCACTGCTTCAGGCAATTTGAGATAATTCCCTCCACATTCGGTATCCGTACCACTTCTTACAGCTTTGACAGATGCCGATACAGCATTGGCGGATACTCCATGGCGACCTTTTTCCCAAAAATCACTTACAGCACCGCAGTCACTTGTCACAAGACCTTTAAAATGCCACTCGTTACGGAGAATCTGTTGAAGATACCTGTTGTTGCCACAACAAGGCTCGCCGTCAATACGTTGATATGCGCACATCACCTCTTTCACATGACCGTCTTCCACCAATGATTTGAACGCGGGAAGATAAGTTTCCCATAAATCCCTTTCAGGCAAATTCTCTATATTAAAAGAATGCCTGTTCCATTCCGGTCCACTATGTACGGCAAAATGTTTGGCGCAAGCCAATAATTTAGTATATCTGTGACCCTCGGGACCCTGCAGACCTCTAACAACGGCTAGTCCCATACGAGTAGTGAGATATGGATCTTCACCATAAGTCTCTTGACCTCTGCCCCATCTCGGGTCACGGAAAATATTAATATTCGGAGTCCAGAAAGACAATCCCTGATAACGTCTCAATACGCCTGTTTTTCTGGCTAAAGTATTCTTTACTCTCGCTTCGTCGCTTACGGCTTCATAAATTCTATACAGCAAATCATCGTCAAAAGATGCGGCCATTCCAATCGTTGCAGGAAAGACCGTGGCGTAACCGTTTCTGCCAACTCCATGCAGTCCCTCGCTCCACCATTCAAAAGAAGGTATTCCCAGGCGTGCTATCGACGGAGATGCATTGCACATCAACGTGGCTTTTTCATCCAACGTCAGTCTGCCGCATAAATCAGTTGCCCTTTCCTCTGGTGACAAATGAATGTTCTGATAGGGCAATTGTGCATTTATGGTAAGAGCACAAAAGAATAACGCAGACAAAATTGTTTGTTTTTTAGTTTGTTTTCTCATAAGTATATCAATATAATAGTTTTAATTTTTATAGGCATCTTCACCTATCTGCTCATGACTGCCTATCGTAAGTTTGCGTAAATCATAATATGACCCATTATATATATTAAAATCGACATATCCCCTAATACCAGGCAGTTTACCGCAATCGGTATGCTGCCAGAATTTCCATTCTCCATTATACTCGACCTTCTGAACATAATAGTGCGCTATCCAATATGGATACTGATCAAAGACAGCATCGTTCAGATAAGTGGTCTTAAACTTATAATATGTATATATGATTGGTTTTACATGGTACTTATCCTCAACAATATGCAGCCATGTAAGGACACTCTCCTTAAATTCTTCATTGGTTTGTGTCTTAGATTTATGTTCAATATCCAATACAGGAGGTAAATCACCTTCTTCCAGATGAACTTGTTTGAGAAAATAAGCTGCCTGATTACGTGCGGATGATTTGGTACTCCAGAAATGGTATGCTCCGCGTATAAAACCGTACTCTTTAGCTTGATAGAAATTATCATTGAAATTATCATCCAGAGAACTGGTTCCTTCTGTAGCTTTTATGACGACAAACCGTATCGGACATCTATCAATCATGGCATCTTTCAGTTTCTCCCAATCGATTGTGCCCTGATAATGACTGATATCTATACCATGGATTTCATATCCTTCAGGATAATCCACATCGCCATATAAGGCCCGCCAACGAAATCCTGTAGGTCCGACAAAAAAGAAATAGAAAGCCCAAATGTAACCTAAAACAATCAGTCCTCCTCCCAACCACCATGTCCATGTAGGAAGATGCTGCAACAGTCGAAGAATAAATCCGGGACGTTTATGACGAACAGGAGATCTGTACCCACTGCGATGATACGTAGTAGAACGGCGTTTAGTATTTGTTCGTTTGGTAGTTCCGGTCATTAGATTTATTATTAATGAGGGCATGTCAAATATGGCATACCCTCATCATTAATTATTTCTGCTCAATAGCAAGAGTCCTGGTCGGTTGGTCGCAGACTTCTGTCGGACCCCAATACTGAATTGGACCAGGATAAACAAAGCAGGTGTTTTTAGCCCATTCGTCACGTTTTGCGGCAAAGGCCTTGAATGGTTTACCATCAAGTTCCACAAGCGCTTTACGTATTACAGGCTTCATTTCACCATTACGTTTCTCCATGTTCATCATCATAGTGATTGGCACACCTCCGGCAATCCATTGGTCAGCTGGCGCTGTCGTATTCTTAACAATAGCCATATAACCTGTTTTGTCATTAGCGATCAGTTGTGCAGCACTTGTTCCCAATGCATAACAATAGTCAGCATCAAAGTTGGATGGAGCAGCGCAACGTCCTTCGTAGCCGAAGAAATGATGTTGAGCGGCAAATTTACCTACATACTTACCTTCTTTAGCCCAATCTGCAAGTTTAGCTTCACACATATCAGAGATAAGTTTTTCTGTTTCAATCAGTGAAACCTGTACGTTTCCGTGAGGGTCACGGTCTAATGACAATTGACGTGCGACACCCTCTGGCAATGTCTCGAATGTTTCCTTATTGGCAGCGCTCAAGTGAGCGATGATATATTCGCGCTGAGCATCTTTGTCTAGGTCTTTGTAATCCTTACCATGGGCAGCGAGCAAGTCATTCAGTTCCTGTATCAGTCGTCCGATAGCAGGTACGAACTCGATCAGTCCCTCTGGTATGATGACTGTACCGAAATTCCATCCTTTGCTGGCACGATATGCGATAGCACTGCAAACCTGCTCAACAATTTGATTAAGGGTCATATCCTTGGCTTCAACCTCTTCTGAAACGAGACAGATGTTTGGCTGACACTGCAATGCGCACTCAAGAGCAATATGACTTGCTGAACGGCCCATCACCTTAATAAAATGCCAATATTTACGGGCTGAGTTGCAGTCGCGCTCGATATTACCGATGAGTTCTGAATATGTTTTGGTTGCTGTATCAAAACCGAAAGAAGTCTCGATCTGATCATTTTTGAGGTCACCGTCGATAGTCTTAGGACAACCGATTACCTGTACACCATATTTCTTTGCAGCATAATATTCTGCCAATACGCAGGCATTCGTGTTAGAGTCATCACCACCTATTATAACAATAGCTTTGATATCCAATTCACGAATAATCTTCAATCCCTTTTCAAATTGATCTTCCTTTTCCAGTTTGGTACGACCTGAACCGATAATATCGAATCCGCCGGTATTACGGTAATCAGACAGAAAATCCTCTGTTATTTCAATATATTTATGATCAACAAGACCACCAGGTCCCATCAGGAATCCGAACAGTCTGTTTTTAGAATTTAGTTTTTTAATTTCATCAAACAGTCCACTGATCACATTATGACCGCCAGGAGCCTGACCACCACTGAGGATCACACCTACGTTCATAGCTTTCTGATTAGCTTCGTTACCCGGAACAAATTCCACCAACGGCATCCCATAAGTATTCGGGAATAATTTTTTGATTTCATCTTGGTTGTCCACACTTTGTGTAGGAGCACCTTCTTTTACCTTTACTGCACCTTGAAGAGCCTTAGGCAACTTTGGCTGATAAGCAGATCTTGCCTTTTGCAATGCGCTTTTTTCCATAATTTTTTAAGTTAATAATATATGAATAATGAATTAATGTTCAATTCTAAGTTGCAAATTTACTATTTTTCCATGATAAAACATAAAGAAAAAGGGCAAAAAGCAAAAATTAAATCTTTTTTCCCATTAATATTCTTGCATATTCAAGTTTTTTGTTATCTTTGCTATATAAAATCTATGAAAGGAGTAATTTAATATGACTAACAAGAAAGATCTCAAGAAGACTATCAATTACATCTGCAGTGATTTATTTGCAGAATGTGTTGCTGCGTCGCTTTACGGAAACAATCCGCCGAAAGAGAATGTAGACGCTTTACTAACCAGTATTTTACAGATTCACAGTGATTTTGTACGTCGGATTTCTCATGTTGAACCTGGAATAGAACAAAAGGTCTATTTCAAACGTCTGATAAGTGATTTTAATAAGCATATAGATGAGTTAATTGATCAAATTAATAATCTAGTATAGGATTTGGTATATGATAAAAAAACTATGTCGCTGGATATTATATAGACTTTGGGGGTGGAAAAAGGATGTAACTTTAACCCACCCCGACAAATTTATTTTATGTTTGGCCCCGCATACTTCCAATTGGGATCTCATATTGGGGTTGCTGTATTCAGGTGCAGAAGGATTCCAATGTAATTTCTTGATGAAGAAAGAATGGTTTTTCTGGCCTTTGGGTGTTGTGTTTAAAAAACTGGGTGGCATACCTGTATGGCGGTCGAAGCATACGAGTATGACGGATAATCTTGCGGCTACGGCTGAACAAAGCAAGAGTTTTCATCTTTGTATCACCCCGGAAGGCACACGCTCTATGAATACGGAATGGAAAAAAGGATTCTATTATATTGCATTAAAAGCAAAGATTCCCATTATATTATATGGTGTAGATTATGATAAGAAAATGATAACCTGCACAAAGAGTATAATGCCTACAGGTGACATAGACAAGGATATGCGCGATATCAAACTTTATTTCAAGGATTTCTCGGGCAAGTACCCCGAAAAATTCAGTATCGGTGAAATATAAAGAGTATGAAAAGGACATTATACATCATAATCATATTATTATCAGCCATTGTATCCAATGTGTTTGCTCAGGACAGTCCTGAGATAAAAAATCAATGGGGTGATGTTGATTATGATGGTGCGCCCTGGGTAAAGAACGTTTCTCTGCCATACAAGATAAACAGAGGTTTACAGAACAGACATATTTCTATATGGGCTTCTCATGGAAGGTATTATAATATATCCCAAAACAGATGGTTATGGCAACGCCCAAATCTGTTTTGTACAAACGAAGATTTGTTTACACAGACGATAGTTGTTCCATACCTCATTCCGATGTTGGAAAAAGCGGGGGCTGTCGTTTTCACACCCCGCGAACGTGACTGGCAAAAGAATGAAATTATTGTTGACAATGACGACAAAGACAGTCGCCAATATTCAGAGATTACCTATAACAATAAAGAATGGTTGACTACTGAATACAAGGGATTCGCAAAACATGACAGTGCTTATGCTGACAATGAAAATCCATTCGAAGCCGGTACGGCAAGAATGAACAAAACGACCCATAGCAAAACAAACTGTAGTAAAATCATCTATCAGCCTTCTTTCCCTGAAAGTGGCAGATATGCCGTATATGTCAGTTATCAGACCATACCCGAGAGCATAGACGATGCTCAATATATCGTATATCACAAAGGACAGTCGACCAATATCAATGTCAACCAACAGATGGGTGGCGGTACATGGGTGTATATCGGTACATTCGAATTTGATAAGGGATGTAGTCAATACAACTGTGTAGTACTGACAAACCATAGTGATGACCGTGGCATCGTTACGGCTGATGCTGTAAGATTCGGTGGCGGTATGGGGAATATTCAACGCGGTGGACAAACCAGCGGACTGCCCCGCTGTCTGGAAGGTGCCCGCTATTATGCTCAATGGGCAGGTATGCCATATCAGGTATATAGTTCGAAGAAAGGTACCGATGATTATGGTGATGATATCAATACACGTTCTTATATGACCAATTATCTGGGAGGCGGTTCGGTGTATATGCCTTCGATAGAAGGTAAAAAGGTGCCTTTTGAACTGTCGCTTGCCATACATAGTGACGCAGGATACAGAACGGACATGAAATCGATGATCGGTTCACTGGCTATCTGTACAACTGAGTTTAATGACGGCGTATTAAATTCCGGTGTATCAAGAATGATGTCGAAAGATTTTGCTGATATGCTGTTGAACAATGTACAGAACGACCTGACGCACAAGTATAAAAGGTGGATAAAACGAGAGGTATACGACAAGAATTATTCAGAAACACGTATACCTGAAGTTCCGTCTGCTATTCTGGAAACGATGTCGCATCAGAATTTTCCTGATATGATCATGGGACAGGATCCTAATTTCCGTTTCTATATGGCTCGATCGATATATAAGACTATAACTAAATTTATCGCCAGTGAGCATGATGAGAAATATAATATCACGCCTCTTGCTCCTGATAATTTCAGAATAGAATTCAAAAAGGATAATAAGATCAAATTATCATGGAATGAAGTGACCGATCCTGAAGAACCGACATCAAGACCTACCGGTTATCTGTTATATATCGCGGCAGGCAGTTCTGATTTTGATAATGGTACTTATATCAAAGGTGATCATGATTATGAAATGAAACTGGAACCTGGTTTGCTCTATCATTTTAAGGTAAGTGCAGTCAATAAAGGCGGCGAAAGTTTTGCGACAGAAGTTCTTTCTGCCTATTATAATCCTCTGGCTACCAAGACGATCATGATAATAAACGGTTTTCATCGTCTTTCATCCCCGGCTATCCTCAATGACAGTATCAGACAGGGATTTGATATGGATTCTGATCCAGGTGTAAGTGATGGGACGACCGTCGGTTATTGCGGCAGACAAACCAACTTTGACACAAGTATGATAGGTAAATCCGACGGACTTGGATATAGCAGTGATGAACTGACCGGTAAATTTATCGTCGGAAATACGTTTGATTATGTAAAAACTCATGCGGAAGCTATTGCAAGTATGACAGACTATAATATTGTCAGTTGTTCGAGTCTAGCTGTTGAATCAGGTCTTGTCGCATTAAACAAATATGCCTTACTTGATATGATTCTTGGACAGGAAAAGGATGACAGACACAGCCTGGAATATTACAAGACGTTCAAATCATCCATGCAGGCTAAGCTTCAGGATTATACATCAAGAGGCGGCAGGTTATTTGTAAGCGGTTCATACGTGGGATCGGACATGAATTCGGATAAAGACAAATCTTTTATAGCAAATGTATTGAAAATAAGTTGTGATTCCACAGAACTGGTCAACAGAAATGATACTGTGAGAGGATTGGATAATACATTCACTATATACAAAGAAATAAACGAAGAACATTACGCATCCACATCATCCGATATAATAAATCCGATATCCCCGGCATTTTGTGCGATGCAATATTCTGATACATTACCAGCCGGTGTCGCATACAAAGGCAATGATTACAGTTGCTTCACCATGGGATTCCCATTCGAATGTATAAAGGATGAGACAGTAAGAAAAACAATTATGAAGGGAATAATAAAGTACCTTTTAAAATAAAAACCTTTAATACCTAAAATTATGTACAAAATTCAAGCAAACGTTTCTGGAACCAGAAGCATCACAGTGAAAGACGAACATCTTCGTACTATCGAAAGATTTGATCTGTTTAAGGGACTCATAGACAGTAATGGATATGTAGACGAACAGGTCTTGGACAAACTGAGACTTAATATTCGCGCGCTTCTCGAATCAGAGGCGGGGAAACACAAGGAACTTCTTGACTTATGTCTTGATGTTATTTACAATTCAAATATGAAAGCATACGGACTTCAACAGTTGGTATTGCTGTTCATTAATTGGAAAAACAAACAGGAGTGCAGTGGCATTGATTGTACAATCAGAGCCGTACAAGGTACTCCGTTCAATTAATTAGATGAAAGAATACAGACTGACAGATTGGTTACCAACAACAAAAAAGGAAGTGGAGTTGAGAGGATGGTCGGAATTGGACATCATCCTCTTCTCTGCTGACGCATACGTAGACCACCCATCATTCGGAGCTGCCGTAATTGGTCGTACATTAGAGGCTCAAGGTTATAAAGTAGCAATCGTTCCACAACCTGACTGGCATGGCGATTTCAGAGACTTTAAAAAACTTGGTCGGCCACGACTCTTTTTTGGCATCGCTCCGGGATGTATGGATTCTATGGTCAACAAATATACCGCCAACAGGCGGTTACGCTCAGAAGACGCTTATAGTCCGGACGGGCGGCATGACTGTCGTCCTGAATATCCTACTATAGTCTATTCCAATATACTCAGGAATCTATATCCGGATGTGCCTATTATTCTTGGAGGTATAGAGGCGTCGATGCGTCGGCTTACTCATTACGATTATTGGCAAGACAAACTCATGCGCTGCATATTGTGCGATTCTAAAGCTGATATGATTATATACGGTATGGGTGAAAAACCGATTGTTCAACTCTGTGAAAAATTATCGTCAGGTGTTGCAGTGAAGGATATAAGAGATATTCCCCAGACGGTATATCTGTCAAAGAAAGAAGATATACCCGAAGGTATCAATGACAATGATATCGTTCTCCATTCTCACGAAGAATGTCTCCATGACAAAAAGGCTGAAGCGGAAAACTTCAGACATATAGAGGAAGAGTCGAATAAGATGCATGCCCAAAGACTTATACAGGAAGTAGATGGACTGTTTGCTGTAGTAAACCCTCCTTATCCTCCATTGACAACCGAAGAACTGGACACTTCTTTCGAATATCCTTATACGCGTCTGCCCCATCCCAAATATAAAGGCAAACGTATTCCGGCTTATGATATGATTAAATTCTCTGTCAACATTCACAGAGGATGTTTCGGTGGATGCGCATTTTGCACCATCAGTGCACACCAAGGTAAATTTATCTCTTGCCGCAGTAAGGAAAGTATTGTAAACGAGGTGAAGAAAGTGATGGAACTTCCCGACTTTAAAGGTTATCTCTCCGATTTGGGTGGACCGTCCGCCAATATGTACGGTATGGCTGGCCACAATAAGAATATATGCGAGAAATGTAAACGCCCCAGTTGTATCAATCCGCAGATCTGTCCGAATCTAGATACCGATCATACCCGTCTACTCGACATATACCATACCGTGGATGCGATACCGGGCATCAAGAAGAGTTTTATCGGTAGTGGTGTGCGTTACGATCTACTGTTGTACAAAAGTAAAGACGAGCATGCCAACGAAGCTGCGCGTAAATATACTAAAGAACTGATTTGCAAGCATGTAAGCGGACGACTTAAAGTAGCCCCTGAACATACCAGCGACAAGGTATTACACCTGATGCGCAAACCAAGTTTTAAACAGTTTGAGGAATTCAAACAAGTCTTTGACAAGATCAATAAAGAAGAGAATCTCAGGGAACAACTGATTCCCTATTTCATCAGCAGTCACCCGGGGTGTAAAGAAGCAGATATGGCGGAACTCGCTGCGATTACCAAACGTCTTGATTTTCATTTGGAACAGGTACAGGACTTTACCCCTACTCCGATGACAGTCAGTACAGAAACATGGTATACAGGTTTCGACCCATATACACTGGAACCCGTGTTCAGCGCCAAGACTCCACGTGAAAAATTGGCACAGCGACAGTTCTTTTTCTGGTATAAACCTGAAGAACGGCGCAATATCGAAAACGAACTGCGTAAGATAGGACGTACAGACATCATCCCTTTGTTATATAGCGGAAATGGCAGGTCAAATACATTCGACTCAAGAAACAACATGAACAATGATAATCGAGCAGCAAATAACAGGAAAGATCAGTCAGCAGAAATGCGAAGACGGGATCGTAACGACCGAAAATTTCATAGCGGTAATAGACGGAAGTACGAGTAAGACATCCACTCGTTTCTGTCAAAATATGAGCAACGGTCAATACTGTATGCAGAATATCTCAGAAGTCATCGAGCACCTGAAAAAAGACTGTGACGTTCAAACATTCTGTTCTATAGCTACAGACAGGATCATGAAGGCATATCAAGACAAAGGCATCATCCCAGAGATGAAGCAATATCCTCACCAGCGTACCACAGCGAGTGCTATCTGTTATAGTAAAACAAGGAAAGAGATATGGATGGTTGGCGATTGTCAATGTCTTATCAATGGCCAACTTTACGATAATCCCAAACCTACAGAAACAGAGAATGCGTCTAAACGTAGTGATTTCATACGGAAATCCATAGCTGAAGGTGTGACAATAACCGAATTGCGGAAACACGACACAGGAAGAGACTATATATATGATGATCTGATAACTGCGACACAACGACAAAACATTGATTATGCTGTGATTGACGGCTTTTCGGTACCCATGGAAAAGATTAAGATTCTACATGTAAACGAAAACGACGAAATCGTATTGGCTTCAGACGGCTATCCGATATTAAAGTCATCCCTAGATGAAAGTGAAAAGGCACTAACTGACATTTTACAGCAAGACCCTTTGTGCTACCTCCATTTTAAAGCTACGAAAGGATGGATGCTAGGTAACAAATCATTTGATGACCGGGCTTACATACGGTTTCGTATATAACTAAAACGTAAGTACTTTAAACCAATCATGAAGAACTCCCGCATACTGGTTTTGAGAATCGGAAACCATAATGATTGTTTGTTTCCCGTTTTTCAATTTCGGTCCCAGGCACATTCCTTCGTAATTTGCTATTTTATAATTGAAAAGCGACAAGGATGTCTTGAATTGACAAACGAGATTTTTACCCTCTGTTCCCGGTTTAATCTGATATAACTTACAGTTTACGAACGAACCTAATTTGGATGACGGTACATAAAACTCTCTTTCCAGGACGAGAAGACTTCCATCATCAAGAGCGAGCATTTCACTTACACCCATCGCATAATTCGCAGCGGATGATTTGGCTTCGGGAACATCCATACGATATATGATATGTTGACCGGGCTGCAGAGAATCATTGAAAGACTGTATCCGAATTAAATTTTGTACCTTGTTAGTAGGACTGGCAGGTTGTCCGTCAATAGAAAGAGGACATTCATTGGCAATCCAAAAAGTATGGGTCGAATCATTGTACGTAAGCGACTCAAAACCGGAATTAGGTGCAATCGTCTTGTAAATCTGAGGTATTGCCAGACTACGCCCTGTCGGTCTGCCATCCAATGCATATTGAAGTATAACATTATCACTTTCGCCACTGATATAAATTGTGCTGTCAGAAGTTCTGAATGCTATTCCCTCTTCATCTCTGTTAGACATTCCACTTACGACAAATCGTACAAATTCTACATTATTAATTTTCCCTTGTACCGAATCAATGTCTATTTTGAATACATAATATCCGTCTACGGGCGATTTATCATTGACGATGCCATACAGATTATCGCTGATATGCACGATACCGCTATAGTTGCCTGCCGGTACACTTTTAGGAAAAGTCTGCTGGTTGAGTGCATTCACCTTAATAGGGTATGTAGACACTTTTGCTACCAATGCTACTGGTAGTATAAAGAAAAAAAGCAAAACTATAACTTTTCGTTTCATAATGTATTTCTATAATTTATGGCAAAGATAGATATTTTTATTCATTTCAGAGCATGATTAGCTGGCAAAATACTTATCAGTTATTATTACCTTTACAAGATTATACTTTTTGCTGATGCGGTTTCAACTTCATCATATCAGCCGGAATTGATTTCAGAATGCTTTCCGTAATCAACTTAAGGATAGACTTACGGATGAAGTTTCTGCGAGTGATGATGATGGTATGTCGTGTGGGAGTTGGGATGGCAAACGAACGCACTAGTTTGCGCTTATCTTCAGTCAGTTGCTTCACGGCAAGTTCGGGGATGAAGGTCACGCCTCTGCCGCCTTCCACCATGCGCATAAAAGTCTCCAGACTACCTAAGCGATAAGCTCGTTCACTTCTTGCTGCATGCTTGAGATTGCAGAACTTCTGCAACTGTTGACTCATGCAGTGACCTTCGCCTAAAAGCCAGAGAAATTCTCCGTTCAGATCCTTGTCCTTGATCTTGTCATAACTGATAAGTTTGTCTTCGGGGGATACATATACGAAGAGTTCCTCATAGTATAAATCCGTCTTTTCAAAATTATCCATATCGTCCAGGTCTGCCACGATACCGGCATCAATATCGCCTGTACGGATAGCCTCCTTAATATCCTCCGTCTTCATATCTGTAATCCTGATATCCATTTCGGGGTGATTGTTGGCCAGTTGGGGGAAAAAACGGGGTATGAGATACGGGGCAATGGTGGGGATGATGCCTAGATTGAACGTACCTTCGAACGAGTTTTTCTGTTCGTATACGATATCCTTGATATGTCGGGCACTGTACAATGCCTTCCGTGCCTGTTCCAGAACCAATAGTCCGATTTTGGTGGGTTCCAGGGGATGCACAGTGCGGTCAAGCAGTTTCACGCCTAGTTCTTCTTCCAACTTCTGAATCATGGCGCTCAGTGTTGGTTGAGTCACGTTGCAGTAGTCGGCTGCCTTGCCGAAATGGCGGAAGCGGTCCACTGCGATGAGGTATTCCAATTGTTGCAAACTCATAATCTGATATATTTTGGGGGTAAAGATATGAAGAAAAAATAAAATCGAGCGAGAAGCAGGGAATTTTTTTTGCCACCATATCGTTATTATATCAAAAAAGAAGTATATTTGCATCATTATCTTTAATATTGCAATATTATGTATGTAAGAAAACACCTTTGGATTTGACTTGCAGAATCAAAATCACATATCCTGATGTCTATTCTCAAGTCTTTAATTTACTATGGAATAGCAATTAATGAGAAAATTAAAACTAATAAAAATAGCCACATGAACGAAGTCTCTAAAGAAATAACAAAGCAGTTGCAGGCTTACATTGATGAGCTGGTAAAGCACGGGCAATCACCGAGTTTGAGCGATTTGAATATGTTTCTTCAAAAAAGGACAGAAGAACAGAATATTAAGCCACAAGAAAGGTTTCATGGCTTCTCGCCCGTTCAAATGCATTATCTTCTCGACAGGCCATTTGAAGAAGGGTGCCCTATTCAACTGAAAACGTTGAAGGATGAAGAAATAGAAGAGATTCCATTTATGAAACAGGCTCTCTATCTTATGCGATTGCTGGATGGAAAAGAGCTGAAGCTCACGCCACAAGGTTATATCCCACCTAAATTGGTCAGTGAATTATACGGAATGGGATTGGAAGATTGGAATTCTAATTATTACAAACAGAAGACAGAACAAAGGGTGGAGGTGGTTCGGGTATTGCACATAGCTCTGAAATCATGCGGTTTTATCAAGATTCGTACAGGCAAGATGTCGTTGACTTCTAAAGGAAAAAAATTACTGAATGATGGTAATACCATATTCCATACATTGATGTATTTTATGTTTATGAATTTCAATGTAGCCTATTTTGATTCGTTCGAAGGTGAGGAAGTAGCAAATATAGGCAGATTGTATTCTCTGTGGTTACTACATCATTATGGTGAAGAATGGCATAATATGGATTTTTATGCCGAAAAGTATTTCAAAGCATTTCCTGATCTCTTATATTACGAAGTTGATGCCTATGGTTATAGAACATTTAACCGATTGTTTCACTATATAGGTATATGCGAAATCAACGATACGGATGAAGATAAAGGTGCTGAATTCGGACAATGCACACGAAAGAGGGATATTCTCGATAAGATATTTTCTTTTACTGAACCTGACAAATAAGAAATGCTTGATATAGCAAGCACTGCAGCAATATAGATTTTATCAATGAGACGATAACTTTTATCTGTTGGAATCTATCAATAAATATATTATCTTTGCAACAGTAAACAAGATTATTAATCAATAAAAAATTACAATTATGAGAAGTATCACAACATTTGACATCCAGTACGCACACCGTTTCTATCGCTTCCAAGGTGAAGCTCAGTATCTTCACGGTCACACTGGTAAATTGACAATCGAAGTAGAAGACACTGTAGAAAAGGGCGTAAATATGGTTTATCCATGCAATGAGATTCAGAAAGTGGCATGGAGCGTTATCAAGAATTTTGATCATGCACTCATTCTCCGCGAGGACGATCCTCTGCTCCCGGCTATCCTCGATGTATACGAAAAACAAGGCATCAAGAACGGTCATCCACAGAATAAGATGAAAGGCGAGGCTTTCAAGACAGAACTCTGCACTGCTTATCCCGACTGCCGTCTCGTGGTCACAAAAGAAACGATGACTGTCGAGGGAATGATTAAGATAGTATATGATTTATTGAAAGACAAACTGAAAATCGCCAAGATTACTTTTGTGAGCGGTGTGAATATTGCATCGGCTGAATTTAATCCAAGCGGAACAGTCGACAGATGTCCTCTCTGCGGTGTGGCATTAGACGAAAATGGTGTTTGTCCGAAATGCGGATATAAAAAGAAGTAAGTGAAATATAATCATTTGAATCCCGAAAGTTAAACAATAACTTTCGGGATTCTTTTTCAAAGGTCGGCGTTTATGGTCAATAACAAGAAGCGTGTATCAACTCGCATGAAAATAATGATAAACCGAATAAACCGACTTTGTAAATAAGCAGCCAAGTAGTCAACAAAAACCGTTAGAATACAATTACAGCACCGCTGTAAAGAGATTACACGCCTTGTGTAACATTGTTACCGCACCGCTGTAATGTGTTTACAGAAGCGTTGTGTAAAATCTCTGACTGTTTCTTGACAATCTAATCAGTGCAAATAATTTCTTGATATTTTCCATAATTATAAATTTATCAAAACATTGCAAATATATGATGATATTTTTAAAACCAAAATTATTTGTTTAAATTCTTTAATATGATATGAATTTCGAAATAAGTCGATTTTTTATATTAACTTTGCGCCACAAAACTACTAACTGAAATGAAAAGAAACGCTTTAATTATTACAATGCTGCTAATCGCAATAACAGTTTGCGGTAAACCAAAAATGAAGTATTATCTATTCGTGTACTTTACAGGTAATTCTCCCGAAAAGGAACAGATATGTTACGCTACAAGTACCGACGGATTCACTTATACACCCCTGAATGATGGTAAACCAGTTATCGCTTCCGACTCTATTGCTATATCCAGAGGTGTAAGAGACCCTCATATATTGCGCGGAGAAGACGACTGGTTCTATATGGTAAACACAGATATGAGATGTACATTGGGTTGGGATTCCAATAGAGGTATCGTGATGATGCGTTCCAAAGATTTAATCAATTGGGAACATCATACGGTCAACTTCCCTACCCGATTTTCAGGATCAAATTTTGCCAATGTCACTCGCGTATGGGCTCCGCAGACAATCTATGACAAAAAAGCAGGTAAATATATGGTTTACTTCTCTTTATTGACCAATGATGGCACGATTCCTTATGACCGTGTGTATTGGGCATACGCGAACAAAGACTTTTCTGATTTGGAAGGACAGCCGCAGGTTCTGTTTGATTATAACCAGGCAAGTATAGACACAGATATCGCTATTGACAAGAACGGTACATATCATCTGTTTTTTAAGACAGAAGGTGCCAAGAAAAAAGGTATCAGACAATATACATTCACAGACATTCACGACTCGGCCAGCTGGACTTTACTTCCCGGTACTTTTGAACAGACAAAAGAAGATGTGGAAGGCGTGGGACTATTTCCCCTAATAAAAGGCGGGTGGTGCATGATGTACGACTGTTATCGCAATCATCATTATCAATTCTGTAAAACAGAGGATTTACTGCATTTTCAATTCGTAGCCAATACCGAAACAAAAGGTTTCTTTACTCCACGACATGGTACTGTCATACAAATAACAAAGAAGGAATTTAATGCATTAGTTTGTCGATTTCATCAAACTGCTTCCCCATATTGAGCTTAAGATAGATACGATATAAAGCCGGTGCCCATTTGTCTTTCTCATCTGGCGCCAGAAGTCTGTAACGTTCTATATATGTACGGGCTTTCTTGTATGCGTTATTTATATCTTTCTTGCGTGGACGGGAGGATTCTTCTAATGTGAGAGCCATGTTGAGGTAGGCTGTCCCTGCATTAAAATAGGCATCAGCCAGACTGTCATCTTTTGCTATTATACTGTCGCTAAGGTCTATTGATTCTTTATATTTACCTTCATTCAACAAAATAGAACTCTTTGCAAAACGGAAAACAATATTACTGTCATTCACGGCTAGAGCCTTGTCTGTAATGGCCATTGCACTGTCCAACTGGTTTGTGGTCGTATAATAATCTATTAATCTCGGAAAGAAAAATTGGAACTGCGGATTAAAACCGAATCCTACTTTCAGTGTTGAAAGATAATTCGTCGTATCCTTCTTCATAAGATATGCTTCTGCCATATATTGCAGTGTAAAACTTAAAACGGTGGAATCTTTTAAGGCAAGATCCTTATACTGCAAAGTACGATCAGCATCATTCATCTTATACCCGCAGAATGTCGTCCAATAAGCGGCTTCAGGTATATGTTTGTCCTTCTCCAGATAATTGTAGCCGGTAAAGAAAGGACTTGTAGCGCAATCTATATACTTTTTAAAGAAGTCGAAAGCTGTACGGTACTGCTGGTGTCGTATATAATAGGCTCCACCATAAAATAAATTAAGACGATATGGGTCCAAATATTCAGCATTACGTTTCCTGTATTTAGGACTAACTCGACCCTTTTTATCCGGTTTTGCATCAAGAGTATCCATACTTTCCACTATACAGAACATCTTATAGCAATTAGTAAATAAGGAGGCAGTATCAGCCTTTTGTCTCAGAAACAAATTCTCATTGTTTTGCTCATATTGCTTGCGTACAGATTCGAACAATGTGATATATATCTTCATATTATTACGATTATCCTGCTTCTGCAGCAATGTCTGCATAAGCTGCTCAGCCTTATCGAAGTCTTTACCACTTTTAATATAAGTCTGTGCCTGAGATATTTCTTTTTTCTGCGCATTGATGCACACTGAGAAAGAAAAGGCTATGATAAATAATATGAGACGCATATATCTTTTGTTAGAAAGTGCCTGAACGACTCTTATGAGAATCATTCAGGCACTTGATTCAATTAATTATATTATAATTATTGTTTTGTAAGAGCTTCTATTTCCTTTGTCTTAGGATTGTTAGCACCATATACGATATAATAGCATCCGAAGAGAGGATATGACCAATTGGCTTTCTCACGGTTAGGGTCCAGATCACGAGCTTTCTCCAGATAACCCATAGATTCCTGGAATAAAGCCTTTACCTTTGCCATATTTTCTGCTGATAACATACCGTTCTTATTGGCCAACTTATCGTTCATCTCATTCGCTTTACTGTTAATGGTATAGCCTAAATAAGTCAATACGATAACATTTTCAGGGTCTACTTCAACGGCCTTTTTGTAGTCAGCTATGGCTGCATCCCATTTCTTTGCATTCATATTGGTCTGACCTCTCAGTTCAAGAGCCATCTTGTCCTTAGGATCTGCTGCCAATCTTTCATTGATACATGTATTAAACTTGTCATTCATTCCTAATGAACTGTACATGCCTCCGAGAAGACCAAAGATTCTTTCATTTTTTGTATCTTTAGCATAAATACCTTCAAGCTCTTTAACATAATTCAAAGAGTCTGCTTTCGTCTTCAACTGTGTCTGCATAATATACAGTTTCAGATCCATGGCACTTTTTGCTGATGCTGTGTCCTTTAAAGCTACATCAATATATCTGTTAGCTTTAGCATAGTCTGAATCCTGACAAGCATAGATAGCAGCTACACGAGCTACTTCTCCTAAATATTGGTCACCCTTGCTCTTGTCTACACCATCAAACAGAGGTAATGTATAACTGTCTACATACATCGCATACTGTTCTCCTGCTTCTTTGTTCTTGTTCTTCTGAGCAGAAGCCTGTCCACCATTGATAAGGTTGACACGTATCGGGAATAGGCGAGTCTGATTAGAACTGCGGAATTTAGGTTTAATCTTTCCCTTTTCGTTAGGTTTCTGATCATATTTGTCACATTCGATGGCTGACTTGAACGAATTCATAACAGCATTATAGAAACCTAATGTGTCATAAGGTTCTACCTTTCCTGTTTTCAACTGTTCTGCAACTTGGTTAGCACTCATTGTTGCCTGCTCCTTCTGAACTTTTTCCATCGACTTGTCAACAAGTGTGTTGTAAGCTTTAGCCTTCTGTTCATCAGACATGCTACCAATATTAGACTTAAGAATAGCCTGTGCATCTTCGAATGTTTTAGCCTTATTCATATCCTTAACAGGATCTTGAGCAAACGCACATGATGTTGATGCGACCATCAGTGCTAGAATCATAATTTTTTTCATAATGATTTTATTTGGTTTAACGTTTAATCTTCTTTATTGTCATCATCAAAATCTACAAGCGGAGCATCGTCTGTATCTTCAGAATCCATGCCTTCAACAGTGTCATCATCAATAATTCCTGTATTGTCGGCTGTTATAGCTTCATTGCTCTGCGCAAAATCTTTACGACTCTGTTCTTCAACCATTTCTTCCAGTTCGGAACTCATCACTTTACATACGCTGGCAATGACATCATTCTTCTTAGTGAGATTGATAAGACGTACTCCTTGAGTAGCTCTACCCATTATTCTGACATCGGCAACCTTAAGACGTATAAGAATTCCACTCTTATTGATTATCATTAAATCGTTCTCATCGGTAACAATCTTAATGGCAACGAGACGTCCTGTCTTCTCTGTGATAGAAAGTGTCTTTACTCCCTTTGCGCCACGGTTGGTCTTGCGATAATCTTCTATCTGCGAACGCTTGCCGTAACCGTTTTCACTGACTACCATGATCGTTTCCTTCTCTGTATCATTAACAATGACCATTCCAACTAATTCATCATCACCTGCATCCAACATCATACCGCGGACACCGGTTGATACACGTCCCATGCAACGAACCAAACTCTCATCGAATCTGACAGCACGACCGTTACGATTGGCTAAAATAATCTCATTATGACCATTTGTCAGACGTACACCTACTACCTCATCATCTTCACGAATATTAATGGCAATAACGCCATTGGTACGTGGACGACTATAGTCTTTCAAAGATGTCTTCTTGATTACGCCTTGCTTTGTGGCAAATATGACATAATGGCTGTTAAGGAACTCTTCATCATTGAATCTGCCGATACGGAGGAATGCATTTACACTGTCATCAGCTTCGATGTTAAGCATATTCTGTATAGCACGTCCCTTAGAGTTTTTCGCTCCTTCAGGTATCTCATAACACTTCATCCAATAACATCTACCCTTCTTTGTAAAGAACAGCATGGTCTGGTGCATTGTAGCCGGATAAATATATTCGGTGAAATCTTCATCCCTGGTATGTGCGCCCTTACTTCCTACTCCACCTCTACTTTGCTCGCGGAATTCAGACAGTGGTGTACGCTTGATATAACCAAGGTGACTGATTGTAATAACAACAGGATCGTTCGGATAGAAGTCTTCGGGGTTGAATTCTTCACTTGAATATTTAATCTCAGTGCGACGTTCGTCACCATATTTTTCGGAAACTTCTGTAAGTTCGTCTTTCATAACCTTCTTACACAGTTCAGGATCGTCCAGAATTGATTGCAAATATGCAATTTGTTTTTCCAATTCTTCAAATTCCTGATGCAATTGATCCATACGAAGGCCTGTCAACTGTGACAGACGCATGTCTACGATTGCTCTTGCCTGCACATCGTCAAATTCAAAACGATTCTTTAATGCCTCAATAGCATCAGATGGTGTCTTGGATGCACGAATAAGGTGTACAACTTCATCAATATTATCACAAGCTACAATTAACGCCTCCAATATATGTGCACGGTCTTGAGCCTTTTTCAAATCGAATTGAGTACGGCGGATAGTTACATCATGACGATGGTCAACAAAATGCTTCACACATTCTTTCAGAGAAAGCAACTTCGGACGTCCATGTACCAAAGCGATGCAGTTGACAGAGAATGAGCTCTGTAGAGCTGTCATCTTAAACAGTTTATTAAGTACGACATTCGCATTCGCATCACGTCGTACATCAATACGGATTCGCATACCCTGACGACCACTCTCATCATTGACGTATGTGATTCCTTCTATCTTCTTTTCATTAGATAAATCAGCGATGTATTTGACAAGTTCTGCCTTGTTTACACCATACGGTATCTCTGTTACGATAATCGTGTCATGACTTTCTCCAGGTTCTATTTCAGCTTTAGCACGAAGAATAATTCTGCCACGACCAGTTTCATAAGCGTCTTTTACACCTTGTATACCATATATATATGCACCCGTTGGGAAATCAGGAGCTTTGATATACTGCATCAATCCATCCGTATCAATATCAGGATTATCAATATATGCGCAACAACCATTGATCACTTCTTTCAGATTATGCGTAGGGATATTTGTCGCCATACCTACAGCAATACCATTGCCTCCGTTAACCAAAAGATTAGGAATCTTGGTAGGCATGACTGTCGGCTCAGTAAGCGAATCGTCGAAGTTGTTTGCCATATCGACCGTATCCTTTTCAAGGTCGTCCATGATATGCTCGCCCATTTTGGAAAGACGACATTCTGTATAACGCATGGCAGCTGCACCATCACCGTCAACTGAACCGAAGTTACCCTGTCCGTCTACTAACGTGTAACGCATATTCCAGTTTTGTGCCAAACGCACCAAAGCTCCATACACGGAACTATCACCGTGGGGATGGTACTTACCCAAAACCTCACCGACGACGCGCGCACATTTCTTATATGCCTTGTCACTTGTATTTCCTATTCCCAACATACCATATAAGATACGGCGGTGAACAGGTTTAAAACCATCTCTGACATCAGGAAGTGCACGGGCCACAATTACCGACATAGAATAGTCGATATATGACGATTTCATCTCTTCCTCGATGTTAATCTTCATAATTCTGTCTTGATCTACTGTATTATCCATTGGATTATATTTGTTTTTGTTTTTTAATGGTTGTCTGCAACTATCATTAGAAAATGAAAAATCGCGTTTAAGGGCATTTATTTGCGTTCTAACGCATTTTCTGTCCAAAAAGTACGCTAAGGTAATACATTTTATTGACATACAGAAACATTTTGTGAAAAAAGAGAGAAAAATTAAAAAAAATTACGTTGGCACGGGATTTGTTAATCAATTATTGTATATTTGCATCGTACTAATGTGGTGCATGGAATGAATAAAATATTTAAATAATAAAGAAAGGTAAGATTATGACAAGTCAGTTTTCACCAAAAGTCTCTCAAGTACTTGCTTTTAGCAGAGAAGAGGCCGCTCGTCTGGCAAGTCGTTCTGTAGGTCCTGAACACCTATTACTAGCTATTTTGAGAGAAAAAGATATTCCGTTATTGGATATTTTCAATAGATTCGGTCTAAATACAAAATCGGTTAGAGAAGAACTGGAAGAGAAAGTACGGGAGGAAGAGGCTTTTGAGCCAATTAATACGAATGAATTGGTTCTGAACGAGAGTGCCAGTAATATTCTCAAACTAGCTGTATTGGAGGCTCGTTTGCAAAATACGTCTATGGTAGACGTGCAGCATCTACTTTTAGCTATACTTCACGACTCTGTTAACAATGGAGCAAAAGAAGTTTTAGAATTCAATAACATCAATTACAATGATGTAGTCAGCATTCTTCAACAAAAGAGTGCGCCTCATGACGGCATAGGACTTCCTGATGATGAGGAGGAAGAAGATGAAGATGACGACCCTATGCTAAGACCACGTGACAACAGTCAACAGGTGGGTACATCAGCCCGAAAACCTGCCAGTAAGACACCCGTGCTGGATAATTTCGGTACGGATATTACGAAGGCGGCTGAAGAAGGTAAGTTGGACCCGGTTGTCGGACGCAAAAAAGAAATTCAACGTGTCGTTGAGATCCTGGGAAGACGTAAAAAAAATAACCCTATTTTAATAGGCGAACCGGGTGTCGGAAAAAGCGCTATTGTGGAAGGACTCGCTGAACTTATTGCAAAACGTCACACGTCACCTATTTTATTTAATAAAAGAATTGTCAGTCTGGATATGACGTCTGTTGTTGCCGGCACCAAATACCGTGGACAGTTTGAAGAGCGTATCAGGGCTTTGATTAATGAAATCGAACAGAACCCTGATATAATCATATTCATAGATGAGATTCACACCCTTGTGGGTGCTGGAAGCGCTCCTGGTTCAATGGACGCCGCCAATATCCTAAAACCGGCATTAGCACGTGGTACAATACAATGTATAGGTGCGACGACTCTTGACGAATACCGAAACAGTATAGAAAAAGACGGCGCTCTTGAAAGAAGATTCCAAAAAGTTATTGTTGAAGCTACCACAGAAACTGAAACTTTACAGATTCTTGAAAACATTAAGGAGAGGTATGAGGAACATCATCATGTAAGATATAATGATGAGGCTCTTCTGGCTTGTGTCAAATTGACAGGAAGATATGTCACTGACAGATTCTTTCCTGACAAAGCGATAGATGCTCTCGACGAAGTAGGTTCGAGGGTACATCTCAATAATGTCAATGTACCTCCTGAAATTACAGAGAAAGAGAAAGAAATCAAGTTTATTAAGGAAAAGAAGCAGAATGCGGTACGTGGTCAAAACTTCGAACTGGCTGCCGGATACCGCGACCGGCAAACAGAATTGGAAAAAGAACTCGAGGACCTCAATAACAAATGGAGCAAAGGCGATGGAGAAGAACGGCAGATAATAACTGATGCTGAAGTTGCTGATGTCGTTTCTATGATGACAGGTGTTCCTGTCCAACGTATCGCCGAAGCGGAAGGTATAAGGCTAAAGACGATGTCGTCGGTACTAAAATCTCAAGTAATTGCGCAAGATCAAGCTATAGACAAAATGGTAAAGGCTATACAGCGCAACCGCGTCGGACTGAAAGATCCCAACCACCCTATCGGTGCCTTTATGTTTTTAGGTCCGACAGGTGTCGGTAAAACTTATATGGCAAAGAAATTGGCCGAACTTATGTTCGGTTCTCCGAATGCCCTGATTAGAATTGATATGAGTGAATATTCGGAAAGTTTTAATGTTTCAAGACTTATCGGTTCTCCTCCGGGATATGTCGGTTATGGTGAAGGTGGACAATTGACAGAACGTGTGAGACGTCATCCTTATTCAATCGTACTACTAGACGAAATCGAGAAAGCTCATGGCAATGTTTTCAATATGCTGCTGCAACTGCTTGACGAAGGTCGTTTGACAGATGGTAACGGAAGACTTGTGGATTTCCGCAACACGGTTATTATTATGACAAGTAATGCAGGAACAAAACAGTTGAAAGAATTCTCACATGGTGTTGGATTCAATGCAGGGAAACTAGGTTCCAACTTGGACGAAAAGGATAAGGAATATGCACGGGATATTATCCAGAAGAGTCTTTCTAAGACATTCTCACCTGAATTTCTAAACCGTCTGGATGAAATCATCACATTTGACCAATTGGATATAGAAGCTATAAAGAAGATTATAGATCTCGAACTGCATAGTCTGTTTAAACGTGTAAACGATCTTGGATACCACATTTCCATTACAGACAAAGCAAAAGAATTTGTGGCGACAAAAGGTTATGATGTGCAATTCGGAGCAAGACCCTTAAAACGTGCCATACAGAATTACATTGAAGATGGCGTATGTGAAAAGATCCTTGATGAGAATATAAAACAAGGTCAAACAATAAGTATTGGAAAGGATCCTCATAAAGAGGCCTTGACATTCAATATCCAATAACAAAAAGAGGATGTGCCCAACAAATATAGACACATCCTCTTTTTTATTTTTATTATCATTATCTTAATTAATAATTCTACCTTATTCTATCAGCGTCTCTTACTAATTTTTCATCAGCCATGATACCCTTACGTGCAATAAAATATAATATAATCGACAGCAATGGAAGTAGGTCTATCAAACTATAGTGGAATACAGAATTGTATCTACCATTAAACACAAAAGTATAAACCACAAACACGATATACCATCCCACCAATAATAATATATTCAGCGAACACAGTCTTGACTGAAATATTCGATTCCGATATGCAAAAATAGATATAACCGCCAAAGGTAATGTAACCAGTTGTATAGCAAACAATGGCCATACTACCATATCATGCATGCCCTGTGCCGTAATTATCCACAAGTTATACATATTGCCAGTTACCAATCCTTCTTGTTCATAAAATCCCAAAGGAAAAACAAGAGCAATAACGGTAACTACAATGGCAATAAAAAGATATATTGTCTGTTTACGCTGTAGCATAACTATGCCTCCTTGGAAGGATCACGCCAATAGATATTTCCGTCAACAAATTCTTGTGTCGCAATCAATGTAGACTTTGGCAATTTCTCATAATAACGTGAAATTTCTATTTGCTCACGGTTTTCGAAAACTTCTTCAAGACTATCATTATACGAAGCAAATTCTGCCAGTTTCTTACTCAAATCCTGTTTTATCTCCTGTGAAATCTGATTTGAACGTTTAGAGATAATAGCTACACTTTCATAAATATTACCTGTCTCAGTACACAAATCCATAATATTACGTGTTACCGTATTTACGGGGGCTTTTGATTTTTTGTAATCCATATCTAATTATAATTATAATTTTAATCCTTTGTTATTTTCTTGCATTCTGCTATATACTTTTCTGCCAATGCCTTATCTTTACTGTCGGGAAATTCATTAAGAAAACCATAACATTCATCTTCCGCATCACGGAAACGTTCCAGTTTCTTTTCTTCTATACTTTGCTGTGCCAATCCGAATTTGCCTTTCATTATCAACAAAATGAACTGCTCACGTTTTTTCGTGTATGGATAATCCTTAACGGCATTCTGAGCTGTTATAATACTGGCTTCATAATTACTGCCTCCATTGTTACAATTACCAAAATACGAACCCAGATTATAATACAACTTAGCTGTTAAATATTCCTTCTCGATTAATTTATCCTGCAATTCAAACATGCGACTCTGAGCAAGTTTCCTATATTTGCTGTCTGGAAATACATCAAGAAAGTCCTGATAAGCTGTAATTGCACTATAAGTGCCTGTCTGGTCCAGACGCGCTTCTGGTGTACTACGATATAGCGCTTCAGCATTATAATAAGAAGCCTGTTCGGCATATATTCCTTTAGGATAACTGGACACATACTTCTTAAAATATTCGGAAGAAGTAACATAATCGTGACTGCAATATTCTGCCATACCCAACATATACAAACATTCCTGAGCATTGTCTGTTCCCTTTTCTATAGTCACTAACTCCTGTAACAGAGTAATAGCTCTAGTAAAGTGTCCTGTTGCAAAACTTTCTTTTGCATACTCGTATTTATAGTCGTAATCTTGTGATTTGTATACAGCATTAAACTCACTGGCACAACTGCTCAGCAAGATTGTTATGGCTGATAAGATTAATATATTTCTTTTCATTTCTAAAAATTTGCATGCAAAAGTAATCATAATTCCTTTAAATACAAAGTATTGATAATGATTTTTAGCAAAAAATTGCTCATTATTACGTTTATTGTCTAGAATTTACGTAATTTTGCCATCCCTATCAAACTTTCATATATGGGTAATTTCAAATTAACATCTAAATACAAACCGACCGGAGACCAACCGGAAGCTATTGAACAGTTGACTGACGGATTGGAACGAGGAGACAAATCACAAGTTCTCTTAGGTGTAACCGGATCAGGTAAGACATTTACAGTGGCAAATGTGATTGCTAATGTTAACAAGCCGACATTAATACTTAGTCATAATAAGACTCTTGCAGCCCAATTATATGATGAGATGAAGGGGTTCTTCCCTGAAAACTCTGTAGAATATTATGTTTCTTACTATGATTATTATCAACCCGAAGCGTATCTGCCAACCACTGACACTTATATTGAAAAAGACCTGGCTATCAACGACGAGATAGACAAACTGCGCCTCAGTGCTGTATCTGCATTGCTTTCCGGTCGAAAAGATGTTATCGTTGTATCATCTGTATCATGTATATATGGTATGGGTGGTCCTTCAGCCATGCAAGACAGCGTTATCGTGATTAAAAGAGGTATGAAATTAGACCGCAACGAATTACTCCGCAGACTTGTAAATGCGCTGTATGTACGGAATGACATTGAACTGAACCGTGGCAATTTCCGTGTAAAAGGTGATACGGTAGATATTTTTATGGCATATAGTGATTATGTTTTAAGGGTATCTTTTTGGGATGACGAAATTGATGAAATCACGGAAGTTGATGCGGTAGACTATCACAAAATGGCATCCTTTGAAGATTACCAGATTTATCCTGCAAACTTGTTCGTAACTTCGAAGGAACAAACGGAAGATGCAATCAGACACATACAGGATGACATGATGAAACAAGTGGAATTCTTTGAGAGTATCGGTGATACGATAAAGGCACAAAGAATAAAGGAACGCGTGGAATATGATATGGAAATGATTAAAGAACTTGGACATTGTTCGGGTATTGAAAACTATTCAAGATATTTTGACGGTCGTGAAGCAGGACAACGTCCATATTGCCTTCTCGATTTTTTCCCAAAAGACTTTCTGATGGTTATTGACGAGAGTCATGTCAGTGTCCCGCAGATTAATGCCATGTATGGAGGAGACAGAGCACGCAAAACGAATCTGGTGGAATTCGGATTCCGTCTACCGGCCGCATTTGATAACCGCCCATTAAAATTTGAAGAATTTGAATCTATGACAAACCAAGTCATCTATGTTTCCGCCACTCCGGCTGATTATGAATTGGCACAGTCGGAAGGTGTTGTGGTGGAACAAATCATACGTCCTACGGGACTACTCGACCCGATTATAGAAGTTCGTCCTTCCGAAAACCAAATAGATGATTTACTCGATGAAATATTAACAAGAAGTCATAGAGGCGAACGGGTTCTTGTTACGACACTTACAAAACGTATGGCTGAAGAACTGACTGAATATCTTCTTAACCACAATATTAAGACCAACTATATCCATAGTGATGTGGATACACTGGAAAGAGTAAAGATTCTTAATGGGCTCCGTGCCGGCGAATACGATGTTTTGGTCGGTGTAAATCTTCTACGCGAAGGACTGGATTTACCAGAGGTTTCTCTCGTTGCTATAATCGATGCCGACAAAGAGGGATTCTTGCGCAGTCACCGTTCATTGACACAAACTGCCGGTCGTGCCGCAAGAAATGTAAACGGTAAGGTAATTATGTACGCTGATAAAATCACCAACAGTATGCAGTTGACAATCGATGAAACCAACAGACGACGAATGAAACAGATGAAGTATAATAATGAGCATCATATTACGCCGACACAGATAGTTAAGGATATTAAGAGCAGTAGTCTGACGATTCCGGATAACACTGGTGATGTTAAGAAAAACGATATGGCACAAATGGCTTATTCTGGTCCGGATGACAGTATGGCGTTCGCTGCTGATCCGATAGTAAAGAGGATGACAAGGGTTCAACTGGAAAAGAGCATAGCAGACACGACTATACTTATGAAACAGGCTGCAAAAGAACTTGATTTTATCCAGGCGGCACAATATCGCGATGAAATAATAAGATTACAAAAGGAACTGGAACTAAAATAGTAATCAAAAAAAACATTAAAACGCCACTTTATAAATATTATTTTTGTATTTTTGCCAATCGTAAGAATATTAAACTATATATATGATGAAAAAAATATTGATAGTCGCTTTAGCATGCTTACCTCTTATAGGTATGGCTCAGAATGTTTGGGAACGTCCAAAGTCGGAAATAAAAAAAGGCGCTCAAATCAAAATAAATCCGGATCAAAAATATATAGATGAAGGTGCCATACCTGTTATTGACGGAAAGGTCTGTTTCTCTACAACGATTCAGATTCCGGGAAAATCTAAAGACCAAATATATGAGAAAGTGGATTCTTTTCTACAAGATATGACAACAGAAGAAGGTCAATTCAGCGGTAAAAGTAATGTAGCTTACCATGACCCTGCTAATGGTATCATATCAGCAAGATACTCGGAATGGCTAGTTTTTTCAGACAAGGCCTTGATGCTGGACCGAACACAATTTAATTATCAGATCATAGCACAATGTGAAAACGGTTGTGTAAAACTCACGATTAACAAGTTGTCTTATGATTACGAAGTTGACCGTGGAGGTGGGCATTATTTTGCAGAAGACTGGATTACTGATAAATATGCAGTTAACAAAAACAGGACTAAATTATTAAGAAATACAGGTAAATTCCGTAGAAAGACTATTGACAGAAAAAATTATCTGTTCAATACAATAAAAGAGGTACTGACAGAAAATTAATTTAAATAATGGAAAAAGAAGAGGTAGACAAGATTGTAGACGAAACCATTGGGAAGAAGTCAATTCATAAAAGGGAAAAGCAACCTGCACAGAACTTGAAAATCAGGAATATACTGAACATTATATTCATGATTGGTGCAATTATAGGACTATTAATGTATTTCTATAGTGACAAGTTTGCTGGCACTATAATTATATTAATTGCCATGACTATAAAAATAGCAGAATCTATAATAAGAATGATCAATCGTTAATATTTAGATGAAGAAAATCATATTCACACTTATGTGTGCCCTCATGTCTGCCATAGTATATGGACAATCATACAATCAGATGGATACGAATGGTAATATATCAACCCGTAACGAAAATGGCAGAAACAATAAAAAGGATTCACTAGGTTCTGATAAGGAAATTCCTATCGGATTAAAAGTATGGACTATAGACAGTAGATTTGGTGATCGTATAGAAGCCTTACCTGACACGATGCCTAACATGTATATGAATTCAATCTTCACGACAGGTATGCGTGGAGAGTATAATACATTAGGTAATCTTGGATCACCTCGTATCAATCGCATTTTCATTGATCGTCCTCTTGCCAGTCAGTTTATTTTTACTGATCCATACGATTTCTTTCTCACTCCAATAGACAAATTTCAGTTTACAAATACTTTGTCGCCTATTACTAATATTTCTTATGATGAATGCGGCAATAAAACAAACGGAGAAGATCATTTAAAGGCTCTTTTTGCCGTAAATGCGAATAAAAGATTAGGTTTGGGTTTTAAATTCGACTATATTTACGGCAGAGGTTATTATTCAAATCAGAGTACTAGCCATTTTAATGCATCTCTGTACGCCTCTTACCTCGGTGACAGATATGATATGCACTTTCTTTTTTCTACCAATCATGAAAAAGTGGCAGAAAATGGTGGTATAACAGATGATAATTACATCACACATCCTGAAAGTTTTTCTGAGAAATTCAGTTCTGATGAGATTCCCACTATTCTTTCCGAAAACTGGAATCGCAACGACAATCATCATATATTCCTGACACATCGATATAATATAGGATTTAACCGTAAGGTTAAGATGACCGAAGATGAAATTAAGGCAAAGAAATTCGGGATGGCATCAAAAAAAGAGAATGATGCTCTTAAAGAAAAAGAAAAAGAAGCTAAAAAGCACAAAAAGGACATAAAGGACATGGATGACAAAGACATGCCTAAAACCTTCGGAGGAAGACCTGACAATGCAAAAATAGCAGGAAACGAACCTATTGACTCTATTCATAAAGAGGAACGTATTACTGTTAAGAGCAAAGCTGAGGCAGATAGCCTGATTGCTGCAGCAAAAAAATCGGCGGAGGATACAGCGTGGCTGAAAAACGAATATGTCCCCGTGACTAGTTTTATACATACGCTGGATTTTAATTATCATAGCCGTATATATGAAGCATATCAGTCTCCAACAAATTATTATACCAATACCTATTTCACGGATGGGGTGCTAGCTGGGGATTCCATTTACGATAAAACTAAATATTATAATATCAAGAACACTTTCGCTATAGCTTTATTGGAGGGCTTTAATAAATATGCGAAAGCTGGTCTTAAAATTTTTGGGACTCACGAATACCGCAATTTTTCTATGCCGGATTCAACCGGTATCGGTAGACAATCTTGGAGCGAACACAATATTAGTGTTGGCGCACAACTGAACAAGACTCAAGGTTCGATGCTGCACTATAATCTGATGGCCGAAACTTGGCTGGTAGGTGAAGATGCAGGACAACTGAAACTGGACGGTCGCGCTGATGTTAATTTCCATCTATTCAATGACACAGTTCAACTCGCTGCGAAGGCGTTTTTCTATCGTTTAAACCCAACATTCTTTTATCGACACTACCAATCAAAACATTTTTGGTGGGATAACGATGGTCTCGACAAAGAATTACGAACACATATTGAGGGCGACTTTTCACTTAAACGTACTCGTACACGTCTTCGAGTAGCTGTTGATAATCTACAGAATTACACTTATTTTTCAATGGCATATACAGCAACTTCTTCAAGTCGTACTATGAATACAGTGTCTGTAAATCAAAGTTCAGAGAACATAAGTCTAATCACAGCCCAGCTCAACCAGGATTTCACGCTAGGTCCTCTAAATTGGGAAAACCAAATAACATATCAAAAGAGTACAAATGGTAATATTCTGCCTGTACCTGACCTTAATATTTACTCGAACTTGTACTTAAGATTCATGATAGCTCATGTCTTAAAAGTTGACTTAGGAGGAGACGTGAGATTCTTTACAAAGTATTATGCCCCGGACTACAGTGCGGCCTTAGGACAATATTGTATCCAGACAGGAAATAATCAAGTGGAGATAGGTAATTGCCCAATCATTAATGTTTACGCCAATATGCATCTCAAACACACCCGTTTTTTCCTCATGATGAGTCACGTGGCCGGTGGCAAAGATTATTTCTATGCCCCACACTACCCTCTCAACGGACAGATACTTCGTTTTGGCGTTTCTTGGAATTTCTTTAATTGATTTCATAAAAGATGAAATATTCAATATTAACTATTCTTCTATTCTGTTCATCGGTAACCGTTACGATGGCACAGAAATTTAACGTTACGGTAACGGGTAAAGTTTGCGATAAAAGTGGCATTGGTATTCCTGAAGTTGTCATCAATGATGGTGTAAACTTTGTAAAAACGAATAAAAAGGGATATTATCGCATAACAGCAGACACAATGATAAGTAAGTTCATTTCCATCTCCACTCCTGCCGATTATGAACTGCCACAGAAAAATGGTATTGCCGAAGGATTCTACATGCCTCTGAAAATAATAACAAAACAAAAGGCAAAAAATAAAATATGCGATTTCAGACTCAATCTGAGGAAAAAGATAACTGACAAGTTCTTCTATATAGCTATATCTGATCCTCAGATGCTAAGTGAACATGATTTCAACAGATGGAATACCGAAACAGTAGTAGATCTGAAAAAAGAAATAGAAAAGCTCAACAAAGATGATGAAGTTGTAGGTAACACGCTAGGAGATCTCGTTTTTGAAAACGTTAATATGTGGATGAAATACAAAAAGTCTATTGAGAATATGGGCATGACAATATTCAACTGTATAGGTAACCACGACTTTTACGCCAAATATCCAGACCTTGGCAACTCAAAGAAAGGTTCTTCCTTATATTCAGATATGTATTATCATCATTTTTTCGGACCTACCGATTACTCATATAACATAGGGAAAATACATATTATAACAATCAAGAATATAGACTATCTAGGCAAAGGGAAATATATAGAAAGACTTACTCCTGCCGAAATATCATGGTTGAAAAAAGACTTGAGCTTCGTACCGACAGGAACGACTGTTTTCCTGAACATGCACGCAGCTGCCTTTAACAAATGGGACAAATCAGGCAACACCCGTAATGCCGCAGAATTGCAAAGCATATTCAAAGATTATAAAGTACATTATTTCTGTGGTCATACTCATTATTACGAAAATGAAGAGCCTAGTGAAAACCTATACCAACACAACATAGGTGCAGCATGTGGCGCATGGTGGTTTGGAGACGTTAACAGGGATGGTGCTCCTAATGGATATCTTATCGTAGATGTTAACGGAACAGATATTAAATGGCATTACAAAAGTACGAAGGACCCTATATCATATCAATTTAGAATATATAAACAAGGTGAATTCCTTACACAAAAAGAATACATTGTAGTCAATGCATGGGACTATGATGAAAAATGTAAGATGGAATGGTACGAAGACGGTATTTCCAAAGGAGACATGGACCAATTTTTGGATGAAGATGCAGACTATCTGAAAATTATGCGGAATAAAAAATATGGATGCCACACTGCGCATCTTTTCAGATTAAAACCATCAATAGAAGCTAAGAAAATAGAGATTGTTTTTACCAATCGGTTTGGTGAAAAGTATTTGCAAACAATAGAACTAAACAAACAGCTGGCAAAATTAAAATAAAAAAATGTCATTAATTTGATGTTATGTTGCAAATATAATGTATATTTGCAACATAACTCGTTTATTAATAGGAACGAATAAATGCCGTATTATGAAAAAGTCGAATTTATTATACCGTATATGGGATTTATATTATGATGGTTTTTCACATCTGAGATGGGGTAAAACTTTATGGCTCATTATACTTATCAAACTTTTCATAATATTTGTAGTATTAAAAATATTCTTCTTCCCTGATTTTCTAAAATCAAAAGTCCCTGAGTCTCAACGTGCAAATTATGTATCCACTCAGATAACAAACAGAATAAAACCTTAAAAAACACGAATATGATTCTATTAGACATTGACATTTCAACTATCGATTGGTCGAGAGCACAATTTGCTCTTACAGCCATCTACCATTGGCTGTTTGTACCACTGACATTAGGGCTGGCTCTAATTATGGGCATCATGGAAACCTGTTATTACCGTACAAAAGATGAGTTTTGGAAAAGAACGGCCGTATTCTGGCAAAAATTGTTTGGTATCAATTTTGCTATGGGGGTTGCCACAGGTATTATTCTTGAATTTGAATTCGGAACGAATTGGAGTAACTACTCGTGGTTTGTTGGTGATATCTTTGGCGCGCCATTGGCTATTGAAGGTATTATCGCATTCTTTATGGAATCAACATTCGTTGCAGTCATGTTCTTCGGATGGAAAAAAGTTTCAAAAGGATTTCATCTTGCTTCGACATGGTTGACTGGTGCTGGTGCTACTATATCAGCATGGTGGATTTTGGTTGCCAATTCATGGATGCAATATCCTGTGGGACAAGAATTTAATCCTGACACTGTAAGAAATGAAATGGTCAGTTTCGCAGATGTTGCCCTGTCACCTGTAGCAGTTGACAAATTTTGCCACACAGTAATCTCTACATGGGTGATTGGTGCTGTATTCGTACTGGCAGTAAGTTGTTGGTATCTGCTTAGGCACAGGGAACAGAAAATGGCAATGGCAAGTATTAAAATTGCAGCTATTGTAGGATTGGTTTCATCATTACTAGCTATACATACTGGAGACAAGAGTGCATATATGGTAGCACAGACGCAACCCATGAAATTAGCCGCAATGGAGGCTCTGTACAATGGTGGCAACGGAAAGAGTCTTACCGTTATTGCCTGTGTGAATCCTTTTTCACAACCGGACTATGAAAATATGGATGAAGCCAATATGCGCATTGCCGTTCCAAATATGTTGTCGTTTCTAGCGACTCATGATTTTAACGGATACGTTCCTGGTGTCAATGACTTAATAAAAGGTGGCTATTGTTTGTCTAACGGACAAAAAGCACTCTCTTTTGACGAAAAAATTTCAAAAGGACAGATTGCAATAAAGGCATTGGCAAATTACAGAAAAGCTAAAATTGAAAAAGACAAAAAATCGGAGTTGGCAACAAAAAAACTATTAAAGGATAATATGCCATACTTTGGATATGGATATATTAGGGATAAAGCTGAACTCGTTCCATATATTCCTGTCTGTTTCTACGCATTCAGAATTATGGTAGGTCTTGGAACCTATTTCATTATCCTGTTCGCATTTGTATTGTTTATCGTATATCGTAAGGACATTACTAAAATGAGATGGTTGCAGATTATAGCTTTGTTCTCTCTTCCACTTGGATATATTGTAAGTGAATCTGGATGGTTGGTAGCCGAATTTGGAAGACAGCCTTGGACTATTCAGGACATGTTACCGACATGCGCTGCTATATCCGATCTTCAGACAAGTTCGGTCATTACGACATTCTTCTTATTTCTTATATTGTTTACGACCTTGCTGACCGTAGAAATCAGCATATTGTGCAAGGCAATCAAGAAAGGTCCAGAACATTTGGATAATGATAATATAAACAATTAAAACGAATTAGATTATGACTTACATATTATTGCAACAATATTGGTGGTTTATTGTCTCCTTACTAGGAGCGCTGCTAGTTTTTCTACTTTTCGTACAAGGAGGAAACTCTCTTCTTATGACAATTGGACATACAGAAGAAAAGAGAAGGATGTTGATCAACTCTACAGGGCGTAAATGGGAATTTACTTTTACCACATTAGTAACTTTCGGTGGTGCATTCTTCGCATCCTTCCCCCTATTCTATTCTACAAGTTTTGGCGGAGCCTATTGGTTGTGGATGATTATTTTATTTACCTTTGTACTGCAAGCCGTCAGTTATGAATTTCAAAATAGAATTGGGAACATACTTGGTGCACGTACCTTCCAGACGTTCCTTGTAATTAACGGAATTGTCGGTCCCCTATTGTTGGGAGGCGCAGTAGCAACATTTTTCGATGGTTCAAACTTTATTATCGACAAAGGTAATCTAACGAATGGATTACAACCCATCATAAGCAAATGGGCAAATGCCAGCAATGGTCTTGATGCACTGTTAGATCCTTGGAATTTGATTTTCGGTCTGGCTGTATTGTATCTTTCACGAATATTAGGCAGTCTATATTTTATTAACAACATTGCAGATAATGAAATAAGAGATAATTCACGCAAACGACTGAGACTTGATTTCGTAATATTCCTAATCACATTCCTCGCCTTTATCATAAGAACATTATTCAAGGATGGATATGCATTAAATTCTGCGACAGGAACAATATATATGGAACCGATGAAGTATCTTGATAACTTCATACAAATGTGGTGGTTAACTATCATATTACTAATAGGTGTAGTGTTGGTTCTGTACGGAACTTGCAAAACGCTGTTTAAGAGTAATTACATATCAGGAATTTGGCCCGTAGGCATAGGTGTCGTCCTTACAGTTCTGGCATTACTACTATGCGTAGGTTACAACAATACGGCCTATTATCCGTCAAATGCAGACATACAAAGTTCTCTGACACTGTCAAATAGTTGTAGTAGTGAATTTACATTGCGAACTATGGCTTATGTATCAATATTCATACCATTTGTTTTGGCCTATATCATCATCGCGTGGAGGTCAATCGATAAAAAGAAGATAGATGATAATGACATAAAAGACGAACACGCATATTAGATCTTTTCTTCTTCGTAAATACGGTCAAAATATGTATAAAGGAGTGCGGGCTGACTGATTATATCCCGTACTTCTTTTAATTTTAAAGCATTTGGAGAACCTTGTATCCATAAGTGTATATATCCTTCATTCGAATATTTCTCTTTCATGTGATCAAGAAAACGCAACCACTGTTCCTCTTTATTCTTTTCCGGATACTTTTCCAATCCAAACTGAACAGCTCTTCGGAAAACATGATCTGAATCTAAGTCCCTATCAGCTTCAGCTACGATTTTCCCATATATGCTGCGAGGGGCTCTGGAAGCGGAAGCTCTGTGATCTTCTATAGCCTCTTTCATCAATCTTAGTTTTTCAGGACTAAACCAACGTTTAAGTCGAACATCAGATTGCAGTATTTTACCACCTGTTATATGATGAATAGCGCGTGGACCATTTAGACCCAAATCATGATATGCAGCAATTGTATACACCATATCTAGATCTGCTCCGACAGTTTTTGCCAGTATGAGAGAATTTTTGATTACCTGTTGAACATGTTTCAAATTATGTGCCCGATCAAAATCAATATACTTAGGAAGTATATTTTTCTCAATGAATTCCATCAAATCAAGACTTACGTTGCTCTCTATCATACAATTATTCATAATAATTTTTGCAAATGTAGCATTTTATGTTTAATTTTGCAAGCTAAAAGTTTATTTTATGGAAGGAAAAACTTCAATCAAACAGAATTCCATGAAAGCCTGGATGCTTGCAGCACGACCAAAGACTCTCACGGGTGCTGCAGTTCCGGTCATGATCGGTGTGGTTCTCGCTTTCGTTGACAGCAAACTATATACGTATAACGTATTTAGTATTACAGCAGCCATCCTTTGTCTTCTTTTTGCATTTACCATGCAGATTGACGCCAATTTCATAAATGATTTCTTCGATTGTATTAATGGTAATGATGATGAAACCAGACTGGGACCAAGACGTGCATGTGCACAGGGATGGATTAGCATTGACGCAATGAAAAAAGGAATAGCATTGACAACCGTTGCAGCATGTATAATAGGACTGCCACTTGTCATCTTTGGTGGATTCGAGATGATTCTTGTAGGATTAATCTGTGTCATATTCTGTTTCCTGTATACCACCCATCTTTCATACATGGGTTTGGGCGATTTACTGGTTATCGTTTTCTTTGGTATGATTCCTGTCTGTATTTCATATTATGTTCAACTACACACTGTCACACTGGAATGCTTCGTTGCATCAATTGCATCTGGAATCGTAATAGATACGTTACTGATAGTAAATAATTTCAGAGATTGTGAAAATGACAAAAAAGCAGGAAAGAATACTTTGGTTGTAAGACTAGGACTGAGACTGTCTGGATATCTATATATGAGTATTGGTTTGATAGCATGTATTATTGGTTTAACATATTGGAGATACGGACAGATATGGGCTTTTATCTTACCTTTCATATATCTTTTTCTACATCTACTGACATACAATAAGATGATGAAATTTAAAAGAGGCAAAGCCTTGAATATAATATTAGGACAAACAGCAAGAAATATTTTTATATATGGACTGACTGTCGTCATAGGTATACTATTAAATTAAAAATGATTATGAGAAATTTATATAAGAACAACGCTGATAAATACGACTACTATACAGTCACGAAAGAATGTCAACTACTTGATTTTCTAATTGAGAATGTAAAAAAAGAAAGTAAAACAAAAATAAAGTCCACCCTTTCAGGAAGAGGCATAAAAGTGAACGGCAATACAGTTTCCCAATTTGACTTTAAACTTATGCCTGGTATGAAAGTAACAGTTAGCAAAACAAAACGTAACAACCCTTTCAAAAGTCGCTATGTAAAAATTGTATATGAAGACAAATGGTTGGTCGTTATTGAAAAAAACATTGGTGTTTTGTCTATGGCTGCAGGGCATTCATCACTAAATGTAAAATCGATACTTGATGATTACTTCAAAAAGAACAAACAGCGATGTACGGCACACGTTGTGCACCGTCTTGACAGAGATACGAGTGGACTTATGATATATGCCAAGGATATTGAAACCGAACAGATTCTTGAACATGACTGGCATCATATTGTATATGACCGCAGATATGTAGCAGTAGTAAGCGGTGAAATGGAAAACGATGAAGGAACAATATCTAATTGGCTTAAAGACAACAAAGCCTACATTACATACTCATCACTTGTCGATAATGGTGGTAAATACGCTATTACCCACTATCATGTTCTTAATAGAACAACTGAACATTCATTAGTAGAGTTCAGGCTTGAAACAGGACGTAAGAATCAAATCAGAGTTCATACACAGGATCTTGGGCATCCTGTTTGCGGTGATCCTAAATATGGCAACGGTGACGATCCTTTACATAGATTATGCTTACATGCATACTTACTATGTTTTACTCACCCTGTCACAGGCGAGCCAATGGAGTTTGAGACTCCTATACCTACACAATTCCGTAGTATTTTCAAATAATAATAAATAATTATGAGTACAATTTATGGATATATATCAGCTATCATTTTATTAATAATAGCTGTTCTAATAGTAAAAAAAGTGGCAGGATGTCTATTCCGAACCATCATTTCGGTTATCACTATCGGATTACTTATTGCTCTTTACTACTATTTCAAGTGATCCTTACAAAAATATAAATACAATACAAGACTTAATATTTTGGTCATGTGAAAAAATTATTGTAAATTTGCACTCAAAATATTAATAATTAGGTAATTAGAGTAAATGATAACAGTTACAAATCTCGCTATTCAATTCGGAAAACAAGTCCTTTATAAAGATGTTAACATCAAGTTTACAAACGGTAACATATACGGAGTAATCGGTGCCAACGGTGCTGGTAAGTCAACCTTGCTTAGAGCTATAAGCGGGGATTTGGAACCCACTAAAGGTTCTATAGAAATGGGACCAGGCGAACGTCTGTCGGTATTGGAGCAAGACCACTTCAAATATGATGAGTTTAAAGTTTTAGATACTGTGCTGATGGGACATAAACCATTATGGGACAATATGAAAAAGCGTGAAGAGCTTTATATGAAATCTGATTTTAATGATGAAGATGGTAATCTTGTTGCTGAACTTGAAGAGAAATTTGCCGAGATGGGTGGATGGAATGCCGAAAGCGATGCGGCACAAATGTTATCTAATCTAGGTATTAAAGAAAACTTGCATCAGAAACAGATGAGCGAACTTTCGAATACTGAAAAAGTGCGCGTTATGTTAGCTAAAGCTCTCTTTGGTAATCCAGACAACTTATTGCTTGATGAACCTACCAATGACCTTGACCTTGATACCGTTTCATGGCTTGAGGAATACCTAAGCAATGTTGAACAGACCGTACTGGTAGTAAGTCACGACCGTCACTTTCTTGACTCCGTAAGTACTCAAACTGTAGATATTGACTTCGGTAAAGTCACTATATTTGCCGGAAACTATTCTTTCTGGTATGAAAGTTCACAGTTGGCTCTTCGTCAAGCACAAAACCAACGTCAGAAAGCAGAGGAGAAACGTAAAGAACTAGAGGAGTTTATCCGTCGTTTTTCAGCTAATGTTGCAAAGAGTAAGCAAACAACGAGTCGTAAGAAGATGCTGGAGAAACTGAATGTCGAAGAGATACGTCCATCTTCACGTAAATACCCTGGAATCATTTTCCAAATGGAACGTGAACCAGGAAATCAGATTCTTGAGGTTAATGACCTTAAAGCCGTTGAACCAGATGGCACAGTCTTATTTGATCATGTTAGTTTTAATATAGAAAAAGGACAAAAGGTAGTATTCCTCAGCCATAATCCAAAGGCAATGACTGCATTGTTTGAAATTATCAACGGAAACCGAGTTGCTGATGCAGGTGATTATAAATGGGGCGTGACAATTACGACAGCCTATCTTCCACTAGATAATACTGAATTTTTCAAAAGTGATATGAACCTTGTTGACTGGCTCGGTCAGTTTGGCACTGGAAACGAAGTGATGATGAAAGGCTATCTTGGAAGAATGCTTTTTAGTGGAGAAGATGTTCTAAAAAAAGTCAATGTACTTAGTGGAGGTGAAAAAATGAGATGTATGATAGCACGTATGCAATTGAAAAATGCAAACTGTCTTATCTTAGATACACCTACCAACCATCTAGACTTGGAAAGCATTCAAGCTTTTAATAATAATCTGACTTTATTCAAAGGTAATATACTCTTTGCCAGTCATGACCACGAGTTTATCGAAACCGTTTCTGACCGAATTATTGAACTGACTCCAAGTGGTACGATAGACAAGTTAATGGAATATGACCAGTATATCTATGATGAGGATATCAAAGCTCAGAAAGAAAAAATGTATAACGTATAGAGTTTGGCAAGCTTTTTGCTATATTTTTAATAGAAAATTGAACATTATTAATAGTTAGCAAAATATTCAAAATGGCTATGGACAATAAAGAAGAAATAAATGACATGGAAAACGTCAAGGAAGATGAAAAATTAAATTCGGAAGACGTTGAATGCAACGAAAAAGATAAAGAAGAAAATGTTGATGAAGCAGAAGAAACTGATGCCGAATCTACTGAAACTAAAAAAGAAGACACAAAAGATCCTCTAGAAGAAGCAAATTCTCAAATTGAAGAACTTAAAGATAAGTATTTGAGATCTGTTGCAGAGTTTGACAATTATCGTAAACGAACTCTGAAAGAAAAGACAGAGTTGATACTTAATGGTTCTGAGAAGACAATTTCTGCGGTGCTCCCAATCCTTGATGATATGGAGCGTGCACTTGCAAATGCAGATAAAACTGATGATCCAAAGGTCCTGAAAGAAGGAATGGATCTGATATATCAGAAGTTTGGCAAAATACTTGAAGGTCTTGGACTGAAGAAAATAGAAACTGAAGACAAAGACTTCAACACAGACTATCATGAAGCAATAGCAATGGTTCCCGGTATGGGCGATGAGAAGAAAGGAAAAGTACTAGACTGTGTACAGACTGGTTATACTCTTAATGATAAAGTAATACGTCACGCGAAAGTGGCTGTTGGACAATAAGATAAAACAAAATGGCTAAAAGAGACTATTATGAAGTTCTTGGTGTTGACAAGAATGCATCTGAGGACGAAATAAAAAAAGCATATAGAAAAATTGCTATTAAATATCACCCAGATAAGAATCCAGGTGACAAATCTGCAGAAGAGAAATTCAAAGAGGCTGCTGAGGCTTATGATGTACTGCATGACGCACAAAAACGTCAGCAATACGACCAATTTGGATTTAATGCTCCTGGCGGTGGTGGAACCGGCGGTTTCGGTGGTTTCGGTGGCAGTATGAATATGGACGATATTTTCTCGATGTTCGGAGATATTTTCGGTGGTCACAGTGGATTTGGAGGATTTGGAGGTGGAGGCAGCCGGCAGGCACGCCCACAGCAATTTAGAGGCAGTGACTTAAGACTTAAAGTAAAACTTAGCCTTGAAGAGGTTGCGACCGGAGTAACTAAAAAATTCAAAGTTAAGAAAGATGTTATTTGTTCTCATTGCCACGGTACAGGAGCTGAAGCAGGTAGCGGTTCTGATACATGTCCCACATGCCACGGTAGTGGAGTTATTACACATACCACACAAAGCATATTCGGTATGATGCAAACGCAAGGTGTCTGTCCTACATGTGGGGGTGAAGGTAAAATAATAAAGAACAAATGTCGTGTTTGTGGAGGTGAAGGAATTGTAAAAGGTGAAGAAGTTGTAGAAATCAACATTCCGGCCGGTGTTTCAGAAGGAATGGTCGTTAACGTACCAAACAAAGGTAATGCTGGCAAACACAACGGGATAGCGGGAAATATTCAGGTTTATATTGAAGAAGAGGAAAACGACATGTTTGTTCGTGACGGACAAGATTTAATATACAACCTATTGCTCGACTTCCCGACAGCCGCACTTGGAGGTTCTGTTGAAATACCAACTATTAGTGGTACAAAACTAAAAATGAAGATTGATGCAGGAACACAACCAGGCAAGACGATGAGATTAAGAGGAAAAGGACTTCCAGCTGTACGTGGTTACGGGAATGGTGTGGGAGATATCATAGTAAACATCAGTGTTTATGTACCCAAGACACTTAGCAAAAATGAAAGAGATTCCATTGAGCAAATGAGATATAGCGACAATTTCAAGGGCGACTTAGACACAAAACGCAGTATATTCCAAAGATTCAAGAATTATTTTAATTAAATATTATTTGAGCCGCACTAAATATGTGCGGCTCAAACATTTAATAAATTTGCCATGAACTATAAAGAAACGATAGAATACCTTTACAACAGTGCACCAATGTTCGAAAAAGTGGGTGCCGGTGCATATAAAGAAGGACTAAGTAATACACATGTGTTAGACAATCATTTCGGTAATCCACATCATAACTATAAGACAATACATATAGCAGGTACGAATGGCAAAGGTTCTGTTTCACATACGTTAGCATCGATTCTACAAGTCGCAGGATACAAAGTCGGTCTATATACCTCCCCACACCTTGTTGACTTTCGAGAGCGTATAAGGGTTAATGGTAAAACTATCAGTGAAAAATACGTAATTGATTTTGTAGAAAACGAAAGAGCTTTTTTTGAACCGCTCCATCCTTCGTTCTTTGAAATCACAACAGCTTTGGCATTTAAATACTTTGCTGATATGAATGTCGATATTGCTGTAATAGAAGTTGGACTAGGAGGCAGACTCGATTGTACTAATATAATAACCCCTGTCCTATCAGTCATAACAAATATTAGTTACGACCATACGCAATTTCTTGGTAATACTCTCGCAAAAATAGCAGGAGAAAAAGCCGGTATTATAAAAAAAGGTATACCGGTTGTTATTGGAGAAACAACAAAAGAGACACGTCCGGTTTTCGAATCAAAAGCAGAAGAGATGCATTCCCCTATCTTTTTCGCCGAAGAAGACAAAGAAATATTATCTTCAGAATCGACGAAAGAAGGAGGTAGAATTTACAATACCCGAAGCATTGGAGCTGTCGAAGGAGAATTAGGAGGATTATGCCAAGAGAAGAACGCCAATACTATATTCTGCGCATTAAAAAGGCTAGCCAATGGCGGATTTATATGCGGATGTAATAAAGAGATGCCTGTAGATCTACGTTGTAAAGACATTAAGACAGGATTTAATAATGTCTGTGAGCTTACCGGTCTGATGGGCAGATGGCAAGTCATACAAAACAACCCTAAAGTAATATGTGACACAGGACATAATGTTGGAGGATGGCTATATATCAGCAAACAACTCCATGATGTCAGTTGCGACAAAATGCATATTGTGTTCGGAATGGTAAACGACAAAGACATCAAGGGCGTCATGGAACTGCTTCCTAAAAATGCTATGTATTATTTTACAAAAGCAAATGTAAAAAGGGCTCTTGACGAGCATATACTGATTAATCTTGCACAGAATTACAACCTACAAGGAAAAGCCTATCCTAATGTGAAAGAAGCATATAATGCGGCTATGTCGGCAGCTGACAAGGATGACTTTATTTTTGTAGGAGGTAGCAGTTATATTGTATCTGATTTCCTATCAAATATGATTTAGTTGTTTTTAACACTCCCCATAATTTATTTTTAATAGTTTCTTTTGCTAATATCATTTTTTTTTTCTTACTTTGCACGTAAGTTACTAACTTAAAAAATTAAGATATTATGAGCACAAAAGAAACAGAAAACCTTTGTGGTCTGAAAAGAGAAGATTTTCAGACCACCATTAATGGAAAAAATACAGACCTTTACATTCTTAAGAACAGAAAAGGATTTGAAGTAGCAATTACAAATTATGGTGGTGCCGTAGTAGCCATAATGGTTCCCGATAAAGACGGCAAAATTGCCAATGTTATACAAGGCCATGATAATATCAAAGATGTTATCAACAGTCCGGAGCCTTATTTGTCAACTCTAATAGGCCGTTTTGGAAATAGAATATGTAAAGGCCAGTTTGTTTTAAACGGAAAAGAATATCAGTTGGCAATTAATAACGGTCCTAACGCTTTACATGGAGGACCTAAGGGATATCACACAAGAGTATGGGATGCTAAAAAGATGGGACCACGTTCCCTCGCACTTCATTATGTTTCCCCTTATGGAGAAGAAGGATTTACAGGCGAATTGAGAATAACAGTTGAATATACTTTTACAGATGCGAACGAATTGATTATAGAATATCTTGCTTGTACCAACAAGAAGACAATAATGAACCTTACTCATCACGGATTTTTCAGTCTGGCTGGTATCGCAAACCCAACTCCGACTATTGATAATTTAGTTTGCGAAATTAATTCTGATTTTTATATTCCTATCGACGAGACATCCATCCCTACGGGTGAGATTCGTTTTGTAAAGGACACACCTTTTGATTTCCGTAAACCAAAATCAATAGGTAAAGAAATAGATGCCGATAACGAACAGATTAAGAATGGTGCGGGATACGATCATTGCTTTGTACTGAATAAGAAAGAAGAAGGCGAACTGAGTTTTGCCGTTCGGTTGACAGAACCCAATAGCGGAAGAACAATGGAAGTTTACACAACAGAACCAGGTGTGCAGATGTATACTGACAACTGGGCAGATGGATACAAAGGACAACACGGGGCGACATTCCCACGACGCAGCGCCGTTTGTTTCGAATGCCAGCATTTCCCAGATAGTCCAAATCGTCCATATTTCCCATCAGTCGTGCTGAATCCAGGCGAACAATATAAGCAAAAAACGATTTATAAATTTGGAGTAAAGAAATAGCTAAACCATAACTGAATATTATCAATAACTAATAATTTTAAATAACTATGACTCAAAATCAAAAACCGAACTATATGTTCGCGTTAATTGTTGTGTTCATTGTTTGTTTCCTTATCGGATTCATTACGACAATGAACAATTCGATGATTTCCTTCTGTTCTGAAGCATTTCATCTCTCAGCTCAACAAGGGCAGTATGTGAATTCAGCCTTCTACGGAGCTTATTTATTGTCAATACCATTCGCATTCCTGATGAGTAAAATTGGTTATAAGAATACGCTTATCTTAGGTCTTGCTATATCTGGTATCGGTTTCGTTATCAATTCGATCGGTATCAATGCGGCAATTGCGGCCAATGCTAACGTTTATGTAATATTCCTTGGTTCAATGTGTCTCGTAGCAATGGGTGTCGTGATGCTTCAGAATGTAGCGAACCCTTATGTCATGGTACTTGGAGCACCAGAAAAAGGCGCATTTAGAATGACATTAAGTCAAGCACTTAATTCAGTAGCGACTACTGTTGCACCTTTATTTATTACATACGTTATCATCAATGGAAAATCACCGGCACCTGAGTACGTACCAGGTCCATTCCTTGGTCTTGGTATATTTACTGTTATCATTTGCTTGGTATTGGTATTCCTCAAATTACCAAGAATAGACGAAGCAAAACAGGCTGAAGATTCCGGTGAACATATCCAATACAAGAGTAGCGTATTCAAGTACACACACGTATGGCTCGGCGCTCTTGGTATCTTTATGTACATGGGTGTGGAAATTGGTGTACCATCAATGTTACCGTATCGTTTCCAATTACTAAATCCTGGCATGGATTCAGCTGCGCTGGCACAGATGGCGACATCATATTTGGCATTCTATTGGGGCGGTATGATGGTAGGTCGTTTCGTGGGTGCTGGTATTCTAACAAAATTTGAGCCGCGTAAATTGTTGACCTCTTGTCTATGTCTCGGTGCATTGTGCATCCTTCTGTCACTTGTATTCCAGAGCAGTATGTTAGGTATCTGGTGTATGATTGCAGCCGGTTTATTCCATTCAGTCATGTGGCCTTTAATTTTTAATCTCGGATTACAGGAATTAGGACCTCATACAAAGGCTGCAACCGGTGTTATCAATACTGGTGTTATCGGTGCTGCAATACTGATGCCTATGATGGGTTGGATTGTTGATAAGACAGGTGTTATTATTGCAATGTGTATTATGTTTATATACTATGCATATATCATTTGGTTCTGCAACTTTGGTAGTAAAATCGGATTAAGTAAGAAATAGGATTATATTTATTACAAAACTTAAATACTAAACAATTATGGATATAGAATATGTAAGAAGTCGTTTCATCAAACATTTTGATGGTCAGACCGGAAGCATTTACGCCTCTCCGGGTCGTATTAATCTGATTGGTGAACACACAGATTATAATGGAGGATTCGTTTTCCCCGGAGCAGTAGATAAAGGAATCATGTGTGAGATCCGTCCTAACGGATCAAATAAGGTACAGGCCTACTCTATCGATCTCAAAGACCGTGTAGAATTTGATATCAATGACGAAAAAGGTCCTAAAGCCAGTTGGGCTCGCTACATCTATGGTATCATCCAGGAAATGAAGAAGTTGGGCGTTGACGTTAAAGGATTCAATACAGCATTTGCTGGTGATGTTCCGCTCGGTGCCGGAATGTCTTCGTCCGCTGCATTGGAAAGTTGTTTTGCCTTTGCACTCAACGACCAATTTGGTGACAATAAGGTCTCTAAATGGGACATGGTTCTGGCAGGACAAGCAACAGAGCACAACTACTGTGGTGTAAATTGTGGCATTATGGACCAGTTTGCCAGTGTGTTTGGACAAGCAGGTAAACTGATGCGTTTGGATTGCAGAAGTCGTGAATTTGAATACTTCCCATTCAATCCACAAGGATATAAACTTGTATTAGTCGATTCTGTTGTTAAACACGAATTGGCATCATCTGCATACAACGACCGTCGTAAGAGTTGCGAAAATGTTGTGGCAGCAATGCAGAAGAAGTTTACAGACAAGAAGATTGAAACACTTCGCGATGCCGACTGGGACATGCTCGAAGCTGTTAAAGGTGATGTAAGTGAAGAAGACGCATTGAGGGCTAAATACGTTCTTGGAGAAAAAGACCGTGTTCTTGCAGTATGTGATGCACTTAACGCAGGAGATTACGAAACAGTAGGAAAGAAAATGTACGAGACACACTTCGGACTGAGTAAAGAATACGAAGTTTCTTGTGCAGAACTAGATTATCTGAATGACATAGCAAAAGAAAACGGAGTTACCGGTAGCCGAATCATGGGCGGTGGCTTTGGCGGTTGTACTATCAATTTAGTGAAAGATAGCTTATATGACAAGTTTATTGCAGATGCAAAACAAAAATATGCTGCAAAATTTGGTCATGCGCCAAAAGTTTATGATGTCGTTATCAGTGATGGTTCGCGTAAAATTGAATAATCTACTATTGATTTATATTTCTAATAAGGTTGCATCAAAACAGAAGGTGCAACCTTATTTTTTGCCATAAAATGAACGTTTTACATAAGTTTCTTGCTAAAAAGTGTAAAAAAGACACTTTTCGACAAAAATAATTTGTTTTTTTGATACAACCAATGAAATTAAATTGTAATTTTACACCCAATTTAATATGTAACATAATTAAAACCTAAAAAGATCAATATGAAAACAATGAAGAACGTATTTCTGGTCGCAGGTATGGCGTTAACAGCATTAACTGCATGTGCAGGAAGCAAGACTACAAAATTAACTGTATCGGGATTGAATCCAGCTAAATTTGTGTCGACAATTAGTGGTAAAAAAACTCAGTTGTATACCATTGCCAATAAAAATGGTATGGAAGTATGTCTTACCAACTACGGTGGACGTGTCGTATCATTGTCTGTTCCCGACAAAAACCACAAGTCAACTGACGTTGTGCTCGGCTACGATAATATAGCTCAGTATACTGACACAGCAAGAACGCCGTCTGATTACGGTTCATCAGTAGGCCGTTATGCAAATAGAATTAAAGATGCCAAAATAACAGTGGCAGGAAAAGAATACAAGTTGAGAGCTAATGATGCAATGAACTGTCTTCACGGAGGCGGCAATACAGGTTGGTTGAACAAAGTATATGATGTAAAGTCCAAAACTGATTCTTCGATCGTATTTGCAATAACAGCTAAAGACGGCGAAAACGGTTTCCCTGGCACTGTAAAGGCTACAGCCACCTATACCGTGAAAAGCGACAACACACTTGATATTATATTTAAAGCAACGACAGACAAAGAGACAGTCATCAACATGACTAATCACTCATACTTCAACTTAAACGGTGATCCATCAAAAGAGGGTTTTGATCAGGTTATGTATATCAATGCTGATAACTTTACTCCTAGTAACAGATTTTATATTCCAACAGGAGAAATCAAAAGTGTAGCTAATACTCCTATGGACTTCCGTGAACCAAAAGTAATCGGTGAAGCATACGACCCTACTTTCGATCAAATTAGAAATGCGACCGGTTATGACCACAACTGGTGTCTGAATACATTTAAGAATGGTAAAGGTGACGACACACAGGTATGTGCAAGTCTATATTCTCCTAAATCAGGCATACTGCTTGAGGTTTATACCAACGAACCTGGAATACAAGTCTATACAGGAAACTTTCAGGGTACTGGAATAAGTTGCAAGCATGGTATCAAATATCCTAAACATGTCAGTGTATGCTTCGAAAGTCAGAAATATCCTGATTCTCCAACCAAATACGCGGCGAAGACCAAAGGTTGGGAAATATCTAATCCATACTTGAAACCAGGAGAAAAATACTACAGTCATTTGGTATACAAGTTCAGCGTAAAGAAATAAAAATCATAATCAAATAAAACTATTAACAAAATGAATTGGAATGCACATGAATTCGTGTGGCTCGACTGGACTATTCTAGCAGTCGGCTTCGTACTTATTGTCTGGTATGTTTGGCGTACGTTGAAAAAAGACAAAGAAAAAATGAAAGGCGCCGACAGTCAGGACTACTTGTTCGGTAAAGGTGAACCATGGTATATAATCGGTGCTGCTATCTTTGCAGCAAACATCGGTTCAGAACATCTCGTCGGTCTTGCTGGTACAGGTGCCAAAGACGGTGTCGGTATGGCTCACTGGGAGATGCAAGGATGGATGATTCTGCTTTTAGGTTGGATTTTTGTTCCGTTCTATCAACTTCTGAACAATAAGATGGGTAAAATCATCACAATGCCTGATTTTCTGAAATACCGATACACAAAGAAGACAGGTTCTTGGTTAAGTATCATCACGCTGATTGCATATATCCTTACCAAGGTAAGTGTTACAGCATTTACTGGAGGTATATTCTTTGAATATCTGCTTGGTCTGCCATTCTGGTGGGGAGCATTAGGACTTATTGCCATTACAGCTATTTTCACTGTCTTCGGAGGAATGAAGGGAGTTATGACGATGTCGGCCATACAGACACCTATTCTTATTATAGGCTCGTTCCTTGTCCTCTTCTTGGGACTTTCGGCCCTTGGTCAAGGAAGCATAACAGAAGGATGGTCACATATGATGAACTACTGTTCACAACTTCATAACGGATACGGAACGACACACATGTTCCACTGGGAAGAAGGCGATCCTATGTACCATCAGTATCCTGGATTTGTTGTATTCCTTGGAGCTTCGATTATCGGTTTCTGGTACTGGTGTACAGACCAGCACATTGTTCAACGTGTACTTGGACAGACACGCGGTGAAGACAATGCAACTGTTATGAAACGTGCCCGCCGTGGTACCATCGCAGCAGGCTATTTCAAACTTCTTCCTGTATTCATGTTCCTTATCCCTGGTATGATTGCTATTGCCCTTTCCAGCGACCCACACAGTGGAATCACAATGGATATCACTAATCAGCACGACACAGACGGTGCCTTTGCCATGATGGTCAAGAACATTCTTCCTGTAGGTGTAAAGGGATTTGTCACAATTGGTTTCGTTTGCGCACTGGTTACATCTCTTGCCGCGTTCTTCAACAGTTGTGCGACCCTCTTCACAGAAGACTTCTACAAACCAATGAAACAAGGAAAGAGTGAAGCTCACTATGTACTTGTCGGACGTGTAGCTACTGTCGTTGTTGTTATTCTCGGTTTGCTATGGCTTCCTGTTATGATGAATATGGGTAACTTATATAGTTATCTGCAGGGTATACAGTCGTTACTTGCCCCAGCCATGGTGGCAGTATTCACGTTAGGTATTTTCTCCAAGAAGATTACACCTAAGGCAGGTGAATGGGGACTGATTGGAGGTTTCGTTATTGGTATGGTAAGACTATTAACGAATGTAATCACCAACTCAGGTGAGACCGTTATGAACGGTGCCTTCTGGAGTAGTACTGCATGGTTCTGGCAGACCAACTGGCTCATCTTCGAGTGTTGGTTACTTGTTGCCATTGTCATATTGATGATTGTCGTATCATTCTTCACAGCAGCACCAAGCAAAGAACAAGTTGAGGCAATTACATTCACAGGCGACTACAAGAAACAGATTAAAGAAAGCTTCAATGTCTGGGATATTGTTGCAACACTGGGCGTAGTAGCACTTTGCGCAGCATTCTATTACTACTTCTGGTAAAAAGAACAAATATATAAAAAATGGTAGCATACTATAACGAATATTCCAAGGTCTTTGTTTCCGTCGACTGTATCGTCTTCGGATTCGAGGAGGGCCACTTACGCATACTTATCGGCAGGCGTAAGATGGACCCGGGCCGAGGAGAATGGTCACTTTACGGTGGTTTCGTAGGTGACAATGAAAGTCTAAACGACGCAGCAAACAGAGTTCTTCACGACCTGACAGGTATGACAGGCATCTATATGAAACAAGGTGGTGCTTATGGTGAAGTAAACCGTGACCCGGGAGACCGAGTTATATCAGTAGCATATTGGGCTCTTATCAATGTCAAAGACTATGATGAACATCTGAGGGAACAATATGGACTGGAATGGGTTAATATAGACGAACTGCCTAAACTGTATTCCGACCACAACAAGATGGTTGCAAAGGCGTTAAGGATGATGCGCAAGCGTCTGTCTACTGAACCCATCAGTTTCAACTTACTACCAGAACTTTTTACTCTTACACAGTTGCAGAATGTATATGAAGCAATCGGTGGAGAAGAAGTTGACAAGCGCAACTTCCGCAAACGTATTAAAGATATGGATTTTGTAGAAAAGACAGATAAGATAGACAAGAAATCTTCAAAGAGAGGTGCAGCTTTGTATCGATTCAATGAAGAGTCTTTCAGTGAAGATCCAAATTTTAAACTCTAAAAGAAATGTTAGAAGAATTAAAAGAAAAAGTTTTTAAGGCCAATCTTGATTTGGTTAAGCACAATCTGGTCATATTCACATGGGGAAATGTGTCCGGTATCGACCGTGAAAAGGGATTAGTCGTCATCAAGCCATCCGGTGTCAGCTATGATACCATGAAGGCATCAGATATGGTTGTCGTAGACCTTAAAACAGGTAAGACTGTAGAAGGCGATCTCAACCCGTCATCCGACACCCCCACCCACCTTGTATTATATAGAGCATTCCCTGAGATAGGTGGAATTGTTCACACCCACTCTACATACGCTACAGCTTGGGCTCAGGCTGGCAAAGATATTCCAAACATCGGCACTACCCATGCAGATTATTTCCATGATGAGATACCCTGTACAGCTGATATGACAGAAGCCGAGGTGAAAGGTGAATACGAGTTGGAAACAGGAAATGTCATCGTTAAACGAATCAAGGACGGCAACATCAATCCCGTTCACACACCAGGCGTATTGGTTAAGAACCATGGTCCATTTTCATGGGGCAAAGATGCGGATAATGCAGTATACAATGCCGTCGTCATGGAACAAGTAGCCAAGATGGCATTCATTTCATTCTCAGTGAATCCCGATACGACAATGAATCCCCTGCTTATAGAGAAACATTTCAGTCGTAAGCACGGACCTAACGCATATTACGGACAAAAGAAAAAATAAAACAATATATTAATCTAAACAACATAATAAAATGGTAAAAGCATTTGATAATTTCGAAGTATGGTTCGTAACAGGAGCACAGCTCCTTTACGGAGGTGACGCAGTAGTGCAAGTAGACGGACACTCAAAAGAAATGGTAGACGGACTGAACAAGTCTGGTCGCCTTCCTATAAAAGTTGTATATAAAGGTACAGCCAACAGTTCTAATGAAGTAGCTGACATTATGTCTGCAGCCAACAATGATAAGAAATGTATTGGTGTCATTACTTGGATGCATACATTCTCACCAGCCAAAATGTGGATTCACGGATTGCAGATTCTCCGCAAACCTCTGCTCCACCTACACACACAGTATAACAAACAGATTCCTTGGGATACCATGGATATGGACTTCATGAACCTGAACCAGAGTGCTCACGGAGACCGCGAATATGGTCATATTCTGTCTCGTCTTCGCAAACCTCGTAAGACTGTTGTAGGATATTGGGATGATGCAAAGACACAGGATCATATCGCTGTATGGTCACGCGTTTGTGCAGCATGGGCAGACTCACAGGATATGCTCATCTTGCGTTTCGGCGACCAGATGAACAATGTAGCCGTTACAGACGGTGATAAAGTAGCTGCTGAACAAGTGATGGGTTATCACGTAGATTATATGCCGTTCAGCGAAGTCATGGTTTACTTCAACCAAGTAAAGGACGCAGAAGTTGATGATCTCGTTCAGGTTTACTTCAAAGACTATGCACACGACAAAGCACTCGAAGACAAGAGTACAGAAGCTTATAAGAAAATATGGAATTCAGCCAAAGCTGAAATCACACTCCGCACATTGTTAAAGGACAAGGGTGCCAAAGCATTCACAACCAATTTCGATGACCTTGGCGACGCAAACGTAGAAGAGACAGGCAAGGGATTCGATCAGATTCCTGGACTTGCTTCTCAGCGTCTGATGCACGACGGTTACGGATTCGGTGCAGAAGGTGACTGGAAATCAGCCGCTTTATACAGAACCACATGGTTTATGACACAGGGGCTTCCTGGTGGAAGTTCATTCCTGGAAGATTACACCTTAAACTTTGACGGTGACAACACATCCATCCTTGAAGCACACATGTTGGAAATCAACCCAGACATCGCAGAAGAAAAGCCACGTCTTGAAGTTCACTTCCTAGGTATCGGTATCCGCAAGAGTCAGACAGCCCGTTTGGTATTCACATCCAAACAAGGTCACGGTATCGCAGCTACTGTTGTAGATATGGGCAACCGTTTCCGTCTCATCGCCAATGATGTAAACTGCATCAAGAGCAAACCATTACCTAAACTGCCGGTAGCATCCAACCTATGGATTCCTGAACCTACATTCGAAGTTGGTGTAGGATGCTGGATTAACGCAGGAGGTACACACCACAGTTGCTTCTCTTATGATCTGACAGACGAATATTGGCGCGACTATGCTGAGATCGCAGACATCGAATGCTGTATCATCAATAAGAAGACAGACTATGAAGACTTCCGTAAGGAATTACGCTTCAACGAAGTTTACTACATGTTAAATAAAGCATTACGCTAAGATTTATGATGAACGCAAAACAAACAATAGAATCGGGTAAATCCATCCTCGGTATCGAATTTGGTTCTACAAGAATCAAAGCCGTACTGGTAGACCAGGAGAATAAGCCGATCGCCCAAGGCAGTCACGAGTGGGAAAACCAACTCGTAGACGGTCTTTGGACCTATAGCATCGATGCTATATGGAATGGTTTGCAGGACTGTTATGCCGATCTCCGTTCTAATATAAAAGAACAATACGGTATAGAACTCGAAACACTTGCTGCTATAGGTATCAGTGCCATGATGCACGGTTATATGGCATTCAATGACAAAGAAGAAATACTCGTTCCTTTCAGGACATGGAGAAATACCAATACAGGCAAAGCAGCAGCCGAATTGTCTGAGCTTTTCCATTTCAATGTGCCTCTCCGTTGGAGCATATCCCACTTATATCAGGCTATCCTCAACAATGAGGAACATGTAAAGGATATTAAATTCCAGACCACACTTGCCGGATATATCCATTGGCAGATTACAGGCGAAAAAGTGCTTGGTATCGGCGATGCATCAGGTATGATTCCTATCGACTCCACAACCAACGACTACGATGCCGAAATGGTTGGAAAGTTTGATAAACTGATTGCCCCGAAAGGCTTCGGATGGAAACTCCTCGATATTTTCCCTAAAGTATTACTAGCAGGAGAAAATGCCGGAACACTGACAGAAGAAGGTGCCAAGAAGATAGACCCGTCAGGACATCTGAAAGCAGGAATACCTGTTTGTCCTCCTGAAGGAGATGCCGGTACAGGTATGGCAGCCACCAATGCCGTCAGACAACGTACAGGTAATGTATCCGCCGGCACTTCATCGTTCTCTATGATCGTGCTTGAAAAAGCATTGTCACAGCCTTATGAAGTCATCGACATGGTAACGACACCTTGCGGCAGTCCGGTAGCTATGGTACATTGCAACAACTGTACATCCGACCTGAATGCCTGGATAAATCTGTTTAAGGAATATCAGCAACTGCTTGGTGTACCTGTAGATATGAACGAAGTATTCGGTAAACTCTACAACCATGCGCTTGAAGGAGATGCCGACTGTGGAGGACTTATCGCATACAACTATATTTCAGGAGAACCTGTAACAGGTCTTGCTGAAGGCAGACCGATGTTCGTACGTTCAGCCAACGACAAATTCAACCTGGCCAACTTTATGCGCGCCAATCTCTATGCATCTGTAGGTGTATTGAAGATAGGCAACGACATTCTCTTCAAGAAAGAGAATATCAAAGTGGACAAGATCACCGGTCACGGCGGACTCTTTAAGACCAAGGGCGTAGGACAAAGAATACTTGCCGCTGCCATCAACTCACCTATCTCTGTCATGGAGACAGCAGGTGAAGGCGGAGCATGGGGTATCGCATTGCTGGCATCCTATCTTGTCAATAAAGACAAAGACCAGTCATTAGCCGACTTCCTCGACAAGAAAGTATTTGCCGGCAACACAGGTGTAGAGGTTAAACCTACTGCAGAAGATGTGACAGGATTCGATGCTTATATTGAAAACTACATGACAGGACTGGAAATAGAAAAGGCCGCTGTCAAGTATAAGAAATAAATTAACACACTCTTCAAGAAGCGGGCCTATTACTCCTATAACAGACCCGCTTCTTTCATCAATAACAATCCTTTTATTTTATTATTTTCAATAAGAATGAGGGGAAAGGCCCTCTTTATACGTATTATCAATAAATATATAGACGAATGAAAAGACTGTTCACTACTTTGGCATTTGCTGTTGCTCTTGCCACAACAACGATGGCAGAAAATACGACAGGTACAATACATGCCAATCAGGGAAAACAAGTAATTTACAAAGAAATTTATGGTCAGTTTGCAGAGCATCTGGGTTCATGTATCTACGGTGGTCTATGGGTGGGCGAAAATTCAAAGATTCCGAACATCAACGGTTACCGTAAAGATGTCTTCGAAGCTTTGAAGAACCTTCAGGTACCAGTTTTAAGATGGCCGGGCGGATGCTTCGCCGATGAATACCACTGGACAGACGGTATAGGACCAAAAGACAAACGTCCTACGATGCAGAACAACAACTGGGGCGGAACAATCGAAGATAACAGTTTCGGTACGCACGAATTTCTCAACCTATGCGAGATGCTGGGCTGTGAACCATATATCAGTGGTAATGTAGGTAGCGGAACAGTAGAAGAACTGGCCAAATGGGTTGAATACATGACCAGCGACGGTAACACGCCGATGGCAAAACTGCGTCGCCAGAACGGACGCGACAAAGCATGGAAAGTAAAGTTTCTGGGTGTAGGTAACGAAAGTTGGGGATGCGGCGGAAGCATGCGCCCTGAATATTACGGCGACCTGTACCGCAGATACTCCACATATTGCAGAAATTACGATGGCAACCAACTGTATAAGATTGCCAGCGGAGCCAGCGATTACGATTACAACTGGACCAAGACACTGATGAATAATGTAGGTCACCGCATGAACGGTTTGTCACTGCATTACTACACCGTTACGGGATGGAACGGCAGCAAAGGTTCCGCAACCAAGTTTGACGGCGACGACTATTATTGGACCATGGGCAAATGCCTTGAGATCGAAGACGTCATCAAGAAGCACTCTACCATCATGGACGAGAAAGACCCGAAGAAACAGATCGGTCTCCTCGTTGACGAATGGGGAACATGGTGGGATGAAGAACCCGGAACAATCAAGGGGCACCTCTACCAGCAGAACTCCATGCGCGACGCAATGGTGGCAGCCTTGACACTGAATGTGTTCCACCGTCATACCGACCGCATACGCATGGCCAACATCGCTCAGGTAGTCAACGTCTTGCAATCGATGATACTCACCAACGATAAAGGTATCGTACTCACCCCTACCTATCATGTATTTGAGATGTACAAGAAATTCCAGGATGCCACATTCCTGCCGATGGACCTCAAGTGCGACAGTATGCAGGTACGCGACAATCGGATGATACCGATGATCAGCGCATCGGCAGCACGTGAAAAGAATTCCAACACCATAGTCGTATCACTGGTCAATGTCAGTCTTGACAAAGCACAGGAGATATCATTCAATATAGACGGCGCCACAGCCAAAACAGTAAGTGGCCGAATCCTGACATGCAAGGATATCAAAGACTATAATGATTTCACTACCCCAGAAACTGTCAAACCAGTAATATTTAATGGTGCAAAGGTTTCAAAAAGCGGACTTAAAGTCAAAATCCCCGCTAAATCAGTTGTTGTATTGGAATTAAAGTAGTAACTTTGCAAAGAGAAATGTTTAAATCAAATAATTATAAGAACAATGAATGACAAGAAATTAATGAACCAAGCAGCGGACAACATCCGTATTCTAGCTGCTTCGATGGTAGAAAAAGCTAAATCAGGACACCCAGGTGGTGCTATGGGTGGAGCAGATTTCGTAAACGTACTTTTCTCTGAATTTTTGGTATACGATCCCAAGAATCCTGAATGGGAAGGCCGCGACCGTTTCTATCTCGATCCGGGTCACATGTCACCAATGCTTTATTCAGTACTGTGTCTTGCAGGAAAATTCACACTCGACGAACTGCAGCAGTTGCGCCAGTGGGGCTCACCTACTCCGGGACACCCTGAACGCGACCTCACACGTGGTATAGAGAACACATCCGGTCCTTTAGGACAAGGACATACATTTGCTGCCGGTGCAGCCGTAGCAGAAAAATTCCTTCAGGCACGTCTTGGCAAGGAAGTAATGCAGCATAAGATTTACGCATACATATCAGATGGTGGTATAGAAGAGGAAATCTCTCAGGGTACAGGTCGTCTGGCAGGCACACTGGGATTGAACAACCTCATCATGTTCTACGATTCCAACGATATCCAGCTCTCTACAGAGTGCGGTGTCGTCATGAACGAAGACACAGAGGCCAAATATAAGGCATGGGGATGGAACGTGATGAAAATCAACGGTAACGATCCAGATCAGATTCGCGAGGCTTTGAAGAAAGCACAAGGAGAGAAAGAACGCCCTACCCTCATCATCGGTAAGACAGTCATGGGAAAAGGCGCTCTGAAAGAAGACGGAAGCAGTTACGAGCACAGTATCAAGACACACGGTGCACCTCTGGGAGGCGAAGCATACCAGAACACCATCAAGAATCTGGGCGGCGACCCAACAGATCCATTCAAGATCTTCGACGAGGTAAAAGCATTATATGCCAACCGCGAAAAAGAACTCGAAAAGATTGTTGCCGAACGTCATGCTGTAGAAGCAGCCTGGGCCAAAGCCAATCCCGAGAAAGCAGCTCAGCTGAAAGAGTGGTTCTCAGGTAAAGCGCCAAAGGTAGACTGGAGTGTTGTGGCACAGAAAGAAAACTCTGCTACACGTGCAGCATCAGCAGCATGTCTGGGTGCACTTGCACAGCAGGTTCCAAATATGGTTTGCGCATCAGCCGACCTTTCCAACAGTGATAAGACAGACGGATTCCTGAAATATACCAAGTCTCTTGTAAAGGACGACTATTCAGGAGCATTCTTCCAGGCAGGTGTCAGCGAGTTGACGATGGCATGTATGTGTATCGGTATGTATCTCCACGGAGGTGTCATTCCGGCATGTGGTACATTCTTCGTATTCTCCGACTATATGAAACCAGCCGTACGTATGGCAGCCCTGATGCAGGTTCCTATCAAGTTTATCTGGACACACGACGCATTCCGCGTAGGTGAAGACGGACCAACCCACGAACCGGTAGAACAGGAAGCACAGATTCGTCTGATGGAGAAACTGAAGAACCATGCAGGCAAAGACAGCGTTCGCGTATTCCGCCCGGCAGATGCCGATGAAACTACTGTATGCTGGAAACTGGCCATGGAGAACACAGAAACTCCTACGGCTCTTATCTTCTCTCGTCAGAACATCACCAAACTACCTGCCGGTACAGATTACGAGCAGGCAGCCAAGGGAGCTTATATCGTAGCAGGCAGCGATGAGAAATTTGACGTTATTCTTCTCGCCGACGGTTCAGAAGTTGCCACACTGGTAGCCGGTACAGAACTGCTCCGCAAGGATGGTATCAAGGTTCGCATCGTCAGTGTACCGAGTGAAGGACTGTTCCGCAGTCAGAGCAAAGAATATCAGCAGAGCATCCTGCCGAAAGGAAGCAAGATATTCGGTATGACAGCAGGTCTTCCTGTAACACTCGAAGGACTGGTAGGAGCCAACGGTAAAGTATTCGGCATGGAGAGTTTCGGTTTCTCTGCACCTTACAAAGTGCTTGATGAGAAACTCGGTTACACAGCCGAGAACGTTTACAAGCAGGTAAAAGACCTACTAGCTGAATAATATGGAAATCAAGACGATAGGATTAGCCAGCGACCACGCAGGATTTGAACTGAAACAGTATGTCAAACAGTACTGCGAGGCCCATGGCTATGAATACAAGGATTACGGCACTTACACCACCGACAGTTGCGATTATTCCGACTTCGGTCATGCGCTGGCAGAAGGAATAGAATCCGGCGAAGTATATCCCGGTATTGCGATATGCGGTAGTGGTGAAGGAATCAGTATGACGCTCAACAAGCATCAGTCTATCCGTGCCGGATTATGTTGGATTCCGGAGATAGCTCATCTTATCCGTCAGCACAACAATGCCAATGTACTCGTTATGCCAGGACGTTTTATAGATAATGCTATGGCTGAAAAGATCATGGACGAATATTTTTCTACCGACTTTGAAGGCGGACGTCATCAAAGAAGGATAGATAAGATTCCTGTTCAGAAATAATACAAACATAATAAAGGCGGACTTGTTGAGAGTTCGCCTTTATTTTTTTGTATAATTATATATCTACGTTTATCTTATTCCTTGTAGATGATAGATGAACCGATATCCTTTAACGCACCGTTCTCCTCATATTGATAGAGACTGATAGCGTCTTTATCACCCGCGGTGATTACGACGAATGTGCCCGTCACTCCTGGATCATCCGAGTTGTTGTCCACCCATGTACCGTCATTGATATAATATTTTCCTGTTTTGGTAATACAATATTTAGGCACATGCGTATGACCGAATACGACGATGTCCACATTTTCCTTATTATTCTCCAGGTACTGCACCTTAGCCTGATTATAATAGTATTTCCAATCGAGCGTTCCCAATACGGCAGGTATGAATTCATTAGCTACCATGACATGATTCTGTGTCTGCCGTGTAGCCCATGTCCGTTGGATATTCTTATACAGCAGACCTGAAATGGTACCATCCGATTGCTTCTGAGGATAGAAATCCAGATAAGTGTAATCATGGTCAAATCCCGCAATATGCATCTTGAATATCTTTTCGTTCAAATCCTCTTTGGGCGTGAAACGCTGTGAAACTGTCGCTATAAGCGCATAGTATTTATAAGCACCATACTGGTCTATATCAGTTGAATCGGGGACGGGAGCCACCACAGGATAAGCCTTCTTTACCGACGGATATCCCTCTTCCACCCATGTAGCTGCATACCGTGCATAAAAGTATCCGGCTGGCAGAATCGTGTTGTCGTTGCCACACAACTCTTTATTGGAAACGTGGTCCGGGGCAGAAAACACATCATAGCGATGACTGTGCTCAATAGCTATTTCTTTTCGGTTGCCAGTGTAATAAGTACCTAATCCCTGTGCGTCACTAACCTGTACGATACCCGGAACAGCCTCTTTCAGTATACCCTCTTCCAACGTCAAATCGTGATTACCGGGCACATAGACCAGTTTGATACCACTTTTTACTACATGATTGAGTTCTTCAAACACATCCTTATTATTAGCCACCACACCTTTATAAAATTTATTTTCGTCAGTGTAACTAGGATAATAAACAGGCAAATACCATGCATCAAGAAAATCACCGATGATGACCAGTTCCCGCACATCCGTCGTATTATGCAAGCGTTTCAGAAAATCCACAAAGAGTGTACGGTTTTTCACTGTTTCGGCAAAATCGTCATCTATTCCCAGATGGAGATCACTTACTGTCACAATCTTATTGCGTTCATTTCCTGCATTCCATAACGGTTTTGCCGACTCCGGGTCGGAACCAACCGATTCATCGTGAGAACAACTCAGAATGGGTGTACACAAAAACAACGCAGAACATAATAGCAATAGTGTCTTGAATGTTTTGTTCTTCAAAATACATCTTTTCATAATCGTAATATTATATTAATAATTTCATTTATTTTCGCAAATATATGAAAAAATATCAATATATATCACTTTTATACATAAAAATGTTCTATTTCACGTACTATTTTAACAAATTAATTGTTGAAACATATCTTTTAATGTACAAATATGATGCTCTGTTTACTTCTGTATCATCACTTTCTTACAGGATAAGCCCTTACCGTTGTTAAATAAAATCATATAAACACCATTCCCGAGCGTAGACATATCAGTCGATACTTTCTGTCCGGACTGATTATATACAGCCACCACCGATTCCTGATTATCCATCATACTCGCTGCACTGATATCTGTTGTCGCTGATTTTAATATAACGGCTGTCACTGACAGTGAAGGTACTGTTAAAGTAAAGGAATTAGAGGTTACAGTCACTGTACTCGTTTTCAGTGCATTATTGGTATGCGATACAAATGTTTCTGTCGAAGGAAGCGACGCAAGTTGCAAAGTAGTGTAATTACCATTTCCTACTCCGAAATTATTGAGATTCACCGTCACATTACGCGCAGCACTCATATCACGATTGACAATAATCACGGTCATCGAGTCGGCTGCATTGTTTATGCTACTATAAGCGGAGACGGTATTCTCTATCGACGATGTACTGGATATACTATAATCCTTTGCATAGCGGCTGAAGAGATGAAGCGTTTCCCACATACCCGTCTGCCACGACCAGGAAGTGAATGTGTTTACACCATGATTGGCAAATGTTCCCAGATGTGACGCATAGACCACAGCCGTAGCACTCGAATTGGTTGCTGTAGTATTTGGTGTCCATTCACCCAATCCGATATCAATACCACTGTTAGCACCATAATATTTATCTATCCAGTCACTGATACGTTTGAAGATATATTCTTTATTCAGACTGGTATCATATCCGCCGTTAATCGTATGCAAACCATTTGAACAGGGATGTTCATAACTTGTATCATAATACAACCGATGCAGTTGTAATGCTTCCGCATCACCGTTCTTGATGTCGGGATAACTATGTATATCCACCTCATCGAGGACTCTGATACCTGATGATTTTTCCTCTTCGGCGCATCGCTTGATAAAGTATTCCAGCCAACAGTAGTATTTGCCGTCCACACGGATGTCCTCACTGGCATATTTGTACCATTGCCACTCATTAGCCGCTACCGGTCCGCATATTTTAATATCAGGAAAGATTGCTTTTGCCTTCTTGGCATATTCAAAGAATCTGTCCATAAAAGCAGAAGCAGCAATCTGCGTCGGCATAGCCCAGTCGTGTGTACCGCACCATATCTCAGGTTCATTGTCCATATCCCAATACATGAATTTACTCTTATCCAGCGCCAGTCCGTCTTTGTCGAACCAATGATTCAGAATAGCCAGCGCAGAATCTGCCGGCCATTCTTTGGAGAACAAAGTGATGTCGCCGTCTTTCAGTGCCTTTACGCCCTCCACATTATCGGGATTAACCGTTCCTCCACCGGCGAGGTTTTCATTAACGCCCCACCACCAAGCCGAACGATTATAACCCCAATCATTGAAGTTGTGATCTTTACTGTTAGCTACCCTTCCGAGCAACTGGAATGCAAACATAGCCTGCAAATCCGTAAAGTCATTGTTTACGATCTGAGCATATTTGTCCCAGTCTTCATCATATACATTATTATACCAGTCAGGATGCACAGTCATCTTCTTTTTCCAGTTGTATGCCGACATGTTATTACCGCCACCGATACGCGCAAAACGCAGACCTGCATCTTTGTAAAACTGTGCCGTCTTGTCCAGACTTTCATTTTTACCATATATGAGCGGTGATATTTTCTTTTTACCTTGAGATGCATCGACCGTGATGACCGCATTTTGAGCACTGCTGCTCGCATATACACCGAGCATCGCCAGAAGCAGTAAAATAGATTTAAGATAGTAAAGGTGTTTCATTGTTTCATCCTAATTATTAAGTATAAATTTATCCACCACATGCGCTACCCCGTCCTCTTCGTTAGAATACGTAATATAGTCGGCGGTATCTTGTATCTTCAGTGGAGCATTAGCCATTGCCACGCCCAGTCCGGCATAATCTATCATACTTTGGTCGTTGTATCCGTCACCGCACGCTATCACCTCCTCTTTGCCGATGCCGACTGTCTTGATCAGTCGGTCTAGAGAACGGGCCTTGTCGATACCCAGTGGCACACATTCCAGAAAGAAGCCCGCAGAGCGATAAAGTTCCATCTTACCGTCCAACTGTCCCAGCAGTTTCAGTTCCAGTTGATGCAGAGGAGCCGGGTCGCCCACTATCAGACATTTGTTGATGGGATAAACCACCTGATTCAGGAAATCGTCATATTTCACAAGGGGCATTTTATTAATGAAAGCCTCATGTTTCACATATTTGTTTTCCGTTTCAGATGCAGCGATACGATTTCCCTGATAAGTAAGAATTTCCATTCCGGCCTCGATGGCAGAATTGTAGAGTTCAGGAACAAGAGACTCGTCCAGTATCTGTTCGAACATCACCTGTCCGTTCTCGCAGTCGGTCACCTTACCTCCGTTGAAAGCAAGGATATAGCCACCGTGTGTGGCCAGTTCCAGTTCCTCGGCTAGCGCAGTAATACCGTAAGTAGGTCTACCGGATGCCAGCACAATCCTGACACCCTTTTCCTGAGCTTTCATCAGCGCATTCTTAGTCTTAGGTGTTATCTCCTTCTTGTCATTGGTCAGCGTACCGTCGAGGTCCAGCACTATCATCTTGTATTTCATATAGTTGAATATAATGTCGGTTAGGCTTGCAAATTTATGAAAAATAATTTAGAATTAGAGCAAAAGAAGAAAATAACGTTCGTTTTTCATCGTTTTTTGCGGTACGATTCTGTACGTCGACATAAGAGAAAAAAAACGAATTTTATTTTGTATTACGCTCCACATGCATTATCTTTGTCGCCAAATATTTAGATTGATAAATCAAAAGACAGACAATAGATGTTCAGCATATTAGTCATAGAAGATGAAGAAAGAGTGGCTTCACTGCTAAAGTGCGGTCTGGAGGAGAGTGGTTACAGGGTCACATTAGCATACGATGGTGAAATGGGACTCAGACTGTTTTCCGCTTCCCCGTTCGACTTGGTGATATCAGATGTCATACTCCCCAAGATGAACGGTTTCGAACTATGCAAAAAGATAAGGGAGGCTAACCAGTCTATGCCCATTCTGATGCTTACAGCTCTCGGCACGACAGATGACAAACTGGACGGTTTTGATGCGGGGGCAGATGACTACATGGTGAAACCTTTTGATTTTAGAGAACTGAATGCGCGCATCAATGTACTCTTGCGCAGGTCGACCAATGAAATAAAAGATATGAAAAGCGAGATGAATTATGCCGACCTGACGATAAATCTGAAGAACAAAAAAGTAACCAGAGGAGGAATCGAAATCAAATTGTCACCAAAAGAATACAACTTGTTGATATATATGATGGAAAACGCTGATCGCATAGTGACAAGGATGGAAATAGCCGACAAAGTATGGGATACTCATTTTGATACCGGCACCAATTTCATCGATGTGTATATCAATTATCTCAGAAAGAAGATAGATAAAGATTTCGACATCAAACTGATTCACACCAGAACAGGGATGGGATTCATATTTACTGACCAACCATGAAGATACGTACTCGGCTAACGCTCAAATACACAGCGGTCACAGCATTGGTGTTTATCCTGCTGATGTGCACCATCTACCTGATGACAGAGCACAACAGAAGCCGTGCCTTTTATCATGATCTGGAACGGGAGGCCGTAACGAAAGCCCATCTTTTCCTTCAAAACAAAGTGGACCCCAGGACGATGCAGTCTATATACAGCAACAACAAGGTGTATATAGATGAAGTAGAGGTGGCCGTATATACCACAAACTTCAAGATGTTGTACAACGATGCCATCAGTAATGATATCGTGAAAGAGACACCTAAGATGATAGCTGAGGTCAAAAAGAGCGGAATGATCTATTTTAATGTAGGTAAATATCAGGCTCTGGCCATGCTCTACAGATACAACAGCCATGATTATGTGGTTACGGCTGCCGCCTATGACGGATATGGGATAACAGCAGAAAGGGCTTTGGAAGAAATGCTCATCATCATTTCCCTTATCAGCCTTTCCCTGCTCTGCGGCATCGGTTGGGTACTGGCAAGAAGTGCACTTAAACCTGTTTCTGATATCGTAGACGAAGCTGAGAGCATCACCGCCGTCGAGATACACAGACGTCTGCCTGTAGGTAATGAGAAAGATGAACTGGGTGAACTGAGTGTGGCTTTCAACAGGATGCTCGATCGGCTGGAGAAAGCTTTCGAATCTCAAAAAATGTTCGTAAGCAATGTATCTCACGAACTGCGCACTCCGATGGCTGCACTGATAGCCGAACTGGAACTGACCCTGATGAAGAAACGGAGTGTAGATGAATACGAAAGAGCGATCAATAATACCCTCGACGACTCTAACCGTATCGTAAAATTGGTACAGGGATTGCTGGATATGGCTAAGACAGACTATATGCCGGAACAGATAAAGAAAGAACCCGTACGTCTGGATGAACTGTTGCTTGATGCCCGTTCCATCGTACTGAAAGCCAATCCGCAATATGACATAGAGATCGTCTTTGAACAGGAGGCTGACGACGACTCGTTCATTACAGTCCACGGCAATAGTTATCTGCTCACTACGGCTTTCAGGAATATCATAGAGAACAACTGCAAATTCTCGGAAGATAAAAGTTCAATCGTGAGAATTTCTTTCTGGGAAGACAATGCCATTATCCGTTTTTCAGACAACGGTATCGGCATATCAAAGGCAGACGCTTCCCTCATATTCGTGCCTTTCTATCGTGGTGAGAACAAAGGTTATGCCCGTGGGAACGGTATAGGGATGGCACTGGTCAAAAAAATCATCGGTATACATCACGGAACCATCCAGGTGAACTCGGTACAGGGTGAAGGTACTACATTCCTCATCACTTTACCGCACATCTAAGCAGCGTCATCACATTTTTCTAATCACTTTCTAATATCTGTTTAATCGTTCTCTAACATATCATTATATGAAAGAGCGTTACCTTTGCAGTGTTTTTAATTCAATTGTTTTGTTACACTGTAAAATCAGGAGGGTAAAAGGATGTGGTGGAAAATGGCTAATCAGTCTGTCAAAGACGTGTTTGCTACTTTGCAGACGACAACTGTCGGTCTTCGTCGTGAAGATGTAGAACGCAGGAGAGATGAATTTGGTGAAAACATAGTGGTACATGAACAGAAAAAGAGCATAATCGTACTTTTGTGCAATGCTTTCATTAATCCGTTTATAGGTGTACTCACGGTATTGGTGATCATATCGCTCATTCTGGATGTACTGACCGCCGATCCGGGTAGCAAAGATTGGACCGGACCCATCATCATCAGTGTCATGGTGGTGGCAAGTACCATACTCAGATTCTGGCAGGAATGGAAAGCTGGCGAGGCGACAGAGGGACTGATGAAAATGGTGAAGAACACATGCACCGTAAAGAGAGCTGAAGAAAGCACATATCAGGAGATCGACATCTGCGAACTTGTTCCCGGTGATATGGTATATCTATCGGCTGGCGACATGGTTCCCGCAGATATCAGAATCGTGGAAAACAAAGACCTTTTCGTAAGTCAGGCTGCATTGTCAGGCGAATCGGAACCAGTAGAGAAACGGGCCGGCAAGACATCTGTAGACAAAAAAGAAGCCAATGTTGTAGATCTCGACAATATCTGTTATATGGGTACTACGGTAGTCAGTGGTTCAGCCATAGGCGTGGTAATAGCTATAGGCAACAAGACCTATCTGGGTGCCATAGCAAAGAACATAACAGGTACAAGAGCTAAGACAGCCTTTGACAAAGGTGTAACCAAAGTCAGTATGCTACTGATCCGTTTTATGTTGATTATGGTTCCCTTCGTGTTTTTCGTCAACGGATTTACAAAGGGAGAATGGTTAGAAGCATTCATCTTCGCAGTATCCGTGGCTGTAGGTTTAACACCAGAAATACTGCCGATGATCGTAACGGCAACATTGTCTAAAGGTGCCGTTACGATGTCAAAGAAAAATGTTATCGTAAAGAATCTGAACGCTATACAGAATTTTGGAGCTATGAATATATTATGTACGGACAAGACAGGTACACTGACGTGTGACAGTATCGTACTCGAGAAGTATATCAATGCAGACGGAAGCGCCGACAACGACCGCCGAATATTGAGACACGCCTACTATAACAGTTTTTTCCAGACAGGACTGAAGAATCTGATGGATAAAGCCATTCTAGCCCATGTGTCCGACCTTCAGATGGAACATCTGGCAGACGACTACACAAAAGTGGACGAGATTCCGTTCGACTTTGTCCGTCGGTGTATGTCAGTAGTGGTTGAAGACCATAATCATAAAAGACAGATTATCACGAAAGGGGCTGTAGAAGAAGTGTTGTCTATATGCTCACACGTTGAGATTGGTGACACCGTATGCGAGATAACCGACGACTTGCGCAAGAAAGCGATGAATATCACGGAAGATATGAACCGGGATGGATTGCGTGTGATAGCTGTTGCTCAGAAAAGTTATGTAGAGAAAGGTTGCGAGTTTTCTGTCGCCGACGAGGATGATATGGTACTGATTGGTTATCTGGCTTTTCTCGACCCACCCAAGCCATCGGCAGCCGACGCCATACACAAACTCGAAGAGAACGGTGTACAGGTGAAGGTTCTCTCAGGTGACAACGAGGCTATTGTCAAAACCATTGCTCGCCATATAGGTATGGACAGTACAAAGTCGCTCACAGGTATGCAGATTGATGCGATGAGCGATGATGAACTGAAGGACAAACTGCCAGATACGGTGTTATTCTCAAAACTAACCCCATTGGCCAAATCGCGCATTATTACGATATTGCAAGACTTAGGCAATACAGTAGGTTTTATGGGCGACGGCATTAATGATGCGGCAGCTCTCCGTCAGTCGGATGTGGGCATATCTGTAGATTCGGGTGTGGATATAGCCAAGGAGAGTTCAGACATCATACTGCTGGAGAAGGATCTGATGGTGCTTGAAGATGGTGTTATCGAAGGGCGCAAGACATTTGGCAATATGATGAAATACATCAAGATGACCACTAGTTCCAATTTCGGCAATATGTTCAGTGTGCTTGCGGCCAGTGCATTCCTGCCTTTTTTGCCTATGATGCCTGTACATCTGTTAATACAGAATTTGCTGTATGACACGTCCCAGATATCCATACCTTTTGATAAGTTCGACGGTGAATATCTCAAGAAACCACGCAGATGGGATGCCTCCGATCTGAGTCGTTTTATGCTGTGTATCGGACCCATAAGTTCTGTGTTTGATATACTCACATACTTGCTTATGTGGTATGTATTCGGTTGCAACAGCCCAGCACACCAGTCATTGTTCCAGTCTGGTTGGTTTGTTGAAGGACTGATATCTCAGACGCTGATTGTCCACATGATACGTACCCGTCGTATACCGTTCATTCAAAGTCGGGCATCGTGGCCTGTCATGGGTTTGACATTGTTAATCATGGCACTGGGATGTGTGATTCCGTTCACCAGACTGGGAGCTGCCATCGGACTGGTGCCGCTCCCCTTGTCTTACTTCTTCTGGTTGATAGGCATTCTTTTCTGTTATTGTATGCTTACTCAGATAGTAAAAAGACTATATGTACGCAAATTCGGCACGTGGCTCTGATGTCTTATATGCCTACATGGATATATTTTTCTCTTTTTATCATAAGAGAGTTTCGTGACTGTCACAAGTCACCATTATTTCACCACCACTGTCTTACCTTTGCGGATATACAGACCAGGCGATGTGGGACGGGCTGAGAGACGAATACCCTGCAGGGTATAGTACGGGGCATTATCGTCGCTGTCTGTAACAACCTCTTCGATGCCCGTGGCGGAGATGATGTCCACCGAATCCTGATAGATGATGTCCTGTCCCGCCTCGTCAGTAGCTACCCATAGGTGATAGGTGCCGGCCTCGGCAGGTACGAACGAGATGACGACATTCTCCGTGCTGTCCTCTTCGATGGCTGTGCCCACCATGTTGACATAGTTACCGAGCGTATCTGTCTTGCTGACGAAGAGATAGAGATAGCCGTTGTATTCCTCACCCTGACTGTTCACGGCGAGATGCAGATATTGCTTCCAGGTATCTAATCTACTGCCCACAACGCTGTCGGATACGACCGTCAGTACAGGATTTATGTTTGGATACAAGGTAAGCGTCACTTTGCCTGCATAGTTCACTACGGCTTTGATGGAATATTTTGTTCCCTCAAAGGTATTGTACCATGTCTCCGTGCCATATACCCTACTGACGGGCACGAGGTTATAGACACCTGCCGTCAGATGGATATTAGATGAGCGGATATGCAATATTGCTCCCTGTCCCGTTCCAATCGAGATAGTACCTTCTGCAATGACATCAAGACTACCGTCTGATTTTAATACCGCATAGCCTCTATCAAAGGTGTTCTTGGCTCCGAAATTAGCTTGTATGACAGTGATAATATCAGTGGAAGACTCTACTTGGTACAGGTCCAGCTGTATCTTCTGCTCCGCTTCCCCACCGTTTGGCCTTTGGATGCCTATCACAGCATCCTGCCAGTAATTGAAGCCATCATAATTTTTACCTGTATAGTCTTCTGAAGAAAAGGGCTGGAGAACGGACAGTTTGAAGTATCCGT
>OBID01000012.1_pt1 | contig 77324 bp, 58 predicted proteins | sample 1519781 | NCBI WGS metagenome assembly OBID01 (sample SAMEA3991478, study PRJEB22521) | metagenome | biome: anthropogenic terrestrial biome; feature: sewage plant; material: sludge | place: Sweden | collected 2012-09-26 | reverse complement strand
TAGTTTGATGCGGCTTATTCTTATGAGTTAACCGCAAAATTTGCGGTTTATTCATAAGATATGTTGCAAGATGAAATTTTTTTTCGTTTTATACCTCCATCCTCCACCCGGATGCATGATTTTCTTCGTAATATTCTGATAGATAATTATTTGCAAAAAACAGGGTGCTTCAGAACCTCCACCAAACCTCCACCCATCCTCCACCTGTCAAAATTCCCCGTCGTGCGAGAAAAATTGCGCACTGCGGAAAAAAATTATCCTTGAAGAATAAAAAATTTCCCTTGTGCGCAATTTTTCTCGCACGACGTGGAAACGCCAGATACCAACTTAACCTTCTGTTATCACTGGGCATATCTTGAAAACTACCGCTTTTGAATAGTAAACTACCGCTTTTGAGTTGCATTTTCACCGCTTTTGAAGAAGATTTAGGCCTAAAATTGATTCAATACTAGTGGGGTTGTTCTTCATCCCCATCGCTTTCGCAACATTTTTAGGCCTAAAAGTTGTACGAATCCATCGATTTGAGTATCTGAACAAGCTGATTTGCACAACCGGATATACGATTTGTGTGATGTTTGTGCGTGGCTTTATTACGTTTACAACCGTAGTTGTCGATTATTAACATCTTGGTTGTCAACGGTTTAGGAAGTCCTGTGACGCTGTGACGTTTATTTTTCTTTTTTTTCTATTCTGAGCTGGGATTTTCATCCCCAAGGCCTCAAAATCGAAGGGCATCATGTCAATGGAAACTGGCTCATTATCAATTTAAAGCTCATTATAATGAAGCAGTGGAAGTATCAGGATGAGCCGATATATTTCCTAGATGCAAAGGTAAAAAATAATCTTCATATAAAGAACAAAGTCAATAAGTTTTTCAAAAAAAAGAGGCGCACCATTTTTGATGCGCCTCTTTTAATATATAACGAAATGTTCGTTTATTCTGCTGTTTCAGATTCCTCTTCCGCTGCACGGAAGTTGACAAGATCTTCTGCGATGAAGTTCTTGATATAGGCTGTATGGCCCATCACTTCTTCCTCTGCATGACGAACATATACATTGGCACTCTTCTGGAAAAGTTCAGGAGCGTGTGTGGCGTCATCAAGAATAAGGAGAGACATGATGATTTCTGCTGTCATATTGTAAAGACGGCGGCCAAGGAAATCGTGAACCTCTGTGTTGTTAGCTTCCTTGACGTAGTTGAGGCTCTGCTCGTACAGTTCTACCAACTTGGAAACGCGTACCTTGAGTGATTTCAAATCCTCTGATACCTCATTATTATCAAGCATCTCTTTGATGATGTTCAGGTAGGTGCCGTTGGTGATGTAGCGGATGGCTGCAACAACCTGCAACTGTGTCGTACCCTCATAGATGGAGAAGATACGGGCATCACGGAACAGACGCTGACTCTTGTACTCCATGATGAAACCTGAACCTCCGTGGATGGAGATGGCATCGTAAGCATTCTGGTTGGCATATTCCGAGTTCATACCCTTAGCCAACGGTGTGAAGGCATCTGCCAATCTCTGGAACTTCTTCATCTCCTGACGCTCCTCGGGCGTAAGTTTACGCTCGCGGGAAATGTCCTCGAGGGCTTTGTAGATATCTACAAAACGGGCTGTCTGATAAAGAAGAGAACGACCGGCATCGAGTTTTGCCTTCATACGTGAAAGCATATCGTAGACAGCCGGGAATGTGATGATCTTCTTGCCAAACTGTGCACGCTCTTTCGCATAAGCCAGTCCTTCGTTGTATGCTTCCTGCTCTACACCTACACTCTGTGCGGCGATACCCAGACGGGCACCGTTCATCAGGGCCATCACATACTTGATCAGTCCCAGTTTGCGGTCGCCGCAGAGTTCTGCCTTGGCATTCTTGTAAGTAAGTTCACAGGTAGGTGAACCGTGGATACCCAGTTTATGTTCGATGTGACGCACGTTGACGCCACCCTGATTCTTGTCGTAGATGAACATGGACAGTCCGCGGCCGTCGGTAGTACCTTCTTCGGAACGCGCCAGTACCAGGTGGATGTTAGAGTCACCGTTTGTGATGAAACGTTTCACACCGTTCAGATACCAGCAATCGTCTTTCTCGCTGTAGGTAGCTTTTAGCATCACGCGCTGAAGGTCGGAACCGGCATCCGGTTCGGTCAGGTCCATAGACATGGTCTCACCTGCACAGACACGGGGAATGTATTTCTGGCGCTGCTCTTCGGTACCAAACTCATACAGGGTGTCGATACACGACTGCAGTGACCATACGTTCTGGAAACTGGCATCGGCTGCAGAGATAACCTCTGAAAGCATGGAGAAAGTGGTGTTGGGAAGGTTGAGACCGCCGTAACGACGTGGCATGGATACGCCATAAAGTCCTGCCTTGCGGGTAACATCAAGATTCTCGAAGGTCTTGGAAGCATAGATCATACGACCGTTCTCGAGATGCGGACCTTCGATGTCCACATCCTCAGAGTTCGGTTCGATGACATTCGCTGCCACGTCACCTGTGATATCAAGGATTCTCTTATAGTTCTCGATGGCATCCTCATAATCTACAGGAGCATCTGCATAAGTATCTTTGTCCGCATAGTTGCGCTCTACGAGCTCAACGATTCTCTTCATCAACGGATGATGGAGATGAAATTCCAATTCTGGATGGTCTGTATAATAGTTTGCCATGATTATTTGCTGTTTTGTTTGTAATACTTAATCAGTTTCGGAACCACCTCTTCCACAGTACCGTTGATTACATAATCGGCTATCTTGTTGATAGGTGCGTCCGGATCACTGTTTACTGATATGATGATACCGCTGTCCTGCATACCGGCGATGTGCTGGATCTGTCCTGAGATACCGCATGCGATATAAACCTTAGGATGGACGGTGACACCGGTCTGACCGATCTGACGGTCGTGGTCTACGAAACCTGCGTCGACAGCTGCACGGCTGGCACCGACCTCGCCATGAAGTTCCTTGGCCAGTTTGAAGAGCATGTCGAATCCTTCTTTGCTTCCCATACCGTAACCGCCGGCTACAACGATAGGAGCACCTTTCAGATTATGCTTGGCAGCCTCGATATGACGGTCGATGACCTTGACTACATAATCGGTGGAAGGTACATACTTGGCTACATCAGCGATAACGACCTCACCCTGATAGTTCTCGTCGATTACCTCGCGCTGCATCACACCGCTACGTACGGTAGCCATCTGTGGACGGTGGTCGGGATTGACGATGGTAGCGACGATGTTACCACCGAAGGCAGGACGGATCTGATAAAGCAGATTCTCATAGTGCTTGCCACTCTTCTTGTCATCATATTCACCGATCTCGAGAGATGTACAGTCGGCTGTAAGACCGCTGGTAAGGGAAGATGAAACCCGAGGACCGAGGTCGCGGCCGATAACGGTGGCGCCCATCAGACAGATCTGAGGTTTCTCCTCTTTGAATAAGTTGACCAGGATGGATGTATGGGGTGCTGATGTATAAGGGAAGAGTCCCTCGGCATCAAAAATAAATAATTTGTCTACACCATAAGGCAGAATCTGTTTCTCGACCTTGCCCTGAATGCCTGTGCCGGCAACGACAGCGTTGAGCTGAACGCCCAGTGTGTTCGCCAGTTTACGGCCTTTGGTCAGTAGTTCCTGAGATACTTCGGCAACAGTAGTGCCTTCGATCTCGCAATATACAAATACGTTGTTCATAAGTCTACTTCTGTTTTATTAACCGATAATCTTTTCATCAAGCAATTCCTTGATCATTCCCTCCACATCAGCGTCGCTGGATGTAAGGGTCTTACTCTCTTTAGCCTGGAACACGATGTTCTGCACGGCCTTGACCTTGGTAGGTGAACCGCTCAGACCGCACTGCTCTGCATCTCCGTCGACATCTGCCACCGACCACTGGTTGAGTGTCAGGTAAGGACGACTTTCGTAGAGGTCCTGATGAGGTGTGTCGTCGGTACGTTCCATAGGAGCTGTGGCGTACTTGTATTTCATGACCAACTTGGCGTTGCAAGGGCGGCAGGGAGCTGCACTGCCGTTGACGGTGATAACGATAGGAGTAGGAGCCACAACGGTTTCCACACCACCATCGATATGACGACGTATCGTCAGTTGACCATTCTCACACTTCATAATCTCTTCTGCGTAAGTGACCTGCGACAAGCCCAGTTTCTCAGCCACCTGCGGACCTACCTGCGCCGTATCACCATCAATAGCCTGACGGCCACCGATAACGACGTCTACGCCACCAATCTTCTTGATAGCCGTAGCAAGAGCGTAAGATGTAGCCAGTGTATCAGCACCGGCGAAGAGACGGTCGGTAAGCAACCAACCTGTATCTGCACCACGATATAAACCTTGGCGGATAATTTCTGCCGCACGTGGAGGGCCCATGGTAAGGATTCCTACTGTAGAGCCGGGATTTTGCTCTTTGAGGCGTAGAGCCTGTTCTAGAGCATTCAAGTCTTCAGGGTTGAAGATTGCAGGTAGGGCGGCACGGTTAACAGTACCTTCTGCGGTCATCGCATCCTTACCCACATTTCTTGTGTCAGGAACTTGCTTAGCAAGTACAACAATTTTCAAACTCATTATTTTTATGTTAATTGTGAATTTTTGACTTCATGGATTTCGAGCGTGTCGAAATTCAGGGTGCAAAAATACTCATTTTTTAGTCCTTGGCAAAGAAAATAAGACAAAAAATGCACAAAGAGCTCTTAAACGTGCACACTTTGGGCGATTTGTGCAATAATTTTTTATTTGTTTTCGTCTTTTTATTTTGTTCTTCTCTCACTTTTCAGTAACTTTGCAGTTCTGAACAATCAAACATAACAATGAAAACATTACTTTCTACTATTGCAATTTTAACAGTGTCGACCGCTTTGTCGTTCGGACAGAGCGTACAGCGTCCCATGGAGGATGTCAATCATGTGGTCGACCTTACTTTAGACAGTCTGAACAAGGCTCAGACTGCGCGTCCTGTACCGGGCTCAAGCCGTATCGGCAACAATCCTGTCCTGTTTCTCGTGGGTAACAGTACGATGCGTACCGGTACGCTGGGTAACGGGAACAACGGGCAGTGGGGCTGGGGATTTTTCGAACATATCTATTTCGATGAAACGAAAATAACAGTCGAAAACCAGGCGCTGGGCGGTACGAGCAGTCGCACTTACTATAAGAACCTGTGGGCGGATGTGCGCAAAGCCCTGAAACCGGGCGACTGGGTGTTTATAGAATTGGGACATAACGACAACGGTCCTTACGACAGCGGTCGCGCACGCGCCAGTATTCCCGGAATAGGGAACGATTCACTCTGTGTGACGATCAAGGAGACCGGTGTGAAGGAAACGGTATATACTTATGGTGAATATATGCGCCGCTTTGTCAGGGAGTGCAAGGCAGCGGGTGCTCATCCCGTACTCTTCTCGCTCACGCCGCGTGACGCATGGAAAGACGGTAAGATAGTACGTGTGGACAAGACTTTCGGACTATGGGCGAAACAGGTGGCTGAAGCGGAAAATGTGCCGTTCGTCGACCTGAACGATATATCAGCACGCAAGTTTGAGCAGTACGGACCTGAAAAGGAACGTTACCATTTCTATCTCGACCATATCCACAGCAGTAGGTTCGGTGCGATGATGAACGCCCGTTCGGCAGCCGAGGGTATCGCCATGAGCAGTGATCCGCGACTGGCATCGCTGCAGGAGATGATGAAGCCGCTTACGTTGCCTACCGTCAGTGTGAAACGTGAGAACGGCAAACCGGTGGTGTTTATCACGGGTGACAGTACGGTGAAGAACGAAGACCGTGACGAAAACAGTATGTGGGGGTGGGGCAGTCAGGCTTACACCGTATTCGACCAGAAGAAGATTACATGTGCCAACTGTGCCAAGGCAGGTCGGAGTACACGTACCTTTCTGAATGAAGGCAGATGGGACGAAGTCTGCAACAGTTTACAGAAAGGCGATTTCGTACTGATCCAGTTTGGTCATAACGATATAGGTGCGATAGACAGTGCCCGTATGCGCGGTGTCATTCCGGGTGTGGCAGACACCAGTCATGTGTACAGGATGAAGACCAGCGGCCAATACGAGGTGGTATACAGTTTCGGTTGGTATCTGCGCAAGTTTATCCAGGATGTACGCGAGAAAGGGGCTACACCTATTATATTATCCCTCACGCCCCGTAATGAATGGAAAGACGGCAAGATAGAGCGCCGCAACGACACTTACGGGGAATGGTACAGAGAAGTGGCCCGACAGACAGGTTGCGAATTTGTGGATGTACACAATATCTCAGCCGACTTCCTCGACAAGAAAGGACAGGAGAAGGCGAAGGCATACTATAACCACGACCATACACACACCTCTCTGATAGGTGCACAGAATAATGCGAAGAGTGTGGCCAAGGGACTGAAGAAAATCAAGAGTCCGTTGGCTAAATACTTGAAATAAACAAGAAGAAAAGACGTGATAGACAGACCGACGATAGATAAGATTATGGATGCCGCGAACATCGTGGACGTGGTATCCGAATTTGTGACACTCAAGAAATCGGGTGCCAACTATAAAGGTCTGTGCCCTTTCCATAATGAGCGCACACCGTCTTTCTATGTCTCTCCGGCACGAGGTATCTGCCATTGTTTTTCCTGTGGAAAAGGAGGCAATCCGGTAGGTTTCATCATGGAACATGAGCAGATGACTTATCCCGAAGCCCTGCGATGGTTGGCTAAGAAGTATAATATACAGATAGCGGAACGGGAACTGAGCGAAGAGGAGAAAAAGGAGGCCAGTGCCAGGGAGAGTATGTTCATCGTCAATGAATGGGCGATGGAATATTTCCAGAATGTGCTGCATCATAACGAAGACGGTAAAGCTATCGGCATGCAATATTTCCGCAGCAGAGGTTTCAGGGATGATATCATAGAGAAATTCCATCTGGGATTTGCGCTGCCTCAGCGTGATGATATGTCGAAGACCGCGCTCGCCAAAGGTTATCAACCGGAATTCCTGACGGGTACGGGACTGAGTATCCAGAGGGAGCACGGCGAACTGGTAGACAAGTTTTCCGGACGTGTCATGTTTCCGTGGCTCAATGTCAGTGGCAAAGTGTGCGCGTTCGGCGGTCGACTGCTCGATTCGCGTACCAAGGGCGTCGTGCAGAAGTATGTCAATTCGCCCGACTCGGAGATATACCACAAAGACCATGAACTGTATGGTATCTATCAGGCTAAGAAAGCCATTTCCAAGGAAGACTGTGTGTATATGGTGGAGGGTTATACCGATGTCATAGCCATGCATCAGTGCGGACTGGAGAATGTGGTAGCCAATTCGGGTACGGCACTGAGTATACACCAGATCAGACTGCTGCACCGTTTCACGTCCAACATCGTTCTGCTCTACGACGGCGATGAGGCCGGTATCCATGCCGCCATGCGAGGTACTGACATGTTGCTGGCAGAGGGTATGAATATCAAGACCTTGCTGTTGCCCGATAACGAAGACCCGGATAGTTTTGCAGGTAAGCATACTGCCGAAGACTTTAAAAAATATATAGAAGAACACCAGACCGACTTTATAGAATTCAAAACCACGCTGATGCTTCGGGGTGTTACCGATCCGATAAAACGGTCGGAAGCCATCAGCAGTATCGTGAGGAGCGTATCGGTGATACCCGACCAAATAACCCGCGCTACCTATCTTCATGACTGTTCACAACGGTTGGGCATGTCGGAGGCCACCCTGATCAGTACAATGAACAAGTTTATCCGTAAAGATCAGGAAGACAAGGAGAAGGAAGTGCGTCGCGAACAGGAAAAGGAACCTGAACAGGAACCCGTTCAGCGTGCCACGATATCCGAACAGACCAGTAAGGTGGAAGACCTGCTGATACAGATGGTGATACGCCATGGCGATGAAGTGGCTTTCACCGATATCGAAACGGAAGACGGGCAACATGTAGCCCTGACCGTGGCGCAATATATAGCTGGTGACCTGGAGGCTGACGGACTTTCGTTCCATCATCCGATGTATAATCAGATATTGGCCGAAGCCGAGGCGCATATCGGTGAGGACGGATTCAGGAGCGAGACATATTTCGCCCATCATCCGGATGTAGAGATCAGCAAGTTGGCTACCAAGATGATCGTCAGCAGATATCAACTTAGTCAGAAGATACAGGCGAAAGCGGAAGAAATGCCTTTGGCTGAACAGGTGACACACCTGATCGGTGACTTTAAAATGGACTATCTGGAAGCCCGTCTGCAGAACCTGATGCAACAGATACGTGAGGCGGGTCAGGATATGGTGAAGATGAAAGAGTTGATGACCGAATATCGGGATATGAAAACGATCCGCGATAATCTGGCAAAGATGCTTGGTAATAATATAATAGTATAACTATATGGTATATTTCCATTGGTTGTTTTTGATAGTCTATGGACTGATAGTGATAGCGACCATGATAGCGGTGCTGATGGACAACCGTCAACCGGCTAAGACGATGGCGTGGCTTCTGGTGCTGGCTTTCCTTCCTGCTGTCGGTATCGTACTCTATTTCTTTTTCGGTCAGAACATACGTAAGGAAAAACTGATCAGTGAGAAAAGTCTGGACCAGTTGTCCAAGCGTTCCATGCTGGAGTTTGTAAGTCAGGCGAACCTGCACCTGCCTGAAAACCACCTGGCACTGATGACGTTGTTCGCAAAACAGAACGGAGCGTTGCCTTTCAAAAACAATGAAGTGGAAATATACACGTCCGGTTATGAGTTTTTCCCGGCTTTGCTCTCTGCCATCCATCACGCCAAAGAACACATACATCTCGATACATTCATTTTCGATGACGATCCTCTCGGTATGCTGATATCCGATGCGCTGATAGACAAAGCCCGTGAGGGAGTGGAAATAAAGGTGATATACGATGATGTAGGATGCTGGAGCGTGAAGAACCGGTTCTTCGAACGGATGCGCGAAGAAGGGATAGAAGTATATCCTTTCTTGCCGGTAAGATTCCCGAAACTGACCAGTAAGGTGAATTACCGCAACCACCGTAAACTGTGTGTCATAGATGGGAAGATAGGATTTATCGGGGGCATGAACATCGCTCTGAGATATGTGAAAGGTACGAAGACGCAGGCATGGCGGGATACTCATATCCGTATTGAAGGCGGTGCCGTATACGGATTACAGAAAGCATTCCTGGTCGATTGGTTCTTTGTAGACCAGACACTCATAACAAGTAGGAAGTATTACCCCGCACTTTCGGAGGACATACACAACAACTGTATCGCTCAGATTGTGACCAGCAATCCTATCAGTCCTTACCCTGATATCATGCACGGGTATGTACGTATCATCAACGAGGCTAAGCGTTATATATATATGGAAACGCCTTATTTCTTGCCTACTGAACCGGTACTGTTCGCACTGCGTACAGCGGTGTGGGCAGGCATTGATGTAAGACTGATGGTGCCGGAGCATCTGGATACGAAGTTTATAGAATGGGCGAGTCGCTCTTATGTTATGGATGCGGTGGAGTCGGGCGTAAAAATCTACTTTTACAGAGCTGGTTTCAACCATTCCAAATTTATGGTTTGCGACGACTATATCACCACGTGCGGTTCAACAAATATAGATTTCCGCAGTCTGGAGAATAATTTTGAATCGAATGCTTTCTTCTACGACGAAGGCATAGCCCTGCGTTTCAAATCTATGTTCCTCCGCGATATGAAACAATGTTACCTGTTGAACGATGTGAAGGAACGGATCAGTCTGCCTTTCCTGCCACGTCTATGGGAGTCGCTGATACGACTGCTGTCACCCCTGATGTAAGAGTGCTATCTGAATATGGTGAAGTTGACACTTCCGTAAGCCCTGTGTTCTACAAAGTGTTCATGACTGCTGAAATCATTTGTCTTACCATGTTCGAACACGAATACCCCGCCTTCCTTTAACAGATTGTTATCAAATATCAGTTGCGGTATCTGGGGCAGTTCTTTAAGCGCATAAGGAGGGTCGGCAAAGATGAAGTCGAACTGCTGATGACATCCTTTGACAAACCTGAAAACATCACCTCTGATGGCGATGCACTTGTCTGTTTTCAACTTACCGATACATTCTTTGATAAAGGCATGATGGTCGCGGTCTTGTTCGACACTGATTACCTGACCGCAACCGCGCGAAAGCAGTTCAAGACTGATGCTGCCCGTACCTGAAAACAAGTCGAGAGCCGTGGCGTCTTCAAAGTCAATATATCCGTTCAGAACATTAAACAGATTCTCTTTTGCGAAATCGGTGGTAGGGCGTGCCTTGAATGAACGGGGAACATCAAATCGTCTACCTTTATATATACCGGTGATTATTCTCATCTTCCTTTTACAAATAAAGTAACAAGATCATAAGGCATACCCTTGACCTGAGTGGCAGGGGCACGGTTATAATCGGCTACGGGATTTATGATATATGCATTACGGAGATATTCTCTTATTTCCTTAATCATCAGTTCCTTGTCAGGAATATCCCCTACGATATGCAGTTCGTCCTGTTTCGCATCCAACCCCGTCTGCTTCCAGACATAAAGCAGAAAATATAATGCGTCCTTATAATATTTGGCATCAAAACTGTTGCTGAATTTGAAACGGTTGTTCTTAAAAGAAAATATATCTATTTTGTTATCGTGGAAATAACCGTATAATTTCTGTCTCGCGCCCGTAAAACTGCGCTGATGGAGCTGTTTCCATACAGGAGCCATCGCGATGTAATACTTTACATCCGCTATGTTGTCTTCTATCACCATCTTCAGGTCTTTGTTGATGGAGAACAGGGCTACGGCATTCAGGTCGGGCAGCACATTGAATAATACGATCTGACCTTTCAGTTCGGGGAAGGAATGGAAATATAACAGGTCTTTATCCTCTTCGCTGAACAGTTCGGCGGGAATCAGTAAAGCCGGCGCATCAAGTATAATCTGTGCACGCTGATAACCGAATGATAATAATTCAGCCGACTTGAAAGCTTCACGCAGATTGGCTGATATGGACATCCCGCTTTTCAGGATGAACGGTTCATACCTCAGAGACTGTTCCTGTTCTGGATGCGCAATGGCGAATGACATACTGTTTTTACTCACACGTATGGTCAGTCTCTGCTTGTTTATAGTATTATTCCCAGTTTCCGGCATTGTTGTTAGGTGTTAAGATGTCTCCTATTTTAAGTCCCCCGAAGCGGCCCGATTTGGCAGCTTCGTCGTTGAGGTTGTAAATGCTGTTGCTATCAAGCCCTTTCAGATATTGGTCATATCTTGCAGAACATTCCATGAGTGGAACGGTACGACCCGACTTAGCCACTGTGGAGGAAATGGTGACATTAAACTTATCTCCATCAGAGAACGGGATATACTGGATATCCTTCGCTATCAGTCGGGATTCTACTAGTTTATTCAGGTCATCAGTGTATTGTCCGTTCGCCGACCTGTATTTCTCTTCGGCATAACGTATCTTGACGAGACACCGCTTAACGGCGATCTCGCGTTTCGCCTGTTCTTTGCCGAACGAGACGGGTCTGTATATACTTGCTATGCAGATACACATCAGAGCGATTGCCGTTATGAATAATATAGTGTTAACTGACTTCCTATTTGTTTTCATTCGAAAAAATACGATCTTTAATTTTGTCCTTCACTCAACTTGCAGTATCTTTGTGACCGCAAAGATACTGCAAGTTAGGCGGAATTCAAAATAAAAAACAATAAAAGTGATAACAGACGAACTGAAATATCAAATACATCGGCATTTTCCTTTTACTCCTACCGTAGAGCAAGAGCAGGCACTTGATGTATTCAGTCGTTTTCTTACCAGCAGGGAACAGCATGCCGTGATGATATTACGTGGTTCGGCAGGAACGGGCAAGACATTGCTTGCGGGAGCCATCGTGAAGACTATGGTGTCATTACAACAGAAAGTGATACTGTTGGCACCTACCGGTCGTGCAGCCAAGGTCTTTGCTGTCCATTCCTCACACGAAGCGTTTACTATCCACCGCCGCATTTATCGTCAGAAATCGTTTGCCGGGGATTCCAGTATTTTCAATCTGAATGAAAACCTATATCATGATACGTTGTTTATGATAGATGAGGCTTCGATGATAGCTAATCAGGGATTGTCTGAATCATCCTTCGGTAGTGGCAGGTTGCTTGATGACCTGGTGCATTATGTGTATAGCGGACAAAACTGCCGCATGCTGCTTATCGGGGATACGGCCCAGTTGCCGCCGATAGGCGAGGAAGAGTCGCCGGCACTGATCAAGTCGGTACTCAGTGGTTATGGTCTTCAGGTATTCCAGTCGGATCTCTGCGAAGTGCTGCGTCAGAGTCAGCAGTCGGGAATACTGTATAATGCAACCGTTATCCGTAGGATGATCACGCATGATGAACTGACGCAGTTGCCCAAAATCAGTTTCCATGGTTTTGCAGATATCCAGATGATGCCCGGAAATGAACTGGTCGAGAGTCTGGCAGGAAGTTATTCAGCCGTAGGTATGGATGAGACGATGGTCATCACCCGCAGTAATAAGCGTGCCAATATCTATAATCAGGGAATCAGGACAACCGTATTGGACAGGGAAGATACATTGAATACCGGTGATATGCTGATGATAGTGAAAAACAATTATTACTGGACGGAAAAGGAAAAAGCCGGTATCTCGTTTATCGCCAACGGCGACAGGGCGGAAGTACAGCGAGTGCGTAACATTCGTGAATTATATGGTTTCCGTTTTGCCGATGTCTGGTTGCAGTTTCCCGATTATGACCGTTACGAGATGCAGGTCACGGTCATTCTCGATTCTTTGACATCCGAATCGCCCTCATTGACACATGAACAGAACGAACGACTGTTTGATGCCGTAATGGAAGACTATTCGGATATCTCGCTGAAGACAGACCGCATCCGTAAGATAAAGCAAGACGGATATTACAATGCCATGCAGATCAAATATGGATATGCCGTTACGTGCCATAAGGCACAAGGCGGACAGTGGGCACATATTTATCTTGATCAAGGATATATGACAGACGATATGTTAACGCCCGATTATATCCATTGGTTGTATACGGCATTCACGAGAGCCACAGAAAAATTATATCTGGTCAACTGGCCTAAGACTCAGACCCAGGGAGAGCAGGTGTAGAAGATATCACGTGGCAGGGTACCCAAATCCAGAACTTGGAACCTTTTCCCACTTGACTGTCCACACCAATCTTACCTTGATATCTTTCAGCTATCACTTTGCATATCGATAATCCGAGTCCTGTACCCTGTACAAAGTCGTCGAGTTTTACAAATCTCTCGAAGATTTTATCCTGGTCCTTTTCGGGAATACCGCTGCCTGTATCCTCACAATAAATGTATAGACCCTTGTTTTCATATTGATATCCCACTTTTATATATCCTCGTTTGGTATACTTCACGGCATTGGTCACGAAATTTGTTATGACCTGATTCAGTCGACCGGAATCCAATCGAGTCTTCAGCGACTGATAGTCATTCGATATAATAAATTCGACATCAGGATTCGTCACACGTTGAGAAAGAGACTTGCAGAAATCGTCGAAAGCGACGGCCCAATCCACGTCCTTGTATGTGAGCGACTGTATGCTCTGGTCCATTTCACCCAGTTCGAGGATATCGTCAATGAGTCTCATCAGTAGATCACAATTGTTATTGATAATACGAATAAATTCTTTCTTTTCATTGTCATTTACAGTATCAAGAAGTTGTGAGAAACCGACAATGGCATTCAGAGGGGTACGTATCTCATGACTCATATTAGCCAGGAAGACACTCTTCATCTTGTCATTATGGGCAGCTTTACGGGTAGCCTCATCAAGTTTACGGCTACTCTCGACAAGTTCACTGATATCCCTTGCCAGTCCTAAATATCCGATAGGATTCCCTTTCCCGTCTTTTTTCATGATAGCTGTAAACAATATCCATGCATCTTTTCCCGGATAATAGTTCTTGACATAATGTACATGGTACATCTCTTCAGAATCAGATATCAGATCAATAGGAATATCTGATATGACATTGCCTTTTTCATCAGTAAAGAAACACTTCCCTGATATCAAATCCGACTCCCACATACGAGTGTTGCTCTTTTCAAGAACATAACTTAGCAGTTTGAGATAATGATCCATGTGCTTCTCCGCGTTCCGATACTGTCGTGCGTTGTCGATGAGGTTCAGATACAGACTCCGTTCTTCCGTAACATCCCTGGCCGCTACTATAATGTATTTCAGTTTTCCATCATCATAGTATACCGGTTCTATCTGTATATCCACATAAAGATCAAGTTCCCGTTTCTTGATTTTCACGAGCATTGTACCATAGAAAGGTCTTACACTGTTTACATCCATGGCGTCCGCGATATTCTGCCCCTCAAAAAGATTATATTTCCCGATGTCTTGACTGAGATTCTTCGTCTTGAATATTTCACACATCTTTTTGTTGGAATTAATTAGGAAACCCTTGCTGTCATAAAAAGATAATCCCAGTAGCGCAGAATCAAAAATGGATAAGTACTTTTTCGTGTTCTCCTTGTATCTTTGATGTTCTTCAATTTCCAGATTGATATCTTTGTATGTCATGACAATATTGGATTTCTTCGCTTTCTCAAAGACAGCGACAACCATCATGTGTGTCCATTTTGCCTCAGCGTCGGAACCAATATTGTATTTTATTACACATTCGATTACATGTTCGCTTTCTTTTTTCAAACTTCTTATCTTGTTGACGAAATCATTATAATAATCAGCGTGTATACGACCAAAGTCAAAATCATCTCCACTGCATGTAAGTGAAACCGGGTCTACATTCACAAGAGATACTTTGCTCAGTTTTAATGCCAACAGATGTATTTGCAACAACTCCGCCGCCCGCTTCTTCGCTTTCCTGATACGATATCCCATTAAACTATTCAGTATAAATAATAAAGCTGTGATGGCAAGAAAGACCAGTCCGATGATAATAACCGTATAAAAATGGTTTTTCCCTTGTTTGTTTTCAGGGTTAAACCACTTGGAATGCATCTCATCCATGAACCCACTTTGCTGCATGTTGATGATTTCATTGTCCAACTGATTCAGAATGGCGCTGTCTGTACTTTTAAGATAAATATTGAGCGACGGGACTTTCGTCTGAGATATCTGCAAATCATCCATCTTTAATTTTCTGATATACCATTTTGCGTTGGCTTCATCCCACAGCATATAGTCGGCAATATTTCTGGATATGTCTCTGAGAGCCATTTTGGCATCTCTTACTTCTATTATATTCTTTCGTCTTACGCCATTGTCCAGTAAAATCCTGATTGAGAAATCACCCGCAGCCACAACGACCTTGTGATTACGCAAATCTCCCAAGGTTCTGATTGGATGTATTTTGTTTGAATGAATCGCACTGATGTGGTAGTAAGTAAGTGGAATCGAACCATAAGATGAGGAATCGGATTCGCCTCCATCCCAGGCACTCATGGTAAGATCATAATCGCCCGCAGCATAAAGTTTCTTCTGCTGTTCTGATTCCTGCATTTCAAAAACATGTGGTATCTTAAGCGTGTTTAGTAATTTATCCATTATTTCGACATCATAACCTGAAGGCATCCCACTTTCATTCGAAAATTCGTATGGGGGATAGTTCCAATCACATAATACTCGCATAGGATGTTCTTTGGTGAACGTCCTGCTAGTGCCACCTGCCAGTAATTGTATGCAATTCGTCATCGTCGCACACAAGGTGATCGTTATCAGCATTATAATCTTTCTAAAACTCATATTTATTACATTTCCACTATTTCGTTAGCATGACATGGTATAAAAATCTCAAAGGTGGTACCCTTGTTTATTTCAGATTGATAAGAAATACTACCGCCAAGCAGTTTGATGATTTCATTGCAGAAACTTAATCCCAGACCTTCACTGAATGTGGTATTTCCACTTTTCACAAATCTCTCAAACAGTTTACTGCGTATTTCCTCAGGTATTCCTCTACCGGTATCTTCAATTATAATCCTAAGTCCATTGTCTTTATATTCATATTCTGCCTTCACATAGCCCTTATCTGTATACTTTATAGCATTGTCCAGAATCTTTTCTATCATTACAGATACCAGTTTGATATCAATATCAACGATACACTTGCTATATGGACCTTGATAAATAAAATCCACATCAGAATGAGTGATTTTACCTTTGTTCGACTCACATACAGAGTTGAAATGAACAGAGAAATCTGTAATTTTGTTCTTGACCTCAACCATTTGGGCATCAAATTTACTAAGAACAAGAATGTCGTTAACAAGTGATAATAGCTTTGTCGTATTGTCTGTGATTTGTTTTACGAAAAATTCATGTTCTTTTTTGTCTGTAGCATTGTCAAGCAGTCCGGCAAAACCAAGTATATCCTGTAATGGCGTACGTATTTCAAAACTCATATTCTTGATGAAGGCGCTTTTTAGTAAATTGGCTGTTTCAGCTTCTTTCTTCTTCTTTTCCATCATCCGTTGTGTTTCGACCAATTTAGATATATCTCTGATTACTCCGAAGTATGTTGATATTTTACCATCAGCAGAATATTCAGGCATCCCTGTTATTTCACGGTGCTCCACTTCGTTATTGTTCAAAAAATCAACATTTAAACTGAATATCTCATCAAGTCCGTTATCTAATTTATATAACCAATCCTTTGCTATCTTTTTATAATCGGCAGTAACGTTATCCAGAATATTTTTTCTTGGCAGAATTTTGTTGTCGCTAATAAGGTCGTCACAGATCTCCATGAATTGTGATTTTGGCTTGAAAGAAAATATCGAAATGCCACCTCCTGCAATGATTTGGTTTAATCTTTCTGCACATCTTTCGATGTCATCTTTTGCATCTTTGGTCATTCCCACGTAATTACTCAGTTTCTCTATGGCATTATTCTTTTCTGTAGAGTCGATAAAACTGGAATTATATCCATAATATTCACCCTTGTCACCATATAGGGGGACAATCCTATGTTCTAAAAATGATATGCCTTCGCGTTTGATGAGGACATCATAATCATTTTTCATTTTGTCAAAATCTATTATATCTAATGTTTGTGAAAGTTTATACCCCTTTCCTTCCATATATCCTCCCCATATATCAGTGACATGCAGTTTGTTGGCAAAAATCTTTGATTTATCTTTGATACCGAAGAACTCGCACCATTTATCATTCACATCAACATAATAGCCATCTTTGTCGACTTGTGCGCAGGCAATCATCGCAGAACGGAAAATAGTACTGTATCTAAGTAGCATATCCTTTTCCATTGCGATACGTTCATAGTGGTTTGATATGTCTTTTACTGTTCCTAAAAGAATTCTAGGCTTTCTGTCCTTATCGTATTTCAAAACGCCCGCCGATACGGAATATTTGTGCATACGTCCGTCTGACGTATTATAGTTACAACTATATATATATGTCTCAAAATCGGATCTGCCATCCGAAAGTAACTTGATTTTTATTTTTATTATTTCGTAGTCTTCATCACTCATATAATGTCTTAGATCTTCTCCAGTCGCATGGACGTTCTTCTCTTTTTTGGTGTGATAGCTATGGTATGTGTCTTGTTTGACATCGTATAGCCATAATGTCACATTCCCTGATTTTAGAGCTAATTGAATACGATTATTTCTCTGCCTTACAGTCTTGTTCTCCTTCTTTATTTTGATTCTAAATATAAGATGGAATATAATCATGACAACCAGAACACCGATTGTTATCCATATAAGACTGAATACCCAGTCAGGGACTATATTGATATGTCGTTCCGGGTACAGCCACTTATTGTAAATAGGTAGAAGATGACCATTCATCTTTTCTATAATATAAATGGAATCGAGCTTATCAAGAAGAACACTGTCGTTGCTTACAAAAGAATAGGCGAAGGAAGGAACATTGTATAGAGGTTCAATTATGATATCCTGAAAATGGTAAGTACGTTTGATGTTTTGCAATCCCAGTGAGTTCCAGACTATCTGCTTGTATTCACCGTTGGCAATGTTATACATATCCTTTTTTATATCCTCGTATGAAACAGAATCGTTATTAACGCAATTGACAATACAAAAAGAATCAGAACTGATCTTTTTAAAATCATTCGTATGCTTTCGACCTTTACGGAATGCGATAGAAGGAACAAGATATGTAATGCATTGTTTGCTACATCTCAATCCTTTCCTGGATGCAGCTTTATATGTACCCCATGATAGGTTCGCCTTACCCTTCTTTATATCCAGATAAGCATCTTCTTTATATTCGAGACTAATAATATAGGGTATATCCAGTTTGTCCAGCAAATATTTGGTTATTTCGACAGCTAAGCCTGTCGCTTGTCCATTTTCTTTAATAAAGGAAAGTGGGCAGAAGTCCCAACTGCCGACTATCTTCAGGGGACGTTCTTTTGTAAAAGATGTATGGGGAGGAGGCGCTACAGACTTCATAGGACGTGAGTATGCTATATGCGGCATAATACACATATAGCATATCACTACAAGTAGTCTGATTATATTTTTCCCCATCTCCGTTATTATTGTTTCTGCAAATATAATATTATTTTTTTATTTTATAATATTTGTATTGTTTTTTTTGTATTTTTGCAGAAACATATTAAATATTTGGAAATGAGAAAACCTATTTTGTTAACATTGGCGTTTATACCATTCATGGCATTTGCGCAACAATCACTTACCGTAACAGTTGACTCTGCAGGTAACTTGCTGAAGCGGATAACTGAAGCTAGAAAGTATAAGAACACAGAACTTATCATAAAGGGTCCAATCAATGGAACGGATGTCGCTCTGATTAATGACATTGCGAAACATAAGATAGATAAGGGGGATGCGTCTACGTATTTGCTTAAGCGGATAGACTTGTCAGACGCTGAAATAGTGGAAGGCAAAGCAGGTATGAAAACAAAAGCGAATGTGATGCCTGATAAATGGTTTGCAGATTGTAAGAATCTGGAAGCTGTCGTATTGCCCAATACAATAACGAATATTGGGGAACACGCCTTTGACGGTTGTACGAATCTTGTCAGTGTGACGATTCCGTCCTCTGTCCGTCTGATAGACAACGGTGCATTTCAGGATTGTAAGAACATCAAGGAGATATCGTTACCTTCATCACTTAATAAGATAGACAATCATGCTTTCGATAATTGTCAAGGGTTGACTTCGGTAACTATTCCGAATTCGGTAACCGAAATGGATGGTTCCGCATTTAAGGATTGTGTGAATCTGACTAGTGTTGTCATCAGTGACAACGTTAAATCGATAGAATCATCAACATTCGAGAACTGCAAATCGTTATCTTCTGTTACATTACCGAATGCACTGACATCAATCGGGTCATCCGCCTTTAAAGGTTGCAAGAGTCTGCCGGCGATTATTATTCCGTCATCAATAAAGGAAGTGGGGAGTCATTCGTTCGATGGATGTGAAAACATAACACAAATGATTCTTTCCAATAATATGAAGTCGATAGGCAGTCATGCGTTTATGGATTGTAAAAGTCTGACGGAAGTTCAGATATCTGGTAATGTTTCAACGATATCTACATCCTCTTTTGAAAACTGCACCAGTTTGACTAGTGTTACATTGCCCAATACGGTGAGAAAAATCGAATCCCATGCTTTCGACGGATGCAAGAGTCTTCCGTCTATAGAACTGCCTACGACTGTAGAAAACATAGATAATCATGCTTTCGATGGTTGCATCAGTCTTACAACAATAAATATACCCGGTAGTGTTAATAAACTAGGGAGTAATATATTTAAAGACTGCAAATCTCTTAAATCAATTGATATGAAAGTAACAACGATTAAGGAGATAGATAATGGAACATTTTCAGGTTGTTCAAGTCTATTGGAAGTAGGATTGCCTATTTCGCTCACAGAAATAGGAGATGATGTGTTTGAAGATTGCATAAGTTTAAATTCTATTGTCCTGCCCAACACGATAGTAAATATCGGGAGTTCCGTATTTGCCGGTTGTGTGGGACTGACGAGTATAGAAATGCCTAACTCCTTGAAGAAAATAGGGAGAAATACATTTAATGGTTGTGTAGCTTTGATGAGAATAAAGATGAATGCTGCAACGCCACCGGAGTGCGCTAGTGATAATGTATTTAAAAAAGTCCCGGTAGCAAGTTGCTTGCTCGAAGTTCCCGGTGCTTGCAAGACCAACTATCAAAATGCTAAAGTATGGAAGGATTTTAATAACATAAAGGAAATGGTATTAATGCCAGTAAAATAATTACTATTTATCATTATATTGATAATATATTGCATATTTAAAAATATATTATTATCTTTGCAACCGCAATTGGTTCACTATGGCGTGATTAAAAAGGGAATTGGGTGAGAATCCCAAACAGTCCCGCTGCTGTAAGTTGTCCTTTGCGGTTGCAAACATGATGTCACTGAATATTTTCGGGAAGACGTTTGCTTCCGGACAATAAAGTCAGAAGACCTGCCGATGCGTTAATTTCTCTTCGTAGAGCCTCGAGGAAAGGCTTTGAAGAAATAACTGATTTATAAGAATGAAGTGTTTCGCTATTTTAGCGTTGTCGTGCTTAGTGGCTTCGCCTTCAGCAGCCCGTAATGAACCCGCCGATACAATCGGTGGTATGGTTCATCATATACAGGAGGTTCAGGTGACATCAAGGTATTTGGATAAGAATGTGACATCGGGAATGCCTACACAGTCAATTAGCGGTAAACGATTACAGGAAATGGGCATATCCAGTTTCGCGGATGCAGTTAAGAAATTCGCTGGAACCAATGTCCGTGACTATGGTGGAATAGGAGGAATGAAAACGGTTTCAGTGAGGAATCTCGGAGCTCAGCATACTGCCGTAAGTTATGACGGCGTCACGGTGAGCAACACTCAGGCTGGTCAGATAGATATAGGTAGATTCTCATTAGATAATGTAAGTCTGATTTCTCTTTCTGTAGGACAGAATGAAGATATCATGCAGACGGCGAGACATTTTGCAGCTGCGGGAGTACTGTCTGTGGAGACTGAAAAACCTTATTTTGAGAATGACAGAACGAATGCTTTCAGAATAAAGATGAGAGGTGGATCGTTCGGACTGTTCAGCCCGTCCCTGCGTTATTGGCAGAGAATAGGAGGACGGTTGATATTGTCTGTAGATGGCAGTTTCCTTCGCGCAGACGGTGTATATCCATTCAAACTCCATAATGGAACATTGACTACGCATGAGGAACGTAACAACTCTGATATCAAGTCATGGCGTGGAGAGGCTAATATTTATTATACTTTCCGTGACAACAGTGAATTGGACACAAAGTTTTATTACTATTATTCTCAAAGAGGTTTGCCGGGAGTTGTCGTGTTGTATAATTCAGAGGCCAATGAACGACTATGGGACGAAAATTTCTTTGTTCAGTCAAGTTATAAGAAGGTGTTTTCGGATCAGTGGGAAATGCGTGCGCATATCAAGTATAACCATTCTTGGAATAGGTATGAAGACACCAACGTGAAATATACTGATGGAAAACAGACAGACATCGACCGACAAGATGAATATTACGGTTCGGCGACTTTGGGCTGGTCTCCTGTCAAAGGGGTTTTCATGTCGCTGGCTCAGGATTTGGCTGTGAATACATTGAAGAATAATATTAACCTTCAACCCAATCCCGTCAGGTTCTCTTCGTTAACAGCATTGTCAGCCCAATGGCAGTTGGGCAGACTGGCTATCAGAGGGAATGTAGTCAACACCTATATGACAGAGAAAGTGAGCAATGGCGATAAACCGGATGACCGTAAGCGTCTTTCACCATCGCTATCCTTATCTTTCCGTCCATTGAAAGATGAAACTTTATATCTGAGGGCTTCATTCAAGGATACATACAGAGTACCGACATTTAATGACTTGTATTATTTGCGTATCGGCAATACGGGACTACGTCCTGAAAAAGCGCGTGAATATGGTGTCGGGATAACTTGGAGCATGCGCCCTAGTCATTGGTTGAACAGTCTTACATTGACGGTTGACGGATATTATAATGACGTGACTGACAAGATAGTGGCTTTCCCGTCCACATATATCTGGAAAATGGCCAATTTCGGTAAGGTTCATATCAAAGGATTTGATGCTACCATGGCTATGGAAATGCCGATCATTCGTAAAGTAAGTATGAATATGTCTGTAGCTTATACCTTGCAGAAGGCGATAGATGTCACCGACGAGTCTTCTGCATATTATAATGCTCAACTACCTTATACACCTGAAAATAGCGGCAACTTCTCCTTAATCGTCAACAACCCGTGGGTTAATATCGGTTATTCTGTGATGGCATGCGGAAAACGTTATTCTTCGGTGATGAATACGGATGATTATAAATTAGGTGCTTATTGGGAGCATTCGATGACGTTGTCACACGAGTTCAAATTCAATAAATATAGTTTATCGCTCAATGGCGTCCTTCATAATTTTACGGATAAGCAGTATGAAATCATACAATACTATCCGATGCCAGGACGTAATTGGGAGATTACAGGAATATTCACATTTTAAAATAAGAGATTATGAAATTAAGAAAAAGTTTGTATCTGTCAGTCATATTCGGACTGATTCTGTCAGCAGGATTCACATCTTGTTCTAGTGATGACAGTGATTATGTAGATTATTCGGGTTCCAAAGTCACATTACCGAAAACTCGCGCTTTCGTGTTGAACGAGGGTTCTTATAAAGGAAACAATTCTACATTAGAGGTGTTCAATTTCTTACAGGATACTATCTGTAATAAAGCTATCTATTTGTCGCAGAATGGTACGAAAATAGGTGATACAGGCGAAGACCTGATTACTGACGGTGAGAATCTGTATATGCTGGTGTACGGTTCTTCTTACATGGCTAAGATGAACGGTGCTGGTATGAAGACGGCCTCTTATACTTTTACTTCTACTCAGGGACAGCCACGTAAGGCTATTGTGAACGGTGACTATCTGTATGTGACTACTTATGGCGGTTATGTTCTTAAATTCACCAAAAGTGACTTGAAATATGTCGCTTCGTGTCAAGTGGCAGCCAATCCGGAAAACATCGTTTATTATGATGGAAAATTATATGTAATATGCAACGGATATGGTAAATTGAGCCTAATGGATGTTATTGACGAGTCTACATTTACGAAAGACGGAGATGATATAACGGTATGTAATAACCCTCAAAAGATGATTGCTGATTCTAAAGGTAACATTTTCATTCAAGGTTACGATGCAAATTATGCTGGAACCGTTTATTCTTATAATAGGACAAAAAAGACCGTTACGGAAATCGGAGGAAGCACGTCGATGGCTATCAAGGATGATGTGTTGTATATCGTAAATTGTGTAACCAACTGGAAAACTTATGCTACGACGACATCTTTCTATTCTTATAATATTTCGACAGGCAAGACTGATACATCTTCTTTCTTGAAAAATGTACCTACAGTTTTGACTAATACAAGTGTTTACAGTTTTGATATCAATCCTTATGATGGTAGTTTCTATCTTGGAACGACAGACTATGCAACGGAAGGTAATATTTATCATTTCGCTTCTGATGGAACTTATAAGACAACATTCGCTTCGGGCGGTGTTAGCCCCAGTCATATCGTATTTATGAGATAATCCGGATGAAAAGATATCTATTTATCGCAATCACAATAATCACCATCTTCACTTCTTGCGGGAACAAAACCGCTCAAAGTGGAGGCGGTGATACTCTTCAACTGAAGTATGCAAATCTGCTCACCATTGTGAGACATGCGGACTATACCACGGTAGATATAGCTGATCCTTGGCACAAAGGAAAGGTGCTTCACCGATATGTGCTGGTACCTCGCAGTGAAAATACACCTGCGGATTTGCCGGAAGAAGGCACTGTGATACGTACCCCATTACAGCGAACTATCGTGTTTACCACAGTGCATTGTGCATTGATACAGACTTTGGGTGCAAGGAATGCCATTGCAGGTGTATGTGATTTGAAATATATCAAGATACCTTGGATTCAGCAACAGTGTAAAGCGCATAAGATGGTTGATTGCGGTGAAGGTATGGGACCCGACATAGAGAAAATCATTGATACGAAACCAGATGCCATATTGCTCTCACCGTTTCAGAATAGTGGTGGATATGGTAAACTGGAAGAAATCGGTGTACCACTTGTGGAGTGTGCGGATTATATGGAATCGTCCGCTCTTGGAAGAGCAGAATGGATGAAGTTTTATGGTCTGCTCTTTGGACGTGAGAAACAATCGGAGACATTATTTGCTCATGTGGACAGTTGCTATAGGGCAGATAAAGAGTACGCAAGTTCGTTTAAACATCACCCGATTGTTCTGATGGATAAAATAACCGGTTCTGTCTGGTATGTACCTGGCGGCAATAGTACGATGGGGCAGATGATAAAAGATGCCGGCGGACAATATCCTTTTGCAGGTGATACACACGGAGGCAGTATGGCTTTGCCTTTTGAAACGGTCATGTCAAAGGCATGTAATGCGGATGTTTGGCTTACAAGAGACGGCAGTACTGAAACATTGTCCAAAATGCTGACGGAATACGCAGCTTATGCCCAGTTTAAAGCATATAAAAATAGAAATGTATATAGTTGTAACGTAGAAGATTCAAAATTTTATGAAGAATCTCCATTCCGACCTGATTATCTTTTGCAGGATTTTATTCAGATATTCCATCCTGAATCTAATCGGTTTATGAAACTAAAATACTTTTATCAAGTAAAATAATTCTTCGGTGGAAGGAGATAATAATTAACAGATAGCTGCGTTTTATATACTATATGAGTAAAGGAACACGATATTGTTTGCTTTTAGGTGTACTGATTGTGGTTTTGTTCGCATTGAATCTAATTATGGGTTCTGTGTCTATTCCGTTGAAGGATGTTGCGAACATTATCTTCAATGGTGTAACCGAAAGGGAATCTTGGCGTTTTATCATTCTTGGGTCTCGGCTTCCACAGGCTCTCACCGCCCTTTTGTGCGGTGCAGCTCTTGCTGTAAGTGGACTGATGCTGCAGACAGCATTCAAGAACCCGTTAGCAGGTCCTTCTATCTTTGGTATCAACAGTGGAGCCGGATTGGGCGTAGCCCTTGTTATGTTGATGTTCGGTGGCAGTATATCGGCAGGAACTGTTAGTATTACCGGTTTTGCTGCTATCTTCTTCGCAGCTTTTGTAGGTGCTATGTTGGTCACTGTGATTATCTTCTTTTTCTCAGCTATTGTTCGCAACAATGTGATGCTGCTTATCATCGGTATCATGATTGGATATATTTCAACCGCTGCTACATCTTTACTTAATTTCTTTGCTACAGAAGAAGGCGTCAAGTCGTATATGGTGTGGGGAATGGGTAATTTCGGTGGTGTGTCGATGCGACAGATGCCAATTTTCGCAGCAGTGACTCTGTTAGGACTGACAGCATCTGTTATGCTTATTAAGCCGTTGAATGCTTTGCTGTTAGGTGAACGCTATGCCGAAAATCTGGGAATCAACGTTGTGAGGGTACGTAATTGGCTCTTGGTAGTAACAGGATTGCTTTCAGCTATCACTACAGCCTTCTGCGGACCGATAGCGTTTATCGGTTTAGCTGTTCCTCATATAGCTAGATTACTGTTGACTACCGAAAATCATCGCAGTCTTTTGCCTGCCACGATTTTGACGGGAAGTGTGGTTGCATTGCTTTGCAATATCATTTGTACACTTCCTGGTGATATGGGCGTCATACCGCTGAATGCCGTTACTCCGATGTTGGGAGCGCCGGTAATCATCTATGTCATCGCAAAACAAAGAAAGAAATAATTAAAAGAAAAAGGCGGAACTAATAAAAATTCCGCCTTTGTTATCTTATAATTTTGCTAATTCAATCACTTTATCTACAGCGGACGAAAGTCCATCTGCATTTTTGCCTCCCGCGGTAGCGTAATGTGGCTGACCGCCACCGCCACCTTGAATCAGTTTGGCAGCTTCGCGAACCATTTGTCCTGCATTCAAACTGTGTTCTTTGACCATGTCATCGCTGAGCATCACACTCAACATCGGTTTGTCTGCAGCGACTGAGCCTATTACGCATATCAAGTTCTCAGGTACAGCCTCACGTATCTTGAACACTAAGTCCTTGGCGGCCGCAGCATCCAACGGCAAAACGGCTGTAATCACTTTGACACCGTTTATTTCTTTGGCTTGAGCAATTAATTTCTCTTTGGCACGTTCTACAGTTTGAGCTTGGAATTTCTCGATATCTTTCTTCATAGAGTCATGTTCCTCGATATATTTCTCAATGACACCCTGCAGGTCCTTGGCATTATTGAACATGCTGCGGATAGCGCGTATGCCGTCTTCGAGTGTGTACATCATCTCTTCGCATTCCTTACCTGTCTTCGCTTCAATACGACGAATACCGGCAGCGACACTGCTCTCTGATGTGATCTTCAACATTCCGATGCGACCGGTCGACTTGGCGTGGATACCACCACAGAACTCACAACTGGGACCAAAACGAACAACACGTACTTTGTCTCCGTACTTTTCACCGAAGAGAGCAACGGCACCAAGTTTTTTTGCTTCTTCAATAGGAGTATCACGGTGTTCGTCTAGAGGAAGGTCCTGACGGATCATGTCATTGACGATGCGTTCCACCTGACGGATTTCTTCATCTGTTACTTTCTGGAAATGGGAAAAGTCAAAACGCAGAGTGTCTGCACTGACAAAAGAACCTTTCTGTTCTACATGGTCACCCAAGACCTGTTTCAATGCATAGTCGAGTAAGTGGGTGGCAGTATGGTTAGCTGCACTTCCGTTACGTTTGTCGATATCGACGCATGCCATGAAGTCGGCCTGCGGATTTTCCGGCAGTTTCTTTACAATATGAATAGATTGACCATTCTCACGTTTTGTATCTATGATGTCGATTGTCTCGTTTTCGCTGCATATCACACCGCAGTCGCCTACCTGACCACCCATCTCTCCATAGAATGGAGTGTAGTCAAATACAAGTTCAAAGAAAGTATTCTTTTTCTGTGTTACTTTACGGTAGCGCAAGATATGACAGTCGTGTTCTGTAAAGTCGTAACCGACAAACTGCTGTTCACCGGCTTTGATTTCTACCCAGTCGCTGTTTTCTACTTGCGCAGCGTTGCGTGCACGCTCTTTCTGCTTTTGCATTTCCTCGTTAAACTGCTTTTCATCAACAGTATATCCGTTCTCACGACAAATAAGTTCGGTGAGGTCGAGAGGAAATCCGTAAGTGTCGAACATACGGAAAGCCTGAACACCGTCCAGCTCTTTCTTTCCTTCTTTTTTGAGGACATCCATTGCATCAGACAACAGATTGATACCCTTTTCAAGGGTGCGAAGGAATGAGTCTTCCTCTTCTTTCATAACACGCCCAATCAGTTCACGCTGAGCGGGCAGTTCAGGATAAGCATTACCCATCTCATGGATGAGGACAGGTAATAGTTTATATAAGAAAGCCTCTTTCTGATCGAGGAATGTATATGCGTAACGTACTGCACGGCGGAGAATACGACGGATGACATAACCGGCTTTAGCATTGCTTGGCAACTGACCGTCTGCGATAGAGAAGGCAACAGCACGTAAGTGGTCGGCTACAACACGCATGGCGATGTCTGTCTTTTCGTCCTTGCCATATACCTTGTTCGACAGACGGGCAATTTCCTTGATGATAGGCTGGAATACATCTGTGTCATAATTGGAGTGCTTGCCTTGGAGCGCGCGTACCAGACGTTCAAATCCCATACCTGTATCGATAACATGCATAGGTAACGGCTCAAGACTGTTGTCAGCCTTACGGTTATACTGCATGAACACGATATTCCATATTTCGATAACCTGTGGATCATCTTTGTTTACGAGTTCTCTACCTGGCGTTTTCGCTTTTTCTTCCTCAGTCCGCGAGTCCAGATGTATTTCAGAGCAAGGACCGCAAGGACCTGTTTCGCCCATTTCCCAGAAGTTGTCGTGTTTGTTGCCGTTGATAATATGATCAGCAGGAAGATGTTTAGCCCATATCGAAGCCGCTTCATCATCACGTGGAAGTCCCTCTTCTTTAGAACCTTCAAATACCGTGGCGTAAAGATTTTTAGGATCGAGGTGAAGCACGTCTACAAGATACTCCCATGCATAATCAAGAGCTCCTTCTTTGAAATAATCACCAAAGCTCCAGTTGCCTAGCATCTCAAACATTGTGTGGTGATAAGTGTCGTGTCCTACTTCTTCAAGGTCGTTATGTTTTCCACTAACGCGAAGACATTTCTGTGAGTCTGTGGCCCTGCGAGACTTCGGTTCGCGTGTGCCAAGGATAATATCCTTAAACTGGTTCATACCTGCATTAGTGAACATCAACGTAGGATCATCCTTAATAACCATAGGGGCTGATGGTACGATGAGGTGTCCTTTCGACTCAAAAAACTTTTTGTAAGAGTCGCGGATTTCATTAGCTGTCATCATATTATTTTCGTCTTTTATTTTAAATTTCTTCCAAAAGTGTTGCAAAGATACGGCGTTTTCATTATTTTTGCAAATAATTTAATAATTGATTGATAAAAAAGGTGTTATCATGGAAGAAAATACTACAAAATCACACAAGTTATACTATTCGATAAGTGAAGTAGCTGATATGCTAGGTGTCAATGCCAGTCTGATAAGATTTTGGGAGAATGAAATTCCGACCCTGAAACCACAGACTATACGAGGAACAAACATTCGTAGATATGTGGAGAAAGACATCGAACACCTTAAGGTCGTTTATAATCTTGTGAAAGTGCGTGGCTTCAAGATTTCTGCTGCCAAGAAAATGCTTCATGCCAATAGGGAAGGAGTGGACAAGAAAGCAGATGTTCTTGAAAAACTTACTTCTGTAAGGAACGAATTGAAAGCATTGAAGAAACAGTTGGACTATCTGACATAAAAAAGCAGCCATCTTTTCGGTATGAAAGGATGGCTGTTTTCGTATTATTCATTTGGAATCCATTTGTTGTCTATTTTAAACACTTCCGAAATTGTTATCTTTGCAGCTTCTTTCTTTGTGAGTTGTTTGCTCCACAGTACGCGCCCAGATGTATTTGCACCTTCTCCATTATTATTATATTCCATATAACGGGCTGTTTTCTCGTTGGCGGGATTACTCCAGTTGAACCATCCCTCAGGACGAATCTGTTTACCTAAGTCGCAATTCATAAACAGCGTGTATGCGTAGGGCCTCCAGGGTCTACCCAGATAAACTTTATCAGCACCTTCCGCCGCACGCAACTTGCAATGATTGAATATATACCCATAAGTTATATCAGCAGGTGTAGATGCCGCTGTCACATAAGAATTGATTTTACTGAATATGTCGCAATTCTCAAACCAGGCCGTTGCCGGACCGAATATAAAATCAGTCGTACCTTCTATATAACAATCCTTAAAGAAAAGTCGAGAACCGGCTGAACCGGTGTAGATTGTATCCTGATGACCGAGAAAACGACAATTGATAAACACGAGTCGGTCACCTTCTGTATGTAGAGCTACCGCCTGTCCCAATCTGGCTGAATTATTCTCAATCGTAATATTCTTAAAAGTGATGTCATTACCTTCCACCTTTATCGTATAAGTACGGAATGTGCCCATCTTTTTATTCGTACCAGGTATAAATATATTCGCGTGGTCGTCGTAAGTAATAATGGTATTATCTCTGTCCTCGCCTAAAATTTCAATATGGCAGAGCCATTGCGGTACTACTAGTTTTTCTTTGTATATACCTTTTTTTACATAGATCACTTTATGATAATCCATAAATGCGCGGCACACCTCAAGTGCTTCGTCTATATTGCGGAATTGTCCAGTACCGTCACGTGCCACGATAAGTGTGTCGGGATTGTCATACTTGTTTTCCGCATAAAGTTGTATGCCCAGTGAGAGCATAAGTGTCATTAAGATTAGTTTCTTTTTCATAAATGTTAGTAGTTCGTTTTCTGTTTATAGTATCTGTGATATTTCTTTCAGATCTTCCACCTTCTTAAGACTGTCCATGATCACTTTCATATCATCACGGTCGTGTACCCGCAATTCGAGAGAACCGTCAAACAGTCCGTCGTCACAGGATATTGTCAATTTATGAATGTTGACATTCATCTGTTCAGATATAATAGTCGTCACTTCCTTAAGTAGTCCGATACGGTCGATACCTTTGATTTCAACAGTAGCGTCAAAGAAGAGCTTTTTGTGCATATCCCATCTGGCATCCAACAGACGGTTTCCGAAACTGCTTTTTAGTTTTGTGGCAACAGGACATACACGTTTGTGTATTTCTATTTGGTTTTTATTGTTTATGTATCCTAATACATCGTCACCAGGGATGGGGTGGCAACAACTAGGGAAAATAAAAGTACCGATCGAATCTTCTGTTATGTAAATAGGTTTCTTGCGGTCAAACTTGTCACCTACAACAAACAACTGTTGTTGAGATTCTTCTTCATGACTGTTTTTCTTCTTTTCTTTAGCAAAGAAAGGAACATATCGGCGCCAGTTTGAAGATGAGGATACTTTGTTCTTACCTTGTATCTCATCAATGTCTTTACTCCCTAATATAATTGTCTTTTCCCCTAATGCCAGAAACAAGTCGTCTGTATTGCTCAAATCATGGAAAGTCCGTAATGTATCCAGAACATTCGTAGTTACTTCGATGTCGTTCCTTTGCATAAACTCATCCAGAATTTCTTCTCCACGGTGTTGTATCTCCCTACTGTCCCTTCTTAGTATCGCTTGTATTTTAGCCTTCGCCTTAGCAGTGGAAACGAAATTGATCCATGCTTTCTGTACATGTTGTGATTTTGATGTAAGTATCTCCACCTGGTCACCGCTTTGCAGTTTATGACTTAGTGGAACCAATTTATGGTTCACTTTCGCGCCGATACAATGACTTCCCAGGAAAGTATGAATAGAAAATGCAAAATCCAATGCTGTACATCCGGCGGGCATTGTTTTTATTTCACCCTTTGGCGTAAAGACAAATATCTCTGAAGCGAATAAATTCAATTTGATTGCATCAAGAAAATCCATCGCATCAGGTTGAGGGTCGTCAAGAATCTCTTTGATTGTCCGCAGCCAATCATTCAGTTCTCCTTCGTCCTCTGTGATCTCACCACCGTCCTTGTATTTCCAGTGGGCGGCGAATCCCTGTTCCGCAATCTCGTCCATCTTGTCTGAACGTATCTGCACTTCTATCCATCTACCCTGTTTACTCATCAAGGTGACGTGCAGAGCCTGATAACCATTTGCTTTAGGATGATTCACCCAGTCGCGCAGACGGTCGGGGTGTGACTTATATATCTTATTGATAGCAACGTATATCTGGAAGCATTCATTCACTTCTTCGTCTCTTTTCTTCGGCGTATAGATGATTCTTACAGCAAGTATATCATATATTTCATCAAATGTGACATGCTTGTTCTGCATTTTACTCCAAATGGAATAGGGACTTTTTACACGTGCCTTCAACTGATATTTGATGCCTAATTCATCCAGTTCTTCTCTGATAGGCTTGGTAAAGTCATCAAATAGGGAATCACGTGAAACCTGCGTCGATTTCAGTTTGTCCTCAATCTTTTTATATTCTTCCGGATGCTCGAATCTGAAACTCAGATTTTCAAGTTCAGTCTTTATCTTGTTTAGTCCAAGTCTGTTGGCAAGAGGCGCATAAATATATAAAGTTTCACCTGCTATTTTATATTGCTTGTTGGCGGGTTGACTTTCCAGTGTACGCATATTATGAAGACGGTCGCATATCTTGATAAGTATGACACGTATATCATCGCTCATCGTAAGTAGCAGTTTCTTGAAGTTCTCCGCTTGGGCTGAGGCCTGCTCTCCGAATATACCACCCGCTATTTTGGTCAGTCCGTCCACAATCTGTGCTATCTTCGGACCGAATATGTTCTCAATATCTTCTATCGTATAATCAGTGTCTTCTACAACATCATGCAGAAGTGCCGAACAGATACTTGTAGAACCTAGTCCTATCTCTTTGCATGCTATTTGTGCCACAGCGATAGGATGCATAATATATGGTTCACCAGACAAGCGGCGCACGCCCTTATGAGCCTGGCGCGCGAAATTAAAAGCTTTTGTTATGATATCAACCTTTTTACGATGACGGGATGCTAAATATGAGTCCAAAAGATGCTGAAATGCATCATCAATCATCTTATCGTCGGCTTTCTCTCTCTCTGTATCTTTCTGTATCTGGTCGTCCATATTGTTTCTTGTTTATTGAATGCAATCGTAATCCTATTGGGAAATTACATCTTGTATTTGCAAAAATACAATAAAAAACGAAAATATCACAAACTTTTCATTAAATTTGTGATATTGTCGTGATTTTATTTGATTTTCAGTTTTTTGCCCGACCGTATGCTCGACCCTGATATCTTATTGAGTTTCTTAAGCTTCTTTACTGTCGTATGGTGCTTTTCAGCAATCTCAGATAATGTCTGTCCTTCCGATATAGTAATACTTTTACTTCTTTGTCTCTTTCTGCTATTTCTGCGACTGCTTCGTCCACTTCGATGAGTGCTATGACTCCGATGACGACTATAACTGCTATGATGACTTTCTACCTCAGGTACTTCATTGTTTATTTCCACTTCAGTACGCTTTTCCTGTATGTCTTCAGATTTGTATTTGTATACAGAGTCTTCCTTGTCAATAAACTTATTAATAAATTCCTGAGGCATACATATTGATGACTGTACAGTACCTCCGTTGACAATATCCCTCCTGTATTGAGGGTTTAACGCACGCAGTTGGTCAAGACTGATACCGCATACAGCTGCAATTTGTGCAAAGTTGATATTCCTGTTTACCATGATGGTATCAGTCTTCTCTGGTATCTGAGTCTTCATCGGACATATATTATGTTCACAATAATATGTCATAATATAATTGGCTGCAATAAATGCCGGTACGTATCCACGTGTTTCTTTCGGCAGGTAAGGATATATTTTCCAATAGTCTCTTTCTCCCTTCGATCTGCGTATCGCCTTGGCAATTTGTTCCGGTCCGCAGTTGTATGCTGCGATAACAAGATTCCAGTCTCCGTATTGCTTGTACAGGTCACTCAGATAATGTGCTGCTGCGTATGATGCCTTGATCGGGTCGCGCCTTTCATCTACCAATGTGTTCACAGTGAGGTCATAACGTTTGCTGGTCTTAAGCATAAATTGCCACAAGCCCGTAGCACCTACACGTGATACAGCATTTGGATTCAGTGCGGATTCTATTACCGGCAGATATTTCAGTTCGAGAGGCATACCGTAAGCTTCGAGTGCCTGTTCGAATATCGGCATATAGAAATTCTGGGCTCCCAGCATATAACTTACGGAGTGTCTTACTTTTCCGGTATATCTGTCGATAAACTGCTGCACGACCTCGTTATAAGGCATTTCTATAATGGAAGGGATTCTGCTAAGTCTGTTTATATAAACTTCCTTGGCAAAAACCGGGTTCACATCAGGCATGTTGCAGTTTGAGTCTTCCGAAAGATATCTTTTGGCATAGTATAGTTCCATAAGACTGTCTGAATTGGCTACCATCGCTTCAGGCAATTCTATTACTTCTTTTTTTCCTTTCGCATCTGTCACCGTTATTTCATCGCTCTTGTTCTGAGCCTGTATCCCACAGTTTCCAACAAGAAGCATCGTCAATGACATGAATAATATTTTTTTCTTCATAATTCTAATATAGTACCACTTAGAAATTCAAACTGCATTGCAAACCCAATGAAGTAGAATTTAAGGGGTTACGTGATTGTTGATTATTAATTGTTGTAGGTCTTATTTTCATACTTAAATCTTTGGAAATGTCGAATACCGACAGTTCGGCATCTACATAAGCATCAATGATGGATATGGCGTAAACACCAATCAGACAGAAAAAACTTAAGTCGCGGTAGCGACGGTAATAGTCTTTCCTTTTTTTGAATATATTCTTATATGTTTCTTCGTTTGCACTGGTAATCGTCGTGCCTAAATGGAGAAAACTGTTGTAACTTTGTGTACTTGGGTCGTCGTCCATGATATCCAGATAAGCCTGGGAATAATCCTTGTACATCTGATTGTTCCAGTTCATTGCATACAGACATCCTACTATTCCTCCGTAAATGATAGGCAGTTTCCAGTATTTTCTGTTATATATCTGTCCTGCTCCCGGCAGTACGATGGCGAGCCATAACGCACGCTTCGGGTTTGGTGCCCATGTAGACCAGTCGCGCTTATTTTTCATCGCTTCACCATTATCCGCCAATTTCAGACTGTCCTGTCTAGACAATTGCAAATTGTCACCGGTCAGCACACCTCTGTCCTTCATGTTGGCACTGTCACCTACGATAATGGTTCTTGTGCTGTCTTTTGCCGCTTTATGTTTTTGGGCACAGACATTTGAACTCCCTGTTATTAGCATAGCACTGATAACAACGTATAAACGTACTGATGTCAATAACTTTAGTTCCAATTTCTTATTCTTTATCTTTTAGATTGTCAAATTTGGACATGATTTTTAGTAGTTCATCTTCATTCGAAAATGAAATACTGATTTTCCCCTTTCCTGCGGGAGTGCAGGACATCTGTACTTTGGTATTGAAGAAACTTGAAAGACGGTCTTTCAGCAGATTGAATTCTTCTGGCATCTGTGATTTTGATTTGATCTTTTTCTTTCCGGATTCAATGGTTTCGCCATTCTTCAACTGTTGAACCATCTCTTCTACCTTACGTACCGAATACCCGTTCTTCTGAACCTCATTGAACAGTTTTACCTGGATAGAAGGACTGTCTATGGAAAGTATGGCACGCGCGTGTCCCATATCGATTTCTTTCTTCTGCAGAGCCATCTGCACTTGAGCTGGGAGTTTGAGCAGACGCAGATAATTGGCAATCGCCGCACGACTTTTCCCTACACGTTCAGAAACTCTTTCCTGTGTCATACCGCTGTTTTCAAGAAGGTGTTCATAAGCAAGCGCTATCTCAACAGGGTTTAAGTCTTCTCGCTGAATATTTTCCACGAGTGCCATTTCCATAACACTCTCATCCTTAGCTGTACGGATATATGCGGGGATAGATTTAAGTCCGGCAAGTTGTGATGCCCTCCATCTGCGTTCACCGGCAATAATCTGGAAACGGTTGTCGTCTACCTGTCTCAATGTGATAGGTTGGATAATTCCGATCTCACGAATACTGTTAGCCAGTTCCTGTAAGGCACCCTCGTCAAATTCCCTTCGTGGCTGATTCGGATTTGCCTCAATCTGTTCTATAGATATCTCGTTGATAGTGGAAGACCCCTGTGTGCGGACTCCCTCAGTCGATATCAGAGCATCAAGTCCCCGACCCAATGCGTTATATTTTTTATGTACAGCCATCGTTAGTTGTTCTTATTGATAATTTCTTTGGCGAGAGCCAGGTGATTCTTGGAACCTGTTGAGTCGGCATCATATAATATGACAGGAAGACCGTGACTAGGTGATTCACTGAGTTTTACATTACGCTGTATGACAGTCTTGAAAACCAGTTCCTGGAAATGACGTTTCACTTCGTCATAAATCTGATTAGCCAGACGCAGACGACTGTCGTACATGGTCAGCAGGAATCCCTCGATTTCCAGTTTCGGGTTGAGTTTACTCTTGATAATCTTAATCGTGTTGAGCAATTTGCTGATACCTTCAAGAGCAAAATATTCGCATTGTACCGGAATGATTACCGAGTCGGCTGCCGTTAAAGAATTGACAGTGATCAATCCCAGTGACGGAGAACAGTCGATAAGAATGTAATCATACTCATCTTTGATAGGAGTCAGAAGATTCTTGATCACCTTCTCCCGGTCTTCCAGGTTCAGCATTTCTATCTCCGCACCCACAAGGTCAATATGGCTGGGAATGATATCTAAGCCATCAATATCTGTTGTGTATATTGCGTCACGTACGTCAGCATGGTCTATAATACATTCATACAGTGAACAGTCCACTTCTTTGATATCAACACCCAGACCGCTGGAGGCGTTTGCCTGAGGATCTGCGTCAACAACAAGAACTTTTTTCTCAAGCGTAGCAAGAGATGCTGCTAGATTTATGGTAGTCGTAGTTTTTCCTACACCGCCTTTTTGATTAGCTAATGCGATTATTTTTCCCATTTTGTTAGTATTATCAATCTATTATACCGATAATTCGGGTGCAAAGGTACATATTTTGTGCGAGAAAAGAATAATTTAAACCTTTTTTCGTACTTTTGCAGCAAAATTATACAGAAAATGATGGAAACTAAAAGACCGTTAATACTCATTTCTAATGACGATGGCTATCATTCCAAGGGTTTGAAATGTCTGATAGATATGATATCGCAGTTTGGCGATTTGTTGGTTGTCGCCCCTGAGTCGGCCCGTTCGGGCTTTTCTATGGCTTTCTCGGTCACATTGCCTTTGCGGTTGAAGTTGCGCCGTAAGATGGAGGGTGTGGAGATTTGGTCGTGCAATGGTACGCCTGTCGATTGCATCAAGATGGCTCTCAGTGAATTATGTCCCCGTAAACCCGACTTGGTTATCGGTGGCATCAATCATGGTGACAATGCTTCTGTCAATACACATTATTCAGGCACGATGGGGGTTACGACAGAGGGATGTATGAAGCATATTCCTTCTATTGCCTATTCTCTCTGCAATCATGATGATGATGCCGATTTCGAGCCGATGCGCCATATCGTGCAGTATATAACAGAAAAGGTTCTCAAGGAAGGACTTCCCGACGGTGTGTGTCTGAATGTCAATTATCCGTTGGTGGACAAAATCAAAGGTGTCCGTGTCTGTAGGATGGCCCATGGCGACTGGGGCAACGAAGTGGTCCGCGTCCGTCATCCGCGTAATTATGATTATTATTGGTTGGTAGGTGATTATACCAATACAGAACCGGATGCCGAAGATACAGACAACTGGGCTTTAACGCACGGTTATATAGCCATCACACCTACTACTATCGATGTGACCAGTTATGAGATGATAGATCAAATGAAAAATTGGAAATTCTGAAAATAGAGCGACAATGAAATATTACTTCATAGTGGGAGAGGCTAGCGGCGACATGCATGCGTCGCATCTGATGAAAGAATTAAAGGATATTGACAGGAATGCCGACTTCCGTTTCTTTGGTGGCGACTTGATGTCCGCTGTAGGTGGTACTCGTGTCAAGCATTTTCGTGAATTGGCCTATATGGGATTTATACCAGTCCTGTTGCATCTTCGAACTATCTTCCATAATATGGACATCTGCAAGAAGGATATTGTGGCATGGAATCCCGATGTCGTCATACTAGTCGACTATCCTGGTTTCAATCTGGATATCGCCAAATATATCCATGCCCATACTTCTATCCCCGTTTATTATTACATATCTCCTAAGATTTGGGCTTGGAAGGAGTATCGTATCAAGAATATCAAGAGAGATGTAGACCAACTGTTTTCCATTCTGCCTTTCGAAGTTCCGTTCTTTGAGCAGAAGCATCATTATCCGATACACTATGTAGGTAATCCCACCGCTTCGGAGGTTTATCATTTCCTCAGCGGATACAAAGAATCGAAAGACGGATTCTGTGCCAGACAACATCTCGGCGACAAACCGATTATCGCTTTGTTGGCAGGAAGCAGAAAACAGGAGATTAAAGACAATCTGCCTACGATGATAGCAGCTGCGTCACAGTTTAAGGATTACCAGATGGTTCTAGCCGGTGCTCCCGCTATATCCCCGGATTATTATGCCAAGTTTATAGATGGTACCGATGTTCACATCATATACAATGATACCTATTCATTATTGGCCAATTCTACGGCAGCATTGGTAACGAGTGGCACAGCTACCTTGGAGACAGCTCTTTTTAATGTACCTCAGGTCGTTTGTTATGAGACACCTATACCGGTAGTCGCTAATTTCATACGCCAGCACATGATTAAAGTCCGTTATGTGTCGCTGGTCAATCTGATTGCCGACAAAGAAGTTGTGAAAGAGTTGGTGGCTAATACATTTACCCTTGAGAATATGAAGAGAGAACTCCTGCATATATTGCCAGGCAGTGAATGCCGTGACAAGATGCTGGCTGAATATAAGAAAGTCTTCGAGGCTCTAGGTCATGAAGATTCTTCCAGACGTGCGGCAGAAGCCATCTATTCCTTATTGAATAAGAAAACTTTAGAATAGTGTCAACGTATAGAGATACACTACTGCGGCTGGTATAGCCATGAGCGAAGAATCGAATCTGTCTAGCATACCGCCGTGACCAGGTAGTATTGCTCCGCTGTCTTTGATGCCCAGTGTTCTTTTGAAGAGAGATTCGACAAGGTCGCCCCATGTTCCGAAAACGACGATGACCAATCCCAGACCAATCCATTCGGGAATAGACATCCGAAGGTCGTTTACGCCATACATATCGGTATAATAACCAATCAGTCCTGCTACGATCATGACAAGTATTGCACCGCCTATACTACCTTCCCAGGATTTCCCCGGAGAGATGCGCGGAAACAGTTTATGACGTCCAAACAGAGAACCGCTGCAGTAGGCCCCGGTATCATTGCACCATAGGAATACAAATACGCACAACGGTATAAGATATGTGTAAACAGCACCATCCGGTGTACTGCGAAAAGCCAGAACACTAATCAATGACAGGGGAAGGGCAATGTACATCTGACTCAACATCGTATAAGCCCAGTTGTTAATAGGGTTCGAGTCTTTCATGTACAGTTCACTGATTAATAAGTATACCACTGACAACAGATATGGAATAAAAACGGTGGAAGGGGTCAGACCGCTGCAGAAACCGCAGACGGCGAAGAAAAAATACACACCGGCAACAGTACAGATAAACTTGTTTGTCTGTACACCTTCCTGTTCGTTGACTAGACCGCAGAATTCCCAAATCGTCAAACCGGTTATCAGGGCGAACAATAAAGCCATAGCCCTTACGTCCAAAAAACTGACCACGATGATGGCAACGAATAATATACCTGTTATGGTCCTGACGATTAAGTTTTTCATATTTCTTTTGTGTGTTTATTGGGCAGACCGAAGTCTGCCCATTAGATTATTGATTTTCCTGTGATGAATCATCGCTGCTTTCATCAGCTTGCTGTTCAGGTTTAGAATCTTGACTGTCAGCAGATACTTCTGCATTCTTGTTTTCCAGTTCCTTAGCCTTCTTTTCTTCCAAAGCCTTGATTGTAGCCTTGTTTTCCTCGTCCATGATTTCTTCCGAACGACTGATCCAAGGACGTTTGCCGAATATCTTTTCTACATCTTCGGCGAAGATCACTTCACGCTCAATCAGCAACTGGGCCAACTGATTATGTCCGTCCTTATGTTCGGTCAGTATCTTTTTAGCTCTGTCGTATTGTTCATTAATCATTTTCAGAGCTTCGTCGTCCATAATCTTAGCTGTCGTCTCTGAATACGGGCGTTGGAAATTGTATTCATTATTATTATAATAGCAGATATTAGGCAGTTTATCACCCATACCGGCATAAGCAATCATACCATAAGCACTTTTCGTCACCCTCTCCAGGTCGTTCATCGCGCCGGTAGAGATATGTCCTGTGAAGAGTTCTTCTGCTGCACGACCGCCAAGAGTGGCGCACATCTCGTCGAGCATCTCCTCTTTGGTGGTTATCTGGCGCTCTTCGGGCATATACCATGCGGCGCCCAGGGCACTTCCACGTGGTACGATAGAAACCTTAACCAATGGATTGGCATGTTCCAGGAACCATGAGATGGTAGCATGACCGGCTTCGTGCAGAGCGATAGAACGTTTTTCGGAAGCTGTCATGATCTTCGTCTTCTTTTCCAATCCGCCGATAATACGGTCAACAGCATCCAGAAAGTCCTGTTTTCCTACGCTCTGTTTGTCGTGACGTGCGGCTATGAGGGCAGCCTCGTTGCATACATTTGCTATATCGGCCCCGGAGAATCCCGGAGTCTGACGTGCAAGCATGTCAACATCTACGGTCTTGTCTATCTTGACGGGACGAAGGTGAACATTGAATATAGCCTTTCTCTCGTTCAGGTCGGGCAGGTCAACATGTATCTGTCTGTCAAATCGACCGGCACGTGATAGAGCATTGTCGAGCATATCGGCACGGTTGGTGGCTGCCAATATGATAACGCCACTGTTCGTACCGAATCCGTCCATTTCTGTCAGGAGGGCGTTGAGTGTATTCTCGCGCTCATCGTTGCCACCCATCGAAGGATTCTTACTGCGGGCACGTCCGATGGCATCTATCTCATCGATAAATATGATACAAGGCGCTTTCTCTTTCGCCTGACGGAACAAGTCGCGGACACGACTGGCACCTACACCGACGAACATTTCGACAAAGTCGGAACCGCTCATGGAGAAGAATGGTACACCAGCTTCTCCCGCTACGGCCTTGGCCAACAACGTCTTACCAGTTCCCGGAGGACCTATAAGCAGTGCTCCCTTAGGTATCTTACCACCCAGTATGGTGTATTTCTTAGGATTCTTCAAGAAATCGACGATTTCCTGAACTTCCTGTTTGGCACCTACCTGACCGGCTACATCCTTGAATGTAATGTTCATGTCCGGTCCCTTTTCGTACATCTTAGCCTTGCTCTTGCCTACGCTGAACACGCCACCGGCACCACCGGCACCGCCGCCGCCCATACGTCGCATGAAGTACAGGAAGATAAAGACAAAGAACAGGATAGGAGCCAGGTTGATGATGATATTGAGAATATCATTGCCTTTCGCATTGTCATAACTGAAATCCCCGTTAAACTTTCCTGCCTTCTGGGATGAGTCCATAAATTGTTCCAGTTGGTCTACAGAACCGAATTCTACGGTCACATAAGGATGATTGCCAACTGATTTGGCACTCTGACCGAACACATCTCTTATATGTTCTGCCTTTACATACATCCTCAGTTTACTTTCGTCCTTATTGGCAACTACTTTTTCAGCCCAGCCATTCATGACATACGACTTGAAGTTGCGGTAAGACGCTTCGGCACTGGCACTATTGTCGGTACTGTTATTGGTAAAGAACAGAATACCCAATACAATAAGTATAATCAAGTACACCCAGTTCATATTGAACTTAGGCATATCTAATTTAGGCTTTTTATTTGTTTCCATATTTATATCACATTAATCCAGATCAGGAATACGGGTAAGTTTTGCATCTTCCCAAAGATGTTCCAGATCATAAAATTCTCTGACTTCAGGCAGAAAGACATGTACCAATACGTTGCTGTAGTCCATAGCTACCCATTGAGCATTGTTAAGTCCCTCCACATGAGAAGGCTTTTCTCCGGCATTCTTACGTACCATGTCGCCTATTGATTCGGTTATCGCTTCCACTTGCGAAGGGGAGTTACCCTGACATATTACAAAATAGTGGCAAATCGTACCCTCGATGTCAGTCAGATCGGCAACAACGATATTGCTACCTTTCTTTTCCTGTATTCCCTCTGTTATCGTTTTAACTAAATTCTTTGTTTCGTCCATTCATTTAAATTATATATTGGCACAAAGGTACACTGAATTATTCGAAAAACATTAAATATGCGTGTTATTTTGATTTTTTTTAGAAAAAAAGTATGATAAGCGTTGGTCTATTCAGAAAAAAGCATTACCTTTGCATCGCAATTTCAAAAAGGAAACAAATTGCTGAAACATTTTGGGATATGGTGTAATGGTAACACAGCAGATTCTGGTCCTGTCGTTCCTGGTTCGAGTCCGGGTATCCCAACTAAAGACTTCTCTACGAAGTCTTTTTTATTCTAAAACGTCACAACGTCGCTGTCTCCCTGTTTATAAGGGTTTCAGACGACAGAAAATATCACGAAACATCGCTGAAACGTCACAAAGAAAGAGTTGCGCTTTTGCAACGTTTCCATTGTGTTTTGCGAGGTTATCATCCGTTTCTTGGAAATCTTATTTCTCTTATTACCAATAGTTTACGTCATATCGTGAAGTTGTGACGTATATTTCATCCGAAATCTCTGATTGGAGACAGCTTAAAATTGTCAAAATACAGTCATGAATTTTACGAAGCGTCCCCGTAAACACATTACGACGGTGCCGTAATAACATTACAGCGGTAGTGTAAACACTCTACAGCGGTGCGGTAACAAGATTACAGCGGTGGTGTAACATGTCTACAGCGGTGGCGTAATGTATTCTAACGGTTTTTGTTGACTACTTGGCTGATTCTTTACAAATTCGGTTGACTCGGTTTATCATTATTATTAATGCTGGTTGACGCCCACCTCTCATATTCGCCATAAGCGTTGACCTTTATATCAAAAAAAAGAGACTTCACAATGAAGTCTCTTTTAATCGTTTATATAATATTATTTGTTTTTATTCTGAGCGTCGATAGCTTTAATCTTCTGTTTTACGAGTTCCAGATCATCTTTCAGTTTAGAAACCTTCCTGTTCATTTCCTCAATAAGGTTATTACCTTTCTTGCTGGTAGAATTAAGGAAACCTAAATTGTTCTCGTAAGTCTGTACTTCAGATTTGATATTGTCATACTGTCTCAGTAATCTTCCGCGTTCATTGTCCAGAGCGTCTATTCCCTTTTCGGCAACGGTCTTCAGATTATTCTTGAAGTTGTCGAGACGGCGGCGAGAAACGGATATGTTCAGTTTCTTATATATCAAATCAAGTATATCGTGATACTCTTTGAATATAACATCTTTTTCCTTGAATGGAACATGACCTATTTTGTTATATTCGTCAGTAAGTTTCTGAATTTCTTCCTGAGCGTTTTCTCCGGCATTTTCAGCCAATTCTTTCAGTTGTGCGATAATGCCACGTTTCTTATCCAGATTCTCATGTTCCTCGTTGCGCTGACCGGCATTTACGGCGTTGCGTGCGTCAAAGAAATGGTTGCAGGCACCTAGAAATTCATTCCATAGTTGGTCACCCAATTTCTTAGGAACCATACCGATGGTCTTCCATTCTTTCTGAAGCTTGATAAGTTCATCACTCGTCTTTTTCCAGTCTGTACTGTCTTTCAGCGCAATCGCCTTATCTATAAGTTCCTGTTTCTTGACCGCATTTTCAGCGAATTTCTCCTTCATACTCTTGAAGAATTCTGCTTTTCTGCCGAAGAAATCATCACATGCTGCGCGGAAACGCTCGAAAATCTTCACATTCATTTTCTGTGGAGCGAAACCGATGGTTTTCCATTCAGCCTGGATGTTTATGATGTCTTTCGTATGCTTTTCCCAGTCGGAAGCACCTTTGTTCTCCTCCTTGGCAATAGCTTCAACCTGTTCGCAAAGTGAAGTCTTTTTAGTCAGATTATCTTCTTCCTTAGAACGAAGGTCTTCGAAATGTTGCTGGTGGCGTTTGTTGATAACTGTAGATGCGGCCTTAAACCTGTTCCAGACTTCCTCTCTCAATTCTTTGGTGACTGGTCCTGTCTCCCGATATTCCTGATGAAGTTTCTGCAACTGGTGGAATGCGCTTAAAATATCATCTTCTTCTGCCAGCTTTTCTGCAGATTCGCATAGGTGCTTCTTGATTTCAAGATTCTTCTTGAAGTCATATTCCCTAGCTTCACTGTTGAGCTTCAGTAGGTCGTAGAATTGTTCTACATACAACTGATAGTTACGCCACAGTTCGTTGGCCTTATTAGCCGGAACAGATTTGATTTCTTTCCATTCCTGTTGCAGTTGCTTGAAGTCGTTATAAGATTTGTTGGCTTCTTCAGGTGAAGAAACCATTGATTTTATCTTCTCTATGATATCCAACTTTCTTTTCAGATTGTCTTCTTTTTCAGATTCCTGCTCTGCAAAGATTTTGGCTCTCTTTTCCTTGATTATTCCCATTTCTGCCTTGAAGGATTCTTCGTCTTCATCGGGAACTATCTGATAGGCGTCAGGGTCACCGCCGCCATCAATATATTCTTTATATTTGGCGTCTTTTTCTGCTATGTGTAATTTGTAAAACGCTGTTTTCAGGTCGTCAAGTTCGTCTTTCAGCAATGGTCCGTCACCATGCGCAAGTTCTTTGACACGGTCAAGAATTTCTTTCTTGGTCGTATAAACTTTCTTTTCTTCAGCGTTTTCCACTACGGCATCTTCGGCATCGCTCACCTCTGCATTGTTAACCTCAGCTTTGGTTTCTTCTGCTTTTTCTTCTACCGGTTCTTCTACTGGTTGAACTGTAGATTCTACTGCCTTTTCTTCTAACTTACCCTCTTCCGGGGCTTTTTCTTGAGAGTCCATCATTTACTTTTTTAGTTTATGATTCGGTTTTCCACATATTTGTAGGAGTTGCAAACTTACTTAAAAAAATCGAAAACGCCTAATTTTTATCAAAAATTTTATGGTTTTTCATTTTATATGAGTCGTTTCAAGCGGAAAACCCACCAGAAAAGACCTGAAATGACAAATGAAATAACCAGGGCGATAACAAATCCATAAGGATTGTGTTCCAGACCGTTGAACAGGTTCATACCGAACAGACTCGCAATAAGGGTGGGGAACATCAATATGATGGATACGGATGTAAGTGTACGCATCACGGTGTTCATATTGTTGTTGATGATACTGGAGTACGTGTCCATCGTCGACTCGAGAATGTCCGAATAGATATTCGTAGTCTCCCTCGCCTGACTCATCTCGATATTGACATCTTCTATCAGGTCGGCATCCAACTCATCCACCTGTAACTTGAATTTCAGTTTGGTAAGCAATGTTTCGTTTCCACGGATGGATGTGATGAAATAGGTCAGTGAGTCTTGCAGACGACTGAGCCCGATAAGGGATTCATTGTTCACTTCGCGGTCAAGGTTGCGTTTGGATTTCTCTATCAGACTGTTGATCTGCTTCAGTCGTTTCAGATACCATACGGCCGATGACAGGAAAAGTCTGAAAATCATATCTACATAATCCGTGAAACCGGTACCGCGTTTTTGATGATAACTGACGAAGTCGATCATCATATTGGTTTCGAAATTACATACGGTGATGGTGATATCGCGCTTGTGTATGATACCAAGAGGTACGGTGGTGTACGGTGTGCGCGAACGCACTTCCTTGACATAAGGGATACGAAGGATGATAAGCATCCAACCGTCATCATATTCATAACGGGCACGCTCATCGGTATCGCTGATGTCGGATAAAAAATAATCTGGTATTTGGTATTTCTCTTCCAGCTCCTGCTGGTCTTCTTCAGTTGGACATGTTACTTGTATCCAGCAATTAGGTTGCCATTCATCAATGGCTTTCAAGCATTTGCTTGTATTCCAGTATGTTCTCATTAGTTAATCCTCCGAATGATTAAAATAGGGCATAGGATTAACTTCCGAGAGCTATCCCTCTGCGCCTACAAGTTCATATTTTCCGCGTGATAATCGTCCATTTGTTGTTTAAATTTTGATTTTGCTCTGCAAAGGTAAATAAATAAATTAATAAATAAGAATTAATAAATAAGAATTATTCTACTTTTAATAATAATTTCAATTTAGTGTCATCTTTCACACTGCCAAATTTTTCGGGCGGCAGAGGAAAACAACTCCTCTAAATCCCTCATACTTGTGTGGAGGAAATTAGAGGAGTATGGTTCTGAATCCCGTCGTATTCTGAAATACGGCGATGATTGGATTCTTTAATTTTTCTGAGGTACTTGTTCCAATGTCTTGACCAGCAGATCCCAGAATTTCGGTACACTCGGGATGTTAGCTCTTTCGTTGGTCGTATGAGGTGACAACAGGGTAGGACCAAAGGATACAATGTCGAGATTCGGATATTTACTCAGAATCACACTGCATTCCAGACCGGCATGTACCACCTGTATTGTCGGTTCTTTGCTGAACAGGTCTTTGTATATTTTTTCCATGATGCGGATCATCTCACTGTCTGTGTTCGGGTCCCATCCTTGATATTCGCCGCTTAACGTGACTTTCATCCCGGCCATATTGAAACAGCTTTCGAGTGTTGTGGCTATAAAGTCTTTCATACTCTCGCTTGAACTTCTGGCCAGTATCTTGATGGCAGCCTTGCCGTCACCTATATTGATAATGGCAAGGTTGGACGATGTCTCCACGATGTCGGGTATCGTCGGGATATATCTTATCACACCGTTATGGCAGGCGTAGATGGCATCTACCAGATTGTCCTGTATCTCTTGTGGAACTTCTGTCTTTGGTGTCGCTGTATCTTCCATGAAGAATTCGATATCCTTTTCGAGACCTTTATACTCTTCGTTGAACAGCTCTTTGTAGTCGCCGACCAGTTCTGCAAGTGCTTCTTTGTTCTCTTTCGGCAGTGTAAGAACCACTTCGGCCTCAAACGGTATGGCATTGCGCATGTTTCCGCCATTCCATGTTGCCAGACGGGCGTCGCATTCACTGATAGCTTCGCGTACGAATCTTACCATGAGTTTGTTGGCATTAGCTCTTCCTTCTCCTATTTCCAGACCCGAGTGACCGCCGCGCAGTCCTTTCAATGTTACCTTTACGGCTATATCTTCATTGTCTGTCTCCGTTTCCTTATAATCCAGTTCGGCTGTGACGTCAACACCTCCGGCGCTTCCGATGATCATTTCGCCTTCCGTCTCTGTATCGAGATTCAGCAGAATGTCGGCATTCAGTTCACCGGCAGGTAAGTCGTTGGCACCATACATACCCGTCTCTTCATCACGGGTACATAGTGCTTCGATAGGACCATGTTTCAAATCCTTAGCCTCCATCACAGCCATGATGGCAGCTATACCGAGTCCGTCGTCGGCACCGAGTGTCGTACCTTTCGCTCTTACCCATTCACCGTCTATATATGTTTCTATCGGGTCTGTTTCAAATACGTGTTTGCTTTCTTTCGTTTTCTGAGGCACCATATCCATGTGTGCCTGCAACAGAACCGTCTTGCGGTTTTCCATACCCGGAGTCGCCGCCTTGCGCATGACAATATTTCCGGCTGGGTCTTTGAATGCTTCCACGCCTATATTCTTGGCAAAGTCGAGTAAGAACTGTTGTACTTTGTCCAAGTGTCCTGATGGACGGGGGATTTGCGTAAGTGCATCGAAGTTTTTCCAGATACACTCAGGTTTTAGATTTTTGATTTCGTTCATTATATTGTTTTTTATTAGTTATCTACTACGTTTTCTATCTTTAATCTCTTCGTAAAACTAAGGGCTGCCCATCCGTACATACCTATTAATATAACAAGTATGGTCTGTATAGTATGTACGATCAGGACAAAGTAGAGCGCCTTTTCGTCTGCCACGCCATATAGTATAAGCATCGTCTTAACGGCAAAGTGCCACGGTCCGGCACCATTGGGTGTAGGTACGATGACAGCGATACTTCCCACAACGAATGTAACCATAGCGCAACCCAACCCCAGATGGGATGTAAAATCGAAACAGAAGAAAGTGAGATAATAATGCAGAAAGTAACTGCCCCATATCGCCAGGGTATAGAAGACGAAAAGAGGTATGTTTCTTACCTTCTTCACGGAAGCTATTCCGCGCCATACATCGCTCAATGTTTCCTTAACCTTATTATAAAAAGATAGTTTACGAAGCAGCAGATGTAATAATATAAAAGCTGAAATGGCGCAGACGATGGTGACGATGTAACCAGTCATGGAAAATTTGTGCAATATACTGTCGATACTGGTTCCTGTCTCATCAAAGAAAGTGGCAAACACTTTTAGTTGAAGCAGCAGTGTCACACCAGTTACGATCAACACAAGCACTGAGTCGATAGCGCGTTCGGTGACCACGGTACCGAGCGCTTTTGTAAACGAGATACCATCGTATCTTTTCAGTACGCCGCATCTTGCGAATTCACCGCTTCTCGGTACAATCAGACTGGCGGCGTAAGATATGAATATCGAATAGATGCTTGTACTGTTGCGCGGGTGCTCATTGATTGGCTCGAGCGTCTGTTTCCACCTCCATCCTCTGAACATCTGCGCCGTGATACCAAAAGGGAAAGACAGCAGCATCCATGTCCAGTTCATCTCATGCAGCAATACATTTTCAATACGGTGGAAGTCGAATCCGCGGTACATCCAATAGAGTATCGCCCCACCTAGTACGAGTGGCAGAACAATTCTGATGATGTCGTTTGCTATCTTTTTCATATTAAATATTAATGGGAAGACACCTAGATGCCTTCAAATTAGATGCAAATATCGCTATTATAATCGACATAATCGCAAAAAAACCGATTTTTTTACTAACTTTGTCCCCTGAATATATTTATGTCATTCTTATGAAAGCAGTAAAACCAAAGAAAAATCTCGGTCAGCATTTTCTTACCGATTTGGGCATAGCCAAAGCTATTGCCGACACCGTAGACGCATGTCCTGATATTCCTGTTCTTGAAGTAGGACCGGGGATGGGGGTGCTGACTCAATATCTCGTAACTAAGAACCGTGATGTACGGGTGGTTGAGATTGACGCTGAATCAGTGGCATATCTTTATGAAACTTTTCCTAAGTTGCATGATAATATAATAGGTGACGATTTCCTCAGAATGGATCTGAACAAGTTGTTTGATGGCAGGCAGTTCGTGTTGACAGGCAATTATCCTTATGATATCTCGTCACAGATATTCTTCAAGATGCTTGAAAACAAAGATCTGATTCCCTGTTGTACGGGAATGATACAGCGGGAGGTGGCCCAGCGCATAGCATCCGCGCCCGGTAATAAGGCTTATGGCATACTTAGCGTGTTGATACAGGCGTGGTATGATGTGGAGTATCTTTTTACGGTAGATGAGAATGTGTTTAATCCTCCTCCAAAGGTGAAAAGCGCTGTTATCCGTATGACCCGCAATCAGGTTACTGACTTGGGATGTGATGAAAAACTGTTTAAACGTCTGGTGAAGACGGTATTCAACCAGCGTCGCAAGATGCTTCGTGTCAGTCTGAAACAGATGTTCCCGGGTGTAACGCCGACAGAAGGATTCTATCAACAGGATATGATGACCAAACGACCGGAACAGTTGACTGTACAGCAGTTTGTTGTACTCACGAATATGGTAGACGTGGAATTAAAGAAACTAGAGTCTCCATCTTTGACCTAAGTCAATAAAAAGCCACATTTTATTCAATTATACCATCTGTTGTTTGCGATAACAAATAAACATCGTATCTTTGCATCGATAAAAAGATTATAGGATAACAATTTAAAGAGAGAAAGGAAAAAGAAAATGGTATTTTTTGAATTTATGACATTCGCAGTAGCCGCCTTTGCGGTAGCAACAGCAATAGGTATTGCAATCGATCTTAAAGTAGAAGGTCGTAGATAAACAAACAGAAAAAGATAAACTTTTAATAAAAAGGAAGGGACTTTCAGAAATGAAAATCCCTTTTTTTGACTTCAAATGAAGATAAATCTGAAATGCTCTGAATTTATTCCTGTTTTTCATTTAATTATTTTTGTATATATTTGCCAATATAAAATTTATAGTGTACATTTGTACACTCAAAAATATAATGTATATATAAACGCATGAAGAGACTCTTGTTGACGCTTTCGCTGATCATGTTTATGTCCGTGTCAGAATCACATTCCGTTACAGTAAGTAAGGAGTACGTGAATAAATATACCGATGAATGTTATAACAGAATAGACAAGAAAGTGGCACTGAAGATGCTCGATACTTTGATTGTCTATTCCAGAGAACTTGGAGATGTGAAGAGACAATGCATGGCTTATGATCTGAAAGTGCTGTGCAGTATGTATACATGCGATTCCAAACAACAAAACAAATATTTCGAAGAGGCACGCAGATTTATCAGCAAGACAAAGTATACAAAATACCTCTTTCATGCATGGACATGTATCGTTTGCAAACGTGTAACCGACCATAAACTGGTTGATGCTCTGGCATGTATGGACGATTTCCAAAACGAAGCCGTACGACTGAACGACGGTTATGGCTTGTTGCTAGCCTACTATAACTATGGCACAATTTATTATTATATGAATATGTACAAACTCGCCTTTGATAAATTCGGGAAAACGGCACGACTGAAATGCGACCTAAGTAATCCTGATAACAGAAATATCATGAGTGAGATATACTACTATATGGCCAGTTGCTCGTATTATATGAACAATGATAAGAACTTCCTGAAATATCTGCAAAAATCATTGGATGTCAAGCCTGATGAGAGGAGTATAACCACAACAATTCAAAGTTTGTGTTTCTATTACCTGAAAAAAGGAGATATGCCAAGATTCAGACAGCGTAAAAGGCAAATGGACAAATTGATCAAAAAATATGGTACTAGTCAACTCTCGGAATACCATAGTGCGATGATGGCTACATATTATAGCAAGGAAAGAAATTATACGAAGGCTCTTTTATACACGGATTCAATTCAGCAACGCGATTTAAAATACCGCACCAAATATGATATATATAGGGAAGCAGGACAAAATAAACAGGCTGACAGTATATTATGGAAGTTGGTGGAATATAAAGAAAATATTATAGAGAACGACCAGGCACCATATATTCGGATGCTTGCAAAAAAATACGAAAATGTCAAAACGATATATGCAAAGAATCAAGAGATAACAAAAATAAAACTGTTTACTGCTCTCTCGATAACGATATTGGTGTTGTTGACATTCGCCGTATATCACATATTACATAATCGCAATATCCGCAAATTGAATGTCTTACGGGAAAAGGCCGAAGATGCGAATAGACTGAAATCACTTTTCTTACAGAATATGAGTCATGAGATACGAACGCCTCTGAATGCGATAGTGGGATTTACAGACTTGCTTAATACCGATGATGCTGATATGGATGAAGGAGAAAGGAAAAAAATACTTGATATCATTCATCGCAACAGTGGTCTTTTATTTACATTAATCAATGATATTCTGAATCTGTCACATCTTGAAAGCGGTTTGGAAAAATTGGTTATCAAACCAGTTCAAATCATGCCTCTTTGTGAGAAGGCAATAAAAAGTGTGGAGATTAGGGCAAAAGATGGGGTTCATATTTATTTTAAGACACCTGAGACCGCCGAAGAAATGTCATTGATTCTGAATACGGATACCGACAGGTTGTCCCAGATACTCAATAATTTTCTGACGAATGCATGCAAGCATACTGATAAAGGTGAGATATGTCTCGAATATCAAGTGAGAGAAGATGTGGTAAAGTTTATCGTGACAGACACGGGAACAGGTATCCCTGTAGAATCTGCCGAGAAAATATTCGAACGTTTTGAAAAACTTGACCAATTTTCTCAAGGAACAGGTCTGGGACTGAATATATGTAAACGACTTACCATATTGTTCCATGGCAATATATATGTAGATACATCGTATACGGGAGGAGCCAAATTCGTGTTTGAGCATCCGAGAAACATAGAAGACCTGGAAAGATCAGAGTAATACGATGCAAAAAAATCATTAAATTATTGCGTATTTCGAATTTAATATCTAATTTTGTGCTCAGAAATAAAATTATTGACTATGATAGACGTTAAAGCAACATTAAAGGCAAGCGAGGAAAAGATGGAAATGGCAGCTATGTATTTGGACGAACAGCTGTCGCATATTCGTGCAGGACGCGCAAATATAGCCATTCTCGATGGAGTGAAAGTAGAATCTTACGGTTCGATGGTTCCGCTGAACCAAGTAGCTAATGTTTCAACGCCAGACGCGCGTACTATAGCCATCCGTCCTTGGGACAAGAAACAGATAAAGGATATCGAGAAAGCCATTATGAATTCCGAGGTGGGTATCACTCCCGAGAACAATGGTGAAATAATCCGCCTTGGTATTCCTCAGCCTACAGAGGAACGACGTAAAGAACTGTCTAAGCAGTGTAGCAAAATAGCCGAAAAGGCAAAAGTGGAAGTTCGAAACGTACGTGCCGATTATAAGGAAAAACTAAAGAAGGCTATCAAAGACGGTCTCTCTGAAGATAATGAGAAGGATGCCGAAGACGAATTGCAGAAGTTACATGACAAGTATATCAAGAAACTTGATGCCATGTTAGCTGAGAAGAATAAGGAAATCATGACCGTATAGAAGCGAGAGTGAAAGGACTTGTTATAAAAAATACCGGTAGTTGGTACACCGTCAAAACAGATGATGGACGGATTATCGAAAGCAAAATAAAGGGTAATTTCCGCTTAAAAGGTATACGCAGTACGAATCCCGTAGCTGTAGGTGACCGTGTGGATATTATTGAGAATCAAGAAGGTACGGCGTTCATCAGTGCAATTGATGACCGCCGTAACTATATTATACGTAAATCGCAGAACTTATCCAAGCAGAGTCATATTATTGCGGCTAATGTTGATCAGGCGTTTCTTGTGGTAACTGTGAATTATCCACAGACATCGACAACCTTTATCGACCGCTTCCTTGCTTCGGCAGAGGCATATAGTGTACCTGTGGTTATCGTCTTCAACAAAAAGGATATTTATTCGGAAGAGGAATTGCATTATCAGGGAATGATGTATGATCTCTATACCCAGATCGGTTATCAGTGTGTCGTCGTGTCGGCAACGACCGGTGAGGGAATTGATGAACTGAAACCTCTGCTTAAAGACAAAATAACGTTACTGAGTGGTAACAGTGGAGTAGGCAAGAGTACGCTTATCAATCTGTTTATACCCGAAGCCAACCTGCGCACGTCTGAAATTTCTGATGCCCACAATACAGGTATGCATACGACGACATTCAGTGAAATGCTTGAACTTGCAGATGGTGGATATGTGATAGATACTCCGGGAATCAAGGGATTCGGAACATTCGATATGGAACCAGAGGAAATTTGCAGTTATTTTAAAGAGATTTTCGAGTTTTCTAAAGATTGCAAATTCAGCAACTGTACCCATACACATGAACCGGGGTGTGCGGTTGTTAAAGCAGTGGAGGAGCATTATATCGCCGAGAGCCGGTATCAGTCGTATCTTGGTATGTTGGAAGACAAAGATGAAGGAAAGTATCGTGAAGCATTTTAATCACGTACTATCTTTTTACTTAAGAAAACGACCTGTTTGTTGATTGTTTTTGTTTTTATTATTAGTTGTTAATACCTTTGCAGCATCATATTAACATTAATAATAAAAAAGAAAATGGAAAGGAAAATTAATTCTGTCTTGATTGCTGTTACAGCATTTCTGTTCGCGGCTTGTTCAGCAGGAAGTAGTGACTGGGAAGATTATACAGGAACCGCTGATACAAGTGGTAGTTCTTCATCTTCGTCATCTTCTTCCAGTAGCGTTCCCACAACAGGAGGAGATGTAGCGACTTTCACTATTGCAATAGATTCTACCACGGCTGTCTCTGAAACAGATAATGTAGATGCAACTGATGAGGATTATGTGGAAAACAGTACATTTGGCAGTACTATATACATCGCCTATAATGGTACAAGTGCTACGGTAACTGGTAGCGTAAGCGGTGTGACGGCGACAGTCAGTGGTGCTGATGTTACAGTCACTTCGACGGTTGCCGGAGTCGATTATGTGTTGAGCGGAACGACAACAGATGGTTCGTTGAAGGTGTATAGTGACAAAAAATATGAACTGACACTGAATGGCGTGAATATAAAGAATAATGACGGACCGGCGATAAACAGTCAGAGTAAAAAGAGCTGTTATGTCGTACTAAAGTCGGGTACAACCAATTATCTTACAGACGGGACGTCTTATGCCACCAGTACAGAAGATCAGAAGGGTACTTTGTTCAGTGAAGGGCAATTGTTGTTCAGTGGCAGTGGCAATCTGAGAATTTCAGCTAACTGCAAGGCCGGTATCAGTTCTGACGACTATATTATGATTCGTCCTACGACCAATATATATATCAAGTCGACAGCGGGCAATGGTATTAAGGCAAATGAAGCTCTTATTATTAATGGTGGTATTATCAATGTGGAGACGACATCAACTGCTACGGCAGCCAAAGGTCTGTCGAGTGATGGTTATATTGAAATAAATGGCGGTCGTACGACTGCTATTACAGCAGGAACGGGCGAATATGACAGTGATGATAAAGACGTGAGCGGTTGTGCGGGCGTGAAAAGTGACAGCTTGTTGACTGTAAATGGTGGTGAACTGTTATGCAAGAGTACAGGAAGCGGCGGTAAGGGTATCAGCGGAGACCAGAAAATGGTATTCAATGATGGTACGGTGAAGGTCATTACGACAGGTTCGAAATATACTTATGGGTCTTACGATACATCTGCTAAGGGTATAAAGGCAGATGGTACTGTAGAAATCAACGGCGGTTCTATCATGGTCCGTGCTACGGGATCTGGTTCAGAAGGTATAGAAAGCAAAAGTACACTTACGATCAACAGTGGTTCTGTTGAGGTTTATTCCAATGATGATGCTATCAACTCATCCAGTCACATGTATATAAAGGGCGGTTGGATATACACGTTCGCAACAAACAATGACGGACTGGATGCTAATGGTAATTTATATATACAGGGAGGTACAACCGTAGCTTATGGCACATCAAGCCCTGAATGTGGTATAGATGCGAATGAAGAAGGCGGATACCACGTATATATCACAGGTGGCACATTAGTTGGAATCGGTGGAGGAACATCATATCCATATAGCAGTGGTACGACACAGCCGTCTATCGTATACGGAGGTACGGTATCAAGTGGCACGACGCTGGCTCTGAACAGTAGCAGTGCTAATATACTGACATTCACGATGGGACGTTCCTATTCTGGAACGACATGTTTCTTGCTTACATCGCCTAGTCTGACTAAGGGTAGCAGTTATACGTTATATAGTGGCGCAACAGCAACTGGTACCGACTGGCATGGATTGATAACATCGGCGACAGTGAGCAGTACAGGTTCATCCGTGGCATCGGTTTCTTCGCTCAGTTCACCTTATTCATCAGTAGGAAGCAGCACTGGTGGCATGGGCGGCGGAGGCGGCAGATGGTAACAACACTAAAACTAACTAGATAATAGTGCCGGGGTAACGCAAGTCGTTATCCCGACACTTCTCAAGAAAACTAATAATGCTATATAAAATAATACGGGTATGATGCATAAATTACTTATGAAAGAAAATTTATTGATAGAACTTTATATCATTAATGGTAAAATAAACGTTAAGAAATAAAGCGTATGTTGATGAATAAGCAAAGAAAGATGGAAAATATATTGTATCTGGCACTATGGGCAATACTGTTCGTGGCACCAGTGCTTACTCTATATGTACGTACATCATCGGATAAGTCATTGATGTTCAGTTGGACCGAAGTAATGTCTGTATGGAAATTGTTTTTTGTATATCTGCTTGTATTTGTTATACACAATTTTTTCATTGCTCCTCAACTGATATATAATCATAAAAAACTGACATATTTTATAACGGTTATATGTATGTTGATAGCATTTCAAGTATATCAATGCAATAGCCGACCTCAGGAAATCGGAATGGGACCGTTGCATCCTGATATGTTGAAGGATGGTAGAAATATACAGAGACCAGACTTTAAACCCGACAGAAAACCGGATATGCAGATGCAAGGTGGACCAGGAAAAGAAAACAATTTCCGTCCAGATAAAGCTCCCGACATGCATCATGATAATGGACCGCGGGATATAAAAACGATGGATGGTCATCATCCTCCTATTATGATCGACCAGCAGGATATTGTAGCGTTTGTCATCGTCTTTCTTATGCTTGGTATGAACTTAGGTATAAAATTGTATTTTAAGTCGGATGCCGATGCCAAGGAAATGAAAGATCTTGAACAGAAAAATCTTGAACAGCAGCTGGAGTATCTGAAGTATCAGATTAACCCGCACTTCTTTATGAATACACTGAACAATATTCATGCCCTTGTGGATATCGATCCCGAGAAGGCTAAGACAACGATAGAGGAACTATCTAAGATGATGAGATATGTTTTGTATGAAGGTGCAAAGGCCTATATCCCGATAGAGAGGGAGATAACCTTTATAGGCAACTATATCACATTGATGCGGTTGAGATATACAGATAAGGTAAAGATAGAAACCGATTTTCCAAAAGAAATGCCCGATAAGTGTATACCACCGTTGTTGTTTATCACATTCATAGAGAATGCATTCAAACATGGAGTGAGTTATCAGCGTGAATCTTTCATACATGTAGATATGCAGATACAGGATGATAGGCTCTATTTCTCGTGCAGTAATAGTAAACTGCCTGCTGATAAGGATGTACATGGAGGTGTAGGACTTGTCAATACACGTAAACGACTCGATTTGATATATGGAAGTAGTTATACTTTTGACATCAATGACAGTGATGATATATACGAAGTAATATTAGTAATACCTTTAAAATAGAAGACTATGATCAGATGTTTAGCAATAGATGATGAGCCACTGGCATTACAACAGTTGGCTGCGTATATAGGAAAGGTTCCTTTTCTGGAACTCGTAAATAAATGTCAGAGTGCCCTCGAAGCAAAGCAAATCATGGAGAATGATATGATTGATGCGATATTTATTGATATCAACATGCCAGACCTCAATGGTATGGAATTTGTCCGTTCGCTCGCGGCACCTCCTTTGGTCGTCTTTACTACCGCTTATTCAGAGTATGCAGTAGACGGATTCAAAGTGGACGCGGTAGACTATCTGCTGAAACCATTTGGTTTAGATGATTTCAAACGAGCAGCAAACAAGATCAAAAAACAATATGACTTGGTTAATACGGCAACCTTATCACCTGTCGATAATGATGATGCCTTGTTTCTAAAGACTGAATATAAGGTTGTTCGTATAAGTATTAAGGATATCCGCTATGTTGAGGGTATGAGCGAATATCTACGTATTTATGTTGAGGGACAGCCAAAACCTGTCATCGTATTGTTAAGTATGAAAAAAATGGAGGAACGACTGCCACAATCGACATTTATGCGCGTACATCGCTCTTATATCATCAACCTGAAAAAAATACAAGAGGTAAATAAGAACCGTATCATTATGGATAGTGACACTTATATACCGATTGGAGATATTTACAAAGATACCTTTAATGAGTATCTGAATACGAAGTTCTTATGTAAATAAGAACTCCGTATGCATTTTCTAATCAATAGTAATCGTATACTCACTCATGAAAGAAGCACCGGGTTGGAGGTGATTCATAAGATATTTGTCTTTGAATTTACCAGAATATTTCACATGGTCGTGAACACCGTACCAAGGTTCTATACAAACGAAAGGAGCGTTCTTGCCATAAGGACTCCATAAACCGACGCATGGTGCCTTGAAATCAAGTGTTACTACGGGCTTTTTGGCTTTGTCAAGTAATGAGATATGATGCAACTGACACTGGTCTATGATAATGGCATCATCTTTGAAACTATCTTCGTTAAATTCGAATAATCCGTCTTCAGTCTCTACAGGATAACGATCCATCAGAATACAACCGTTAACATTACCATATATACGTTCTACCCCTTCTTTCTTATCGAACAACAAACATCCTTTCATTGATTCTCCCTCTTGAATATCAGGGAGATTAAATGCCGGGTGTCCGCCAATCTGGAAATGTATTTCTTTGGTATCTGTGTTCTGTACATGCCAAATCACATGAATCTTATTGTTTTCAATACGATAAGTCACGGATAAAATAAAATGATAAGGATAATTGCGCAGCGTATCTTCATTATCAGACATGACATAAGTAATCTTTTCTTCAGTCTTATTTAATATTTTGAATTCCGTGTCACGGGCAAATCCATGGCGTCCCATCTCGTATGTATCTCCTTCTGTTCGATATTTCCCTTCCCACAATCCACAAACAATAGGAAAAAGAATAGGACTGCGACGCCCCCAAAATTCAGGATTTCCTTGCCAAAGATACTCTTTCGATGAGTTTTCCTTTCGAATACTCTGAAGTTCGGCTCCATGAGCTGAAACTGCTATGTTTATATAGCCATTTTTTAATTTTTCCATTTCTTTCCGATTTAAGAATACTAGGACAAAGATAGCGTTTTTAGTTGAATAAATGAAATAGAAAAATGTTTTTTGATATATTTTCTATAACTTTGCACCTTGAAATGGAGAATATAACAGATAAGAAAATTGCGGTGCTGCTTTCGGGCGGTGTGGACAGTTCTGTTGTTGTGTATGAATTGGCACGACAAGGACTTCATCCCGACTGCTTTTATATAAAGATAGGTCCTGAAGAAAAAGAGGAGTGGGACTGTTCATCAGAAGAAGACCTGGAGATGGCTACAGCTGTTGCAGCCAAATATGGTTGTAAGTTGGAAGTTATAGACTGTCATCAGGAATATTGGAATGAGGTTACCAAGTATACCATGGATAAAGTCCGTGCTGGTTTTACTCCAAACCCAGATGTAATGTGCAATCGTCTTATTAAATTTGGTGCCTTCGATGAGAAAAAGGGACATGATTATGATCTGATAGCCACCGGACACTATGCGCAGACAGAGATAATAGATGGAAAAAAATGGTTGGTGACAAGTCCTGATCCTGTAAAAGATCAAACAGATTTTTTAGCTCAGATTTACGATTGGCAATTAAAGAAAGCATTGTTCCCAATCGGACATTATATGAAAGATGAAGTAAGAATCATAGCAGAACGTGAGCATCTTGTCAACGCAAAGCGGAAGGATAGTCAGGGTATATGTTTTTTGGGGAAGATTAATTATAATGATTATATTCGTCGATATTTAGGTGAAAATCCCGGTGATGTGATTGAATTGGAAACAGGAAAGAATATAGGACAACATAAGGGGCTTTGGTTTCATACAATAGGTCAGCGTCATGGGCTCGGTTTTGGCGGCGGACCGTGGTATGCAGTGAAAAAGGATGTCGATAATAATATCCTATATGTGAGCAAAGGTTACGAACCGTTGACGGCATATAAGAAAGATTTCCCTATACATGATTTCCATTTCCTTACAGAGAATCCGTGGAACTGTGAGTCTGTGAAGATAACGTTTAAGATACGGCATACTCCAGAGTATCATCCTGCCATATTAGAACCTACGGGCGATGGCGCATATCATGTACATGCAGATGAAATGATACAAGGCGTAGCTCCGGGACAGTTTTGTGTAGTGTATGACGAGATGCATCACCGATGTTTCGGTAGCGGAGAAATAACTATATGATGATTATTCAAAAGTCTTAAAATCGTAACCTTCTTTTTTAAGCCATTTGATAGCTTCAGGTAGTGCATAGTGCAATTTGTCTATGCTCTTTAGTGAATCGTGAAATGTTATGATGCTTCCATTTCTTGAATAACGTTTCACATTATTCAAAATACCTTTTGCCGTCATCCATTTACTATAGTCGCGAGTTACGAGATCCCACATGACGATTTTATATTTTCTTGCCAGCCATATATATTGGTCGTGCCGCATCCATCCATGTGGAGGACGGAAGAGATGTGCGTGGATTAAAGCGTTTGCTTTCTCGGTATTATAACTATACATTTTTATTGTATGCTTCAGTCCACCGAGGTGATTGAAAGTGTGGTTGCCGACTTGATGTCCTGCTTCTACAATCTGTTGGTATAATTCTGGATGCTTGCGTACATTGTCTCCAACCATAAAGAATGTGGCATGAATTTCAAATTCGGCGAGCGTCTGAAGAATAAAAGGAGTCGACTCGGGGATAGGACCGTCATCGAAAGTCAGATAGACTGACTTCTCTTTCCGATCCATTCTCCAAGTCGCTCTGGGATATAACCAGCGCAACCATTTAGCAGGTTGCTCTATGATCATTTTCTCTTACTATTGTTGTTTAGGCAGTTGTCCACCTTTACCTTGATATGCTGATAGAAGCATTGAAAGACTCTTCTGTTTCTGTAAAGCCCATGCTCTATCAATGTATTGACTGTCTTCAATAATCTGTTGCATGATGTAGAAGTGCAGTAAACAATCTTGCTGTGCCTGTTCAAATCTAGAACCATCCAAAGATATGTACCAGTTGAGGTATTGCTGAGATTTGTTCCAAAGGGCACTGAATAAAGTCTTTGCTTTTGCTCTCTGACCTATTGCCGCATAAGCTTTAGCTTCGTCTATTGAGCCTGATTGATAATCGATAGGTACATTATAGGAAGGTATCATCTTATCACAGTAAGCCAATACCTGTGCTGCTTTTGCTTTTTTACCTTCATTGATGAGTGACATAGCCAATTGTGTAAACTGACGGCGATGTGTATAGCACATACGCATGACGGTCTCGTCTATATAAATACCTTTTTTGTCAATACCACCGAATTTGAATCTATGCATCATATTGTTATAGACCTTTTCTGTATCAAAGTTCTTTGCACCGGGAGCATTTGTCGTGAATGGAGATATACGGTTGGCCAGTCCTTCTTGTATGAAGTTGTCACCAAGGTTCATATAGTTTTCCTGACCGACAGTGATAGCCACATATATAGGACGAGTCCAGTTACACTGCGCAATCATCTCCAGCATCATCAGGTCGCCTTTGTAAAGGGCATTCTTTCCTTTCAGAGAGATAACCATCTTGTCTGGTATGGAGTCGCAAGCCATCATCATTCCACTCTTCTTTACAGCTTCTTTATCAATAGTGACATAAAGAGTGTCTGTCGGTATCAGATGCATATCGGCGTTCTTGCTTCTTACCCAATACTTGAGAACGTTTTTAAGTTCAAAAGGATTGTCTCCATAAGTAGCTTTCGCCTGTGCTGGGTTACTCTTATAGAAATCAAGGACAGTCTGTTTTGCCTCAGGATGAACTTCAACATACTCGTTAGTGCCTGCGCAATAATCAAGTCGTGGCCATGTGATAGGAACAGACGGCGAATTATATGCAGGACGTTTCATCTGGTCGATATACCAGTCGGTTTGCAGGTAACTTAAGTTGCATACACGTGCATCAGTACGAACACCTTCAACATCCTGATTGTACCAAAGAGGGAATGTGTCGTTATCGCCATTTGTGAAGATGATAGGGTTGTTCTTGTCTTGTAGTGACATCAGATAGTTTTGCCCGAAATCTCTACATGTGAATCTTCCGCTACGGTCGTGGTCGTCCCATGTTTGGGATGCCATCTGTATTGGAACTAAAAGACATAACAGACTGACGACAGCTGCAACTGCTGTACCATTGAGCTTATATTTCTTGAGTAAGTCTATGATGGCTGCGACACCGATACCACACCATATCGCATAGGCATAGAACGAACCTGCATAAGCATAGTCTCGCTCACGGGGTTGCATAGGTGTCTGGTTCAGATAAATTACGATAGCAAGTCCCGTCATAAAGAAGAGGAAAAATACTACCCAGAACTGACGTATACCTCTTTGTCCGCGGTATGCTTGCCAAAACAGGCCGATAAGACCGAGTATTAATGGTAAGCAGAAAAATACGTTATGTCCCTTGTTTTCTTTAAGTTCATCCGGTAACTTACTTTGATCACCAAGACGCCAGTTATCAAAGAACGGGATACCTGTAATCCAGTTGCCGTGTTCAAGTTCTCCATTACCCTGCAAATCATTTTGGCGACCGGCAAAGTTCCACATAAAGTAGCGCCAATACATGAAATTACATTGATATGAAAGGAAGAAACGTATATTCTCAACTTGTGTAGGAACTTTTACTGTCACATCTTCGCCACAACGGTCGTAATGAACGTCAGAACCGTCTACTCCTCCCATCCAGTCTTCATAAGATTGTGCATGACTTTGGTCGTACATACGTGGGAATATCATATTCTGAGCGTATTTATATTCGTCATCTGTACGGACTACGAAATATGAATCCTTCTCGTCTTTTGAAGATTTCTCTTTACGATTGTAAACGGGAGCACCCTTCGTCATTTCCGGCTTACACATATCACCGTCCTTGGTTAGGGCAACCTGAGATGTATATGCCTGTCCATAGAGTAACGGACGACTACCATACTGGTCACGACTAAGATAACTACCTAAAGTGAAAATGTCCTCAGGTGAATTCTGATCCATAGGGGGGTTGGCTGAAGAACGAATTACAATAAGGGCATAACTGGAATAGCCTACCATCAGCATCAGCATGCAGAGCAAAGCGGTATTCTTGATACGCGCGCTTATCAATGGTTTATTGTCACGTTTATGTTTAAGGACAAACCACAATATCGCTAATACTACGATACCTATAATAACGCTGGAAAAGCCGTATCCATAAAATGGTATACCAAGCATACCAACAGATAGAATAAAGGAAATATTCTGTCGCTTGATGTTTGTATCTTTATAACTCTCATATATAGCCCATATAACAGTCCCGATTAACAACAGGATATAAATGATTTCACCTGTGTTGAATGGACATCCAAGACCATTGACAAACAACAGTTCGAACCATCCTCCAACAGTAATAATACCAGGCACAACACCGTACAGAACAGCGGCCAGAATTACGATGGATATAGCTAAAGCTATGAGAGAACCTTTCAAATTCGCATTCGGGAATTTACGGTAATAGTATACCAGTACAATTGCCGGAACACATAGTAAATTCAGTAAGTGAACGCCAATGGAAAGTCCTGTCATATACATGATGAGTACAAGCCAACGGTCACTGTGCGGTTCGTCAGCGTGGTCTTCCCATTTCAGAATCAACCAAAATACGACAGCTGTAAATGCGGATGAATATGCATAGACTTCACCTTCCACCGCACTAAACCAGAATGTGTCGCTGAAAGTATATATAAGTGCTCCTACCAAACCAGATGCTTCGATGGCAATCAGTTTAGACGTAGTCATTTCACTCCAGTCTTTCAGAATAAGTTTGCGTGTCAGGTGGGTAATTGTCCAGAAAAGGAACAATATACATGTGGCGCTAAGCAAAGCGCTCATTGTGTTCACCATTCGTGCTACCTGTGAAGGGTCACTTGCAAAATGTGAAAAAAGATTGGCTGTTAACATGAAAAAAGGTGCGCCAGGTGGGTGACCGATCTCCATTTTGTACCCTGTTGAAATAAACTCAGGACAGTCCCAAAAACTGGCTGTCGGTTCAATAGTGGAGCAATAGACGAAAGCTGCAATAAGGAAAGCAACCCATCCAAAAACGTTGTCCACCAACTTAAACTTTTTCATTATAAGTATTAATTATGATTTATTGTTTCGAAGCTATTTTATCTTTTTCAAACGGCAAAGATACTATAAATAATATATATATCAAAACAAATAGTTTTTTTTAACCGAAAATTAAGGCTACTCCGAAAATAAGAATGATATATCTTAATATTTTACCAATTGAAATACTGGTAATTGATATTATTATATTAGAACGCATCAGTCCAAGTACAATTGTAATAGCACTTCCCAGAATGGGCAAAAATGCGAAAAAACCCATCCATGCGCCACGCCCGGCCATAAACTTTTTTGCCCTGTCTAAATCTTTTTGTTTGACGTGAAGGTATTTTGAAAACCAGTCAGGGTTGCCAAAACGTCCCATTCCGTAATTAAACATACTACCAGCGACATTACCGATAGTACCGCTGAATATTAGAGCCCATGGATGTAAACCTGCTGCATACAATGCAAGCATTACGGCTTCACTGCTGAAGGGTATGAAACTTCCTGCAAGAAATGCTGCTATTATCATACCTATATAACCGTATTCTGTTAAAAGTTGAACGAGGGCATCCATAAATTAAAGATGGTAATAAGAAGAGAAATGAATATAAGAATCAATACCCATACATTTGTAAGCCATGTCCTTGTCAGTGAAATGAAGTGCCCTATTAACGGACAAGTATTAATGATGATGATTTTTATCAGACAGTCAAAGTGCTGTGGCTGCAATACAATGAATACTGCAGATAGCAGGTCCATAATAATGAAAGTATTGAATAACATTCTAGTACGGATCTTATCATTGTAATTGGTTCGTATGAAATGAATGCTTCCAGTTAATGCAATAATAGCAACATAAGCAAATATGACAATCTCGTTGATAGATAAATTCGTGTATTGTGCAAGTGTACCAAACTGACTCAATTCATGAAAATGAGTTTCAATATCAGATATGTTACCACTGAAAAAATAATAACATCCTAATACCCAATATGGAATAATCAGCCCAAAAACAGAAGCCCAAAATGTACGGAAACTTAAGGACTGTATATTGAACAGCATTATTATCCAGATAAAGGGTACAAAATAGAGCACTTGAACAAAAATAAGACTGGCCATTCCAAGACATGCAAATGCATAAAAAATAAGACCTGCAGATTTTTTGTCTTGATAACTATTGAATAATAGCATATAGAATGCGATTATACACAACTGTACGATGTTATCTCCCATTGAATTTGTCCATCCTGTAGAAGCGAGTGTCATGACAATAAATGAGCATGAAACCATACGGCTATATATCCGTATCAACGCATTCTTGTTGTTTAATTCAATGAGAAGATAGGTGGATATGACAAATAGGGCGAATTGTAGCCATAGGTTATGTGTGAACAATCCACCTGAGATCCACATTATTATTGCATATAATGCAGTAATAGGAAGAGCCATACGACTCTCCGCTATCCTATTTTGTAACCTTTTTGATACCATTATAAATCCTGACCAATGTCACTACGGAAGTATTTGTCTTTGAATTGTATCTTCTGGGCTTCTTCAAATGATTTTTTCAATGCCTGTTCTTTGTTCTCCCCGTAGCTACTTACCGCAATAACTCGTCCTCCGTTAGTTACAACATTGCCATCTTTGATTGCAGTTCCTGAATGGAACACAATACTCCCGTCTACATTGTTTATGCCCGATATAGGATATCCCTTGACATACTCTTGTGGATAACCGCCACTTACCAACATGACACATACTGCTGCACGTTTGTCAAACTCTATTTCTCGTTTGTTCAGATCACCATTGGCTACGCCTTCAAACAAATCTACAATATCGCTTTTCAGTCGAAGCATCACACTTTCCGTTTCAGGATCTCCCATACGGCAGTTGTATTCAATAACCATCGGCTCACCCTTGACATTGATAAGGCCAAAGAAAATAAATCCTTTATAGTCTATATTATCTTCGATAAGTCCTTTAACGGTCGGGCGAATGATACGGTCTTCCACTTTTTGCATCCATTCTTTTGTAGCGAACGGTACAGGAGTGACGCTTCCCATTCCACCTGTATTAAGACCCGTATCATGTTCTCCTATACGTTTATAGTCTTTTGCTTCAGGAAGAATCTTGTAGTTTTTTCCATCACTAAGAACAAATACGGAACATTCTATACCACTAAGAAATTCTTCTATAACGACAGACGCTGAAGCATTACCGAACATTCCGCCAAGCATATCCTTAAATTCTTTTTTTGCTTCGTCTAAAGTCGGAACAATAAGAACGCCTTTTCCCGCACATAGTCCGTCAGCCTTCAGCACGTATGGTGCCTCAAGTGTTTCCAGAAATTTGAGTCCTTCATCAATATTTGTGCCATTAAATGTGCGATATTTCGCAGTAGGAATATGATGACGCATCATAAAGTCTTTGGCGAAGTCTTTAGAACCTTCAAGTACCGCTCCTTGTTTTGACGGACCGATGACAGGGATGTTCTTCGTGCGTTCGTCCTTTTTAAATTCATCATAAATACCTTTTACCAGTGGGTCTTCAGGTCCTACAACAATCATATCAATACCTTGCTCAATCGAAAAATCTTTCAATTTTTCGAAATCATCGGCTTTGATATTCACATTTTCTCCTAGAGTTGCTGTTCCAGCATTACCTGGAGCTATATATAATTTTTCAACTTTTTCGCTTTGAGCGATTTTCCATGCCAATGCGTGTTCTCTTCCGCCTCCGCCTAACAATAATATTTTCATTTTGTTAAATATTTATGATGTTATACTTACATTTATTTTAGATAATCCTCAAAATACTGTGTAATCCTTTCGTGCAAGTGTACACTTTGATGTCCGCGCATATTATGGGGCTCACCAGGATATACAAAGAAATCCGGTTGTGTGCCTGCTTCGATACATGCTTTTATAAATGACAACGCATGTTGAGGTACGACAACTGGATCGTCTGTGCCAATAATAATCTGAAGTTTACCTTTTAGATTTTTTGCTTTATTAATAAGACTCGTTTCCCGATAACCTTCCGGATTAGTTTGAGGAGTATCCATATAGCGTTCACCATACATAACCTCATACCATTTCCAATCTATGACAGGACCTCCTGCTACTCCGACCTTGAATATACCTGGATATGTTGTCATGAGAGAAGTGGTCATATAACCACCGAAACTCCATCCGTGAACACCCATCCTGGTTGAATCTACATACGAAAGACACTTTAGATATTCAACGCCTTTGATTTGATCTTTCATTTCCTCTACACCAAGATGGCGGAATGTAGCCTGCTCGAAATCTTTTCCACGGTCACAACTGCCCCGATTATCAAGAATAAACAGTAAATACCCCTTTTGTGCCATATATGCTTCCCATCCACGCATGTCGTAATGCCATGAAGCATCGACGTTGCGTAAGCCAGGACCACCGTAAACATACACGATTGTGGGATATTTTTTGTTTTTGTCAAAATTGATCGGTTTAACCATCCGATAATATAAATCAGTCACATTATCGGCAGCTTTTATTGTACCGCAAGTTATTTCTGGCATATTGTATCCTTTCCATGGATTTGCTGATTTTAGATATACCGTATTTTTTCCGCTCGCAGTGTTGATAATATTAATCTGTCTAGGCACATTTGGCTCAGAGTAATTATCCCAGATATAAGAACCGCTTGTACTGAGATTGATGGAATGAGAACCACCGTTATCTGTATTAATACAGTGGTATCCACGTCCATTATCCAATAGCGTTCTTTTACCGTTGTCAATATTAACAGAAAACAGATTCATCTGTATCGGACTCTTTTCACGCGAAAGGATGATGGCTGTGTGATTACTTGAATTGAATCCAAGTAAGTCCATAACCACCCATTTGCCATTTGTCAGTTGTCTTGTCTGATTGCTTGTCGTGTCATATATATACAGATGGTCGTATCCGTCTTTCTGACTTCTTAACAAGAATTTGCTATGGTCCCAAGGAATAAAAACGATAGGATTCATAGGATGTACATATTTGTCGTCATGCTCCTTGTATATTACATCAGTCTTTTTACCTGTATTAGCATTATAACGGACAAGAGTCATATCCGTTTGATCGCGGTTCAGCTCAATCATGTAGATAAACTTATTGTCGGGGCTCCATGCAATGTTGGTAAAATATCTGTCGGTAGGATCCCCGGCATCCAGATATACTGTGTTTCCTGTCTTGGTATCGAATACGCCAATGGTTACTTGATGACTGGTTTCTCCTGCCATTGGATACTTGATAGGTGTTTCGGTACTAATTCTCGTATCTATATCAACCAAAGGGTAGTCTTTAACCATACTTTGGTCCATTCTGTAAAACGCTAATTTGTTACCATCGTTACTCCAGAATGTACCTTTGTATATGCCAAATTCATCTCGATGCACACTCTGACCATATACGATGTCCCGACTGCCGTCTGTAGTGAGTTGCTTGCTATTGCCATCAGCATCGGTAATATACAAGTTGTCGTTTTTGACGTAAGCCACAGCACGGCTTTGGGAATTCCAGTCAGAAAAGTTTTCCTCGTTGATGTTTTGTTTCCATATTACCTTATGCTTCTTGAAATCAAGAAGAAATCTTTCTTTCTTATTACTGAGTAGAACAAGACTTTTAGTAGGATAAGGAAATTTCGCATCATAAAAGGAATGTACAGAATCCGAAGAAACTTTGGATGCTATCCATTGATTTACTTCGTCTAATTTCAGTAGAAGTTTTTCTTTCCCATTCTCTTTATTGATGATATAACATTCTTCTGCATCTTGTCTTATTAACTCATCGCCCCACCATGTACTGAAGCGATTCTCAGGACGCATGTTGTGGTAATTATTACCACCATAATTCAGATCTTCTAACGTGAATTGCTTTTGAGCGTTCATTGTTATAGTGGATAATAAAGCAAATACCAAAATGTTAATCTTCATCATCATGATAGCTCTTGCCCTTTCCTCCAAAGTCACGTTTCCCTTTATAGTCACCGCGGTCTCCAAATTTCTTTCCACCACGGTCTTTAAACTTTCTGTCTCCGAATTTCCGTTCTTCATGATCACCAAATCTCCGGTCTCCTCTATCACCGAATTTTTTACCGCCATGATCACTGAATTTCTTTTCACCGAATCGATGTGAACCATGCTCGTTGTTTTCGCCATCTCCGAATCTTTTTACTTGTCTAGGACGGCCTCCGAAATTCCGTTCCCCTTTATCTTCGAATTTTTCGAAGGCATGATGGAATTTGAAAGAACGAATATCTCCTTCTTCATTCTCTTCGTTCTCGTCAAGTCGTTTTTTAAACTCTCTGTTTTTCTTAAAACGGTGAGCCTCGGCCATGGCGCGCTTTTCTTCGTCCGTTTTCAGTATATTCCCTTCACTACGGAATTCCTTGAATTTCCCATCGAAAATCTGATATTTGCGGAATTCACATTCCAAAGAACCGTTGTATACAGGTATTTTAATTGAAGGTTTCAGTCCTATTTCATCAAAACATTCTTCTCTGTAACTCAGTACCCAAGCATCGTTATTCATAAACTGATGTTTCAGGCGTTCTCCGATCATCTTATATGTACCGAGTAAGTCGGGCGTGGAAATCCTTTCTCCGTAGGGAGGGTTGACGATAAGAATGCTCTTCTCTTTCGGTTGAGTGAAATTTTTGAAATCAGCCTGTTCCACAGTTATATCGTTAGACAAACCTGCAGCTTTGATATTAATGATAGCCGTATTGACGGCCTTGATATCTATATCATAACCGTAGATATGGTGTGTGAATTCACGTTCCTGAGATTCATCATTATAGATAGAATCAAACAAATCCTGATCAAAGTCAGGCCATTTTTCAAAAGCGTATTCTTTACGGAAAATACCAGGACTCATATTGTGGGCAATCAGTGCCGCTTCTATGAGAAGAGTACCGGAACCGCACATAGGGTCTATGAAATCAGTATCCCCTTTCCATCCAGTCATTAGTATCATACCTGCTGCAAGAACTTCATTAAGGGGTGCTTCAACAGATTCCTGTCTATATCCGCGACGATGTAGACTTTCACCACTGGAGTCGAGACTTAATGTACAGTTGTCTTCAGCTATATGGATATTAAGTCGTATATCGGGGTTTGAAATACTGATATTAGGTCTCTTGCCCGTCTTTTCGCGGAATTGGTCAACAATAGCGTCTTTGACCTTGTATGCAACAAATTTGGAGTGTCTGAACTCTTCCGAAAAAACGACAGAATCAACAGAAAATGTCTTGTTAAGATCAAGATACTCATTCCAGTCAATCTTCTTTATTTCATTGTATACATCATCAGCATCTTTAGCCTTAAAGTGTTTTATAGGTTTAAGGATTCTGATAGCAGTGTGCAACTGAAAGTTGGCACGATACATCATTTCCTTGTTGCCCGTAAAGGATACCATGCGCCTTCCTACTTGTACATTGTTGGCGCCCATTTCTGTTAATTCTTTCGCCAGTACAGGTTCCAGTCCCATGAATGTTTTGGCGATAAGTTCGAATTCTTGTTCCATCTTGTGGTTATGATTTCTTGTATTTTTTTGTTTCGGGTTTCATATCTTCCGTTACCCATATATTAGCACCGACAACAGAGCCTCTGCCTATTGTGATACGTCCTAGAATAGTGGCATTGGAATATACAATCACATCATCCTCTAAAATAGGATGGCGTGGTATCCCCTTTATTGGATTCCCTTTGTCATCAAGGGGGAAACTTTTAGCTCCCAGCGTTACACCTTGGTAAAGTTTTACGTTATTGCCAATGATACATGTTGCCCCAATAACGACACCCGTCCCATGGTCTATCGTAAAGTAGTTTCCGATTTGAGCACTTGGGTGAATATCTATACCAGTTTCCGAGTGAGCCATTTCTGTTATGATTCTTGGAATGAGGGGCACTCCCAGAAGGACCAGCTCATGAGCTATACGATAGTTGGTTAATGCTTTGATGACCGGATAGCAACTGATGATTTCACTGCAATTGTCAGCAGCGGGGTCACCATTATAGGCGGCAATGACATCAGTTCCCAATATTTTTCTGATATTGGGCAAACGTTCTATCATTTCTGTTGCTAATAATAAAGATTTCTCATTATTAGACTGATATGTAGCATCGCAGTCTGTTCCTTCTGTGTTCTGGAAACATAATCCAGCCATAATCTGGTCAGAAAGCAGTTTATGCAGTCTTTCCACATTAACACCGATATGATATCGTATGGTGTTGATGTTCACAGACGACTTACCGTAATAGCCGGGAAATAATATAGCGCGCGATAACTCTATAATCTCTTCCAAGGCCTTACTCGATGGTAGAGGATATCCCTCTTTGTGTTGATGAAAAAGACCCTTTAATGATTCCTGTGACGATAATTTGTCGACAGTATTTGTCAGAATATGGGTCATATCAATATTGTTCATTTCGAAAAGTATCAATATTTTTAGGCTGCAAATATACAATAAATCTTCATTAAAATAACAAAATATAGGGATTATTTCTTTGCGGTTTCGTTTTTTTATGTAACTTTGTGTTCAAATATAACCATATAATACGAAATGATGTCAGAATATTTTTTATTTGCCCAGCTTATTGCTTCCGTGTTCGGGAGATTTGACATCAACGTATGGATTATAGGTTCGTTGCTTTTGATTATTGCCATTTTAATATTTTTCAATCTCTCACGCTCTTTAGAGCAAATGAAAAAGAACAATGAAGTGCAGGCATATATTGAAACCGATAACGTACAGTTTGATCTGGTCTTAAAGGCAATGAAATTATCTATTTGGTCGTTGGATGTTAAGACTCATAAAGTGTATTACGGAGACGATTATCGCGAGCATGTGGATAATTTTGTCCCTATTCCTGGAACTACATTTGAAACGCATACGACTATTTTACATTCGGATGATGCGGAAAGGGTGAATAAAGCACTGTTCGCGTTATGTGACGGAAGCTCCGATTATTACCACGAACAATACAGAGTGATGCTTCCCCATACAGGTGGAAGATTTTATTGGGCGGAGAGTTATGCTACCGTATCTGAGAGGGACGATAATGGAAATCCTACAACCGTCGTCGGTACCACGATGCGTATTGATGAAAGAAAAAACATGGAAACAGCACTTATTACAGCCCGTAATAAGGCAGAAGAGGCTAATAAGTTGAAATCCGCATTTCTTGCCAATATGAATCATGAGATAAGAACTCCTTTAAATTCAATGAGCGGATATGCGCAAGTGTTACTCAACTATGACATAAGTGAAGAAGAAAGAAGAAAATGTCTAAGAAGGATTATAGACAACAGTGAATCTCTGGCTCATCTTCTTAATACTATGATGGAACTTTCCAGTACGGAAGCAGGAAAAAACGCTTTACGCAAAGAACCGATTGATGTTAATTTGTTATTCAGGAACATTGTGGAAAAGTTTATCAACATAAATAAGAATTCCAATATTCAGATTCTATCTTATTTGCCGAAAGAGACGTGTACAATCAATTCTGACAAAAATGCCATTAGTAGTATCTGTGGTCATTTCATTGCGAATGCATTGAAGTTTACTATCAGAGGAACTATAACTTTGGGCTATAATATTTTACCTTCGAATCGTATTTGTATTTGGGTAAGAGACACAGGAAAAGGTATTGCTGAAGAAGATTCCAAACGAATTTTTGATAGTTTCGTCAAATTGGACGAATTTGTTCAAGGTGCAGGCTTAGGTTTGTCCGTCTGTAAAAATATTGTCAGCAATATGGAAGGGTCGATTGGGGTAGAGTCAAAAGTAGGTAGAGGCTCTACTTTCTGGTTCGAAATACAAATGAAATAATGTCATTATTTCATTTTGTAACAGAAATGAAACATCTGTTTAAACTAACTGTAATATATATGTTTTAATTTTGCATCCGAAATTAAGGATGTAATAATTAAAATATGGAATCAATTTATCTGATTGTTGTTGTTTTTTTGCTTATATTGGCAATTTTCGACCTTTTTGTGGGAGTTAGCAACGATGCTGTCAACTTTCTCAATTCTGCCATTGGGGCAAAGGTGGCAAAGTTTCGTACGGTCTTAATTATAGCTTCTCTGGGTGTCGTAGTCGGAGCCGTAATGAGTGCCGGCATGATGGACGTGGCCCGGCATGGAATCATGAACCCTAGTCATTTCACATTTAATGAATGCATGACGGTATTCCTTGCTGTAATGGTTACGGATGTTATTATTCTTGATGTTTTTAATACCCTGGGACTACCTACGTCGACCACTGTCTCACTGGTCTTTGAACTTCTTGGCGGTACATTTATCTTAGCTTTGCTTAAGATGAATGCAGATCCTGAACTTGCATTTAGTGACCTTCTTAACAGTGATAAAGCTCTGAGCGTGATTATTGCAATATTTGTGAGTGTGGCGATAGCATTTTTCTTCGGTATCATAGTACAATGGATATCTCGTCTCATATTTACGTTCAATTATCAGAAGCACCTGCGTTATACCGTAGCCATATTCGGAGGTATCGCTTTCACATCACTTGCCTATTTCATTTTTATACAGGGGCTTGCCAAATCTCCATATATCGACCATGTCTATAAGGAATGGATTCAAGATAATACGAAACTACTCATATTGGCTACATTTATCGTGTCTACGATTATTGTGGAGGTTATCCATCTATTGCATGTCAATGTATTCAAAATAGTAGTACTAATGGGCACATTTGCTCTGGCAATGGCTTTCGCAGGGAACGATCTTGTCAATTTTATCGGTGTTCCTCTTGCCGGTCTGTCGTCATTCCAAGATTTTGTGGCCAACGGAAATGGCAACGACAGTACTTTTCTTATGACATCTCTTCTGTCATCTGCTCAGACTCCGGCTTTATATCTTTTGTCGGCTGGCGTAATTATGATTATAGCCATGGCTACATCCAAGAAAGCTCAGAATGTAGTGAAAACCAGCGTGGATTTATCTCGTCAGGATGAAGGCGAGGAAATGTTTGGTTCTTCTCGGGTAGCCAGAAGTATAGTACGTGCCACTCAGGATATGGGTGAAACAATATCTGATGTTGTACCGAAAAAAGGACAGGCATGGATTGACCGGCGGTTTAACAAGGATGATGCTATTCTGACAGATGGAGCAGCTTTTGATATGGTTCGTGCATCGGTGAATCTCGTTTTGTCGAGTATGCTTATTATTATAGGTACCAATTATAAGTTGCCTCTGTCCACCACTTATGTGACATTTATGGTTGCTATGGGTTCGTCGTTGGCCGATAGGGCGTGGAGTAGAGAAAGTGCGGTGTTTAGAGTAACAGGTGTCATCTCTGTTATAGGTGGTTGGTTTATCACAGCGGGAGTGGCTTTTGCAGTATGTGCTCTTGTGTGTCTGTTTATGCATTTCGGCGGTTTCGTGGCCATGTTCCTTTTTATGGCTTTAGATGTTATTCTTCTTCTAAGGAGTAATGTGCAATATAGTAAGAAGTCGAAACAGGAGAAGAAAGACGACATATTCCGTCTGATGATGCGTACACGTGATCCGGAGATTGTATGGGATTTACTCAGCAAGCATGTATCGAGGACTCAAAGTTTCGTTACACGTTTTGCCCTGAACCAGTATAATACGATACTTGATGGTTTCGTTAATCAGAATCTGAAAGAACTGCGTCGCAGTGGACGTGAACTGAAAGAGGAAAAAGATCAGTTGAAAAAATTCAGACGTAAGGAACTGCTTGCTTTACGCAGAACACCTCAATCCATAGCTTTGGAACGTAATACATGGTTCCATTTGGGGGCCAATAGTGATCAGCAGTTTATATATTGTCTGACACGTATGTTGGAACCGGTGAAAGAACATGTGGATAATAATTTCAGTCCGTTGCCCGACGAGTATTCAAAAGAGTTTGAACCAATCCGCCGTAAGATAGACTCGCTCATGAAACAAAGTGAAGAGATGATAAGTACTAACAGATATGACATATATAGTCAGGTGCTCAACGAAGCAGATGATGTAAAAAACCTCATATCATCTGTCCGCAAGCATCATATCGACCGCATGCAGAATGACAAGGACAATTCGATACTGCAAGTATCGTTGCTTTATCTCAATATGCTACAGGAGAGTCAGGAGTTTCTGAGTATTATGCGTCATCAGTTGCGTGCTGCTCATAAATTTATGGAAAAGTAGTAGTCTCTTACGGCTACTTCTTTTCTCCGTGTTTGATGAAAACCAGATCTACCTCCTGCATCGTGATGAGACATCCTTTAGGCTGCTCTGCCAGTAAAGGTTTGATTGTAGCCAGGTAATCCATAATAGGTGCTTCGTCGTCGATGATTTCAACAGTGACCGGTACCTTTTCCGCAAATTCCCAAAACGAAGGCGGAATCAGGTCGCTGCTTGTCCCGTATCCCATGACACCTTTATATATAGTTGCGCCCGACATACCCAGTTCTCTTGCTGTGCGTGCAAGATATTGATATAAAGGTTCGTGTTTGTACATATCTGTATTGCTTACATATATGCGCAGTTTTTTTGCTTTGTTGTTTATTTCCATAGTCGTATTTTTGTATGATGGGGCTAAGATACAAAAAATATAAATGAAGTGACATAAAATAAAAATATTTTTTCTTTTTTGGCATAAAATGCTTAACTTTGCCGACAACAATGGAATGACAAAAACGACTGGAAATATGGGATTACATTTTTGTTTGGCTGATAAGCAAGATATCACGAGAGCTGGGTTGATGTATATATGTCAGACTTTTGAAGACTCTGAATACAAATCAGTGGAAGACAAAAGTGAAATGATGGAGCATCTGAAGTCGTTTCCTGATTCTGTCGTTATCATGGATTACACGCTCTTCGACATCAATGACGTGGAAGAACTTCAGATTCTGACATTAAGATTCAGCGATGTACACTGGATACTGTTCAGCGAAGACCTCAGTACGGATATGGTCCGACAGGTTATCGCGTCATGTCCATGCGTAAGTATTGTACTGAAAGAGTCTCCTTTACCGGAGATAAAAGAATCGATAACATTTGCCGCACAAGGTCGCCGATATATATGTCAGCGTACTACCGAACAGTTGCTAGCTCCATCGGTTACTCCAATAGAGGAAATAAAACTCACGCCAACTGAAACGGAAATATTGAAAGACATAGCACTCGGAATGACTACCAAGGAAATAGCTGACAAAAGATTTTCCAGTTTCCATACGGTGAATACGCACAGAAAAAATATATTCAGAAAACTGTCTGTGAATAATGTCCACGAAGCTACCAAATATGCTCTTCGGGCAGGACTGATAGATTCGGCGGAATATTATATTTAGGAGGATTTTTACGGTATTCGAATAAAAAAGGATTAAGAGAGTCTCACGACTGTCTTAATCCTCAGTTTCTAACTAACTTATTATCAACTATTCATTACTCATTCTTAATTCGCATTGCAAAGATAGGTTATTTTTGTTCCGTTGATATCAAAATAACGTAAAAAAAACACGTAAACGTTTGCGAATTTTGTAGAATTTTGTATCTTTGCCAATATGGAAAAGCCACATCGTACATCTCTCAAGGACCTTGCCCATGAACTAGGGGTGAGTATTGCTACCGTTTCGAGAGCTCTTAGAGAGAGTCCAGAAATAGGTAAGGATATGCAGGAACGTGTAAAGGTGTTGGCTAAAAAAATGAATTACCGTCCAAATCCTTTCGCCCAAAGTCTTCGTAGGGAAGCCCCCCGCGTTATAGGTGTCGTAGTGCCTAATATCGTGGCTCATTATTATGCGTCTGTTTTGGAAGGTATCGAAGACTACGCCGCAAAAGCGGGATATTCGGTGATTAGTGCGAACAGTCATGAAAATCATGAAATAGAGACGCGAGTCATAGACAACTTTATTGGAATGCACGTTGAAGGAATCGTGGCCTGTCTAGCTCAGGATACAGAAGATTATTCACATTTTCAGGAAATACACAATATGGGGATACCATTGGTCTTTTTTGCGCGAACATGCCTACCTGAAATATTTTCTACTGTGATAGCAAATGGTGATGAAGCGGCCCAACAAGCCACCCAGCATCTTATTGATACAGGCAGTCGCCGGATAGCCTTTATAGGTGGACCCAACCATCTGGATATGGTGCGCAGGAGAAAACATGGATATCTTGAAGCGCTTCGTGAAAACCGAATACCGATAGATCGGACACTTGTTGCATGCCAGCGTATCGATTATGATATAGCTCGCGAGACAGTTATAAACATGTTACAGAGAAAAGACCGTCCCGATGCTATCATAGCATTTAATGATATTATTACGTATGCATCCTTTGATGCTATTCGTAATTTGGGTTTGAGTATACCGAAGGATGTAGCCTTAATCGGTTTTTCAGATGCCGATTACGACAGGTTTATGACACCAAGACTATCTGTCATTAAAGACCAGGCTCCACAGACAGGAGCCAAGGCTTGTGAACTTCTTTTGAAGAATATTAATGGTGACAAAAAGATATATCATGAGGTGGTACCGATGATATTGCAGTTGCATACCAGTAGTATGAAAAACCAATAATTTTTCATTTATCGTCATCGACAGTTCATGGCATTTTGCTCCTGCCTACGACTTGTTACCCAACTACGGTATGAACGGTTATCACGCCACTTCTTACAACAACAGCATCACCCTGACTGACAATGATGTGATAGCCCTTGCCGAAAAAAGCGGATTAGATAAGAAAACGGCAAAAATGATACAGGATGAACCCAAGAATTTTTTTTCGTTTTGCCTCCACCCTCCACAGAGGTCAAAAATAGCTTTGTATTTCTCTGACTAATAAATACTTGAAACGTGTGGAGGCAAATCCGGTTGCTTCCACACTGCTTCCACACGTCTTATGACCGGATAAGTTGACTCATTCATTCCTCTACTTATTTTTTTTGATTTCTACCTCCATCCTCCACCCGAAGGGCATAATTTCTTTGTATTGTTCTGATGATTAACTGTTTGCAGAAATATGCGGTGCTTCAGAACCTCCACCAAACCTCCACCTATCCTCCACCCGAACCCCAACGAATTAGTCAACCGTAACGATAAATAAGAAATAAAAGAGTC
>OBID01000011.1_pt1 | contig 77764 bp, 53 predicted proteins | sample 1519781 | NCBI WGS metagenome assembly OBID01 (sample SAMEA3991478, study PRJEB22521) | metagenome | biome: anthropogenic terrestrial biome; feature: sewage plant; material: sludge | place: Sweden | collected 2012-09-26 | reverse complement strand
TTGTATATCTCATCCCTCTATTATATCACATTTTACTTATGTGGACAAGTACTTATTATTTATAATTGTGTTAACTGTTAACGCTAATACTCCTCCTACAACAAATGATGAAGGTATATAATCTATATATTTTCCAATGCCCACCGCAAAAATAATTCCTATAACTACACATATTATTACACATATCAAAGTTACTAAACTTTTTTTATTCATTTAACAACACTCTCCCTTATTTTTTACTTAAATAGATATAATGATAATTCAGCCTTATTGTTTGAAATTCTAGTAATTATTAATTTGAATATTATTCCTTAAAGAAAAGGTGCAGGTATATAACACTATATTTTCCCTATAGTGAAATTAAAATCTTTCTCTGTCAACCCTTACTGCCTGTGAAACAAACCCAAGTGTTTCAGCGCATTTTTTAAGTCCTATAAGATTTGTGCCTTTAAGATCCGCCCCCATCATATCACGAAGCTGTGTTATTGTTGTTTCTTTTTTATAATGCAAGCATATCATTGACAGACATGATGCATCACAATCTGTTGCATCATGTTACCGCACAAATGTGTATCTCATATTTTTAATTTTTCTCCCTTTTACCAACTTATATCTCATATTAATTAAATTAGATTAAAATAACATTGGATATGTTGTAAGATTATTTTATCACCTTTTTGTAAATAAAGTCAATACTGTTTTTGAAAATGTACAGATATTGTCCATTTTTGTTTATTTTAGTTATCAATATAATTATATTCGTATATTATTAAGGGTATTTTAGTAAACAAAACCGCACTCTATGAAAATACCATCATACTTTCATAGAGTGCGATCTGCAGGATTTGTATATTAAAATTATTTTTCAAAAACTATTTCTTAAACTTTTCAACAGCTTCTTTTGTCTTTTGTGCAATGTTTTCACAGCAGAGTCCGAACTGCTTTAACAGATCCGCTGCAGGACCGCTGTGACCGAACTCGTCATTTACGCCTATCTTTATAACAGGAACAGGACAGCATTCGGTTACTACCTCTGCAACTGCTGAACCAAGGCCGCCTATTATGCTGTGTTCCTCTGCAGTAACAATAAGACCTGTTTCAGAAGCGGCACGGTTAATAATATCTCTGTCAATAGGTTTTATTGTGTGAATGTTTATTACTCTTGCACTGATACCGTCTGCTTCAAGGAGTTTTGAAGCTTCAACTGCTTCATTTACCATGAGTCCTGTTGCAATTATTGTAACATCTTTTCCGTCCTTGAGCAGAACGCCCTTGCCCATTTCAAACTTATATGTTGCTTCATCATTGAATATAGGTGTAGCAAGTCTTCCGAAACGCATGTAAACCGGACCATTGTATGCAGCTGCTGCTTTTACAGCGGCTTTTGCCTCAACTCCGTCAGCCGGATTTATTATTGTCATTCCAGGAATAGTTCTCATAAGTGCTATATCTTCGTTGCACTGATGTGTTGCGCCGTCTTCACCTACTGAAATTCCGGCATGTGTTGCGCCTATTTTTACATTAAGATGTGGGTACCCTATAGAATTTCTTACTATTTCAAATGCACGTCCTGCTGCAAACATTGCAAAACTGCTTGCAAAAGGAATCTTTCCGGAAGCTGCAAGACCTGCTGCAACACCCATCATATCTGCTTCCGCAATACCGCAGTCAAAAAATCTTTCAGGATATGCTTTCTTGAATATTACTGTTTTTGTAGCCTCAGCAAGATCTGCGTCAAGAACAACAAGGTCAGGGTATTGTTCTGCAATTTCCTTTAATGCTTCACCATAGCTTTCACGTGTAGCCTTTTTTACAACTTCAGACATAATAAATCTCCTTTACTGTAATTATTATTTTGATTCAAGTTCATTAATACGTGCATTCAGTTCCTGCATTGCCTGGTCGTACTGCTCCTTATTCGGTGCAGAGCCATGCCATGAGCATTTGTCCTCCATAAATGAAACACCCTTGCCCTTTGTGCTCTTCTGAATGATAGCTACAGGCTTTCCTGAAATCTTTTCAGCCTCGTCAAATGCTCTTTCAATATCGTCAAAATCATGGGCATCCATTGTAATTACATGCCAGCCGAATGCTGCAAATTTATCTGTGATAGGCTCCGGTGAGCATACCTCAGAAATTTTTCCGTCTATCTGTAGTCCGTTGTTGTCTACTATTGCAACAAGATTATCAAGCTTGTAGTGAGCTGCGAACATAGCAGCCTCCCATACCTGACCTTCTTCTATTTCGCCGTCACCGAGTATTGTATAAACCTTGTAATCAGCATTGTCAATTTTTCCAGCAAGAGCTATTCCGTTTGCTACTGATATTCCCTGTCCGAGTGAACCGCTGCTCATGTCAACGCCCGGAATACTTATGCATGGATGTCCCTGAAGAAGTGCACCAATATGTCTTAGTGACTTTAGTTCTTCCTTTGGGAAAAAGCCTTTTTCAGCCAGTATAGAATAGAGCGCCGGAGCACAATGTCCCTTTGAAAGAACAAGTCTGTCTCTCTGTGCCATATCAGGATAGGCTGGATTTACATTCATCTTTACTGAATATAAATATGTCAGTAAATCAGATATTGATAAGGATCCGCCCGGATGTCCGGATTTTGCATTAAATGTTCCCTCAATAATGCCCATTCTTACTCTTACTGCTGTAATTTCAAGCTGTTTTTTTATTGTAGCATCCATGAATTATTCCTCCGTTATTTTAGTTGTTTTTAATTTATTAAGTGTACTGCTGAAATATTCAGGCAGTTGACTGTTAAATTCAAGATATTCACCGGTAACAGGATGTATAAATCCTATTTTTTTTGCATGAAGGCACTGTCCTTCAATTCCCTTGTATGGCGTTCCGTAAACATCATCACCAAGGACCGGATGGCCTATATATTTCATATGAACCCTTATCTGATGGGTTCTTCCAGTTTCAAGTCTGAGTCTTACATATGCATACTTTTCAAACTGTTCCAGAACCTGATAATGTGTAACAGCAGGCTTTGAGTTAAGCTCTGTAACGCACATTTTTTTTCTGTCAGTCTTATGTCTGCCGATAGGCACATCAACCGTTCCTGCAGATTCTTTTAATTTTCCCTGAACTATTGCTTCATATTCTCTTGTAAATGAATGCTCTTTTATCTGTGCGGCAAGACCTGCGTGGGCAATATCATTTTTGGCAACTATAAGAAGTCCGCTTGTATTTTTGTCTATCCTGTGAACTATTCCCGGACGTATTACACCGTTTATTGAAGAAAGACGTCCCTTACAGTGATATAAAAGAGCATTTACAAGTGTACCGCTGTAGTTTCCGGCTGCCGGATGAACTACCATGCCTTTTGGTTTATTGACAACCAGCAGATCATTGTCCTCATAAACAATATCTACAGGAATATTTTCAGGTTCTGCAGAAAGTTCTACAGGATCAGGAATTTCAATAATGACATTGTCGTTTTCAGAAATCTTGTAATTTTTACCTATAGGTTTTCCGTTTACAGTTACTGCTCCTTCTGATATAATCTTCTGGACAGCACTTCTTGTAAGTCCAAAATCCTGATCTGCAAGCCATTTATCGATACGGGCAGATACATCTTCCGGTAAAACAACTGACTCTATTTTATTCATCCGGGGTTTCCCCTCTTTTTATGAGTCTTTCCTTACGGCCTTCAATAAATATTATATAAATAAGCAGAATTACCATTCCTACTGTAACACATATATCTGCAAAATTAAATATTGCAAAGCGGAACAATCGTACTTCAATATAGTCAACTACATATCCGAGTCGTATTCTGTCAATAAGATTTCCTATTCCACCGGCTATTATGACAGTCATTACCGTCATAATAAATTTTGAATTTTTATATGTTTTTATCATATATATTGTAAACAGAATAAGTGCTACTGATGTAAAACCTATTGTAAACCACGATTTTCCACTCATCAGGCTGAATGCTGCACCGGTATTTTCAGTATAAGTCAGGTTTATTATTTCCTTGTCGCCAAACTTTATAAACTCTTTTGAAATACCTGACGAAGCCAGTTCATTTACAGCCAGTATTTTTATTAGCTGGTCAGCACCTATAAGCACTGCTGCAAGAATCAGCATGATAATTATCATTTGTTCACCTACAAACTATTAAGATTTCGACTCTGTGAAGTCGATCAGGGCTTTCCGGCCGCCCTGAACCTTCGGGGTACCATAAATCCCACTTAATAACACGAAGGGCTTGCCGCTCTTAATTTTATAAAAACGACAAGCCGACTGCTTTAATGAATTATTTTACAACTGCTGCACAGCGGGCACAAAGTGCAGGATGTTCTGAGTTATTTCCGACTGTATCGGAGTATGCCCAACATCTTTCACATTTTTCGCCTGATGCTTTGTCAACAGTTACGCTTATTTCCTGTGTGCCGAGAGTCTGTGAATCAAATTCGCCCATACCCTCTGCAAATACTTCAACTCTTGATACGATAAATATTTCTGCAAGCTCATCTACAAAATTCTTTATCTGATCATAGTTTGTGCTGTCACAATAAAGCTTTATATCAGCCTCAAGTGACTTTCCTATTACCTTGTCATTACGCTTGATTTCAAGAGCCTTATTTACAGCCTGACGAAGATCATAAATAAGATTCCATTTGCTTTCAAATTCAGGTGTAAGCTTTATACCACTTTTTACAGGCATATCGTTAAGATAAATGCTTTCCTTGTCATCACTTGAAGAATGAGGCATGTAGTTCCATATTTCCTCTGCTGTAAATGACATTATAGGTGCGATAAGTCTTGCAACACCGCTTAATATTCTGTACATTGCAGTCTGAGCAGCATGTCTCTCAACTGAATTTTCACCTGTACAGTAAAGTCTGTCCTTTATAATGTCAAGATAGAAATTAGACATATCTATTACACAGAAATTATGAATAGCATGGAATACAATATGGAAATCAAACTTATCATATCCGATGTTTACCTTGTCGATAAGTGTATCAAGTCTTGCAAGTGCCCACTTGTCTATTTCCATAAGCTCATCATCAGAAACTGAATCCTTGTCAGGATCAAAGCCTTCTCCGTTTGCAATGTTTCCGAGAATGAATCTTGCTGTATTTCTTATTTTCTTATATGAATCGGATAACTGTTTAAGAATATCCTTTGAAATTCTTATATCTGAATGATAATCTGAAGAAGCTACCCAGAGTCTTAAAATATCTGCACCGTACTCCTTGATTATTTCATCAGGCATAATTCCATTTCCTAATGACTTGGACATTTTTTTGCCCTGTCCGTCAACTACCCAGCCATGAGTACATACGTTTTTGTATGGAGCAACGCCCTTATATACAACAGATGTAAGGAGTGATGACTGGAACCAGCCTCTGTACTGATCTGCGCCTTCTAGATATAAATCAGCAGGCCATCTGAGTTCATCATATTCGTCAAGAACAGCAGAATGTGAAACACCGCTGTCAAACCATACGTCCATTATATCATATTCTTTTTCAAATTCGCCGCAGCCGCATTCACACTTTAAAGTTGAAGGAATGAATTCTTTCAAATCCTTTGTCCACCATGCATCAGCGCCTTCAGCTCTGAATAATTTTGATATAGCAGCTATTGTTTCGTCATTTACTATAGGCTTGTGACAATCCTTACAGTAGATGATTGGAATAGGAACGCCCCATGTTCTCTGACGTGAAATACACCAGTCACTTCTGTCACGTACCATTCCCTTTATTCTGTCCTCACCCCATCCAGGGATCCAGTTTACATTTTCAATAGCCTTTATTGCTTCATCCTTGAATCCGTTTACTGAACAGAACCACTGTGATGTCGCCCTGAATATAATAGGGCTGTTGCAGCGCCAGCAATGCGGATACTGATGGATGATTTTTTCTATTGCAAGCAGTGCATGTACTTCTTCAAGCTTTTTAGCAATTGCCTTGTTAGCCTGATTTGTATCCATACCGCTGAATTCGCCTGCTTCGTCAGTAAGCTTACCCTTTGCATCAACAGGAACTATTATTCCTATCTCAGGATAATTTCTGCATACCTCATAGTCCTCTACACCGTGTCCTGGTGCTGTGTGTACACAGCCTGTACCACTTTCAAGTGTAACATGATCGCCTACTATTACAGGTGACGGTCTGTCAAACAGAGGATGCTTTGTCTGAACATATTCAAGTTCTTTTCCTGTAAATCTGCCTGTTGTTTCATATTCTGTAATTCCAGCAGCTTTCATTGTAGGTACAACAAGCTCTTCTGCCATTACATAGTATTCGCCGTTTGCCTTTACAAGTGTATAATCATATTCAGGTCCGAGGCAAATTGCAAGGTTTCCTGGAATAGTCCATGTTGTTGTAGTCCAGATTACAAAGTATACCTTTGAAATATCTATTCCCATAGCTGTAAACAGACCCTTATCGTCTGTTACATTAAACTTTACATATATTGAATGGCAGTCATCATTTGCATATTCTATTTCAGCTTCAGCAAGAGCTGTATTACAGTCAGGACACCAGTAAACAGGCTTTAAGCCTTTGTACATATATCCGTCTTTTGCCATTTTGCCGAATACTTCAATCTGTCTTGCTTCATACTCGGGCTTGAGTGTAAGATACGGATCATCATAGTTTCCTAAGCTTCCAAGTCTTTTAAACTGCTTCATCTGATTTTTAACATGTGTAAGTGCAAAATTTTTGCAGTGCTTTCTAAGCTCTGCAGGAGGAATAGCACCGTTTTCAACCCCTATTGACTTCATAGCTTTAAGTTCAATAGGAAGTCCATGAGTGTCCCATCCAGGTACGTACGGTGCACAGAAACCGCTCATATTTTTATATTTTATTATAAAATCCTTGAGGATTTTGTTAAGTGCTGTTCCAAGATGAATTTCTCCATTTGCATACGGAGGGCCGTCATGCAATATATATAAAGACTTTCCCTTGTTTTTTTCAATCATTTTGTAGTAAAGTCTGTCTGATTCCCACTTTTCAAGTGTTTCAGGCTCTTTTTTAGGCAGATTCCCTCTCATAGGAAAGTCTGTCTTCGGTAGATTTAAAGTATTATTATAATCCTGAGACATTTTATAATTCTTCCTTTGCATATATTTAAATTATGATTATTATTTATGCTGCTGACCGAATTGAAGCTCTGAATATTTGTTGTCCACTGCTCCTATTACCGGTATTGACTGGGTTCTGAACGGATCAAGCTTTTCAGCTGCCGGTGCTTCCTGACGCTGCGGTGGAATATTATGTCTGGTGTTCTCGATAGGAATCTGATTTACAGGCTGCGCCTGATTCATAGGTTGTGCCTGATTCATAGGTTGTGCACTCTTTTGTACAGGAGCACTGTAAACTTCCTGCTGTGGAACCTCATCTTCCTCTTCTTCAGAATCTTCTACCTGCGGCATAGATGATATCAGCTCGAGGTGAGCTTTGTACATATCAAAAAGACTCTTCTTAAAATCTGATACCTGCTTCTGTGTATATGCAAATGAAGCCTTCTCATTATTAAGCTTTATCTTAATGTCATCAATAGCTTTCTGTGAATCAACCGTTGCCTCACTTATAATTTTTTCAGCTTCAAGCTTTGCATTGTTTATTATCTGTTCTGCCTTTGCATTTGCTTCAGATACAACCCTATGTCCCTCTTTTTGTGCAAACAGAAGAGCATCCTTTACTGCATCCTCATCTTTTCTGTATTCTCTTACTTTATCAGCAAGAACCTGAAGTTTCGTATTAATTTCTTCATTATCTTTTTCAAGTTGAGAATAATCAGCTGCAAGCTCGTTGAGGAATCCATCAACATCTTCCTGTTTATAACCAAACGCTGCCTTTTCGAATTTTTGACTATTAATGTCTTTTGCCTTCATCAACTTTATCACCTCTTAAAAATACTTTTTATTTATCTGCATCGGAATACAAAAAATTATATAAATTAAATGATAACCCCGTTATTTTCCAATTCGCCAACAAGGTCTTCACCTATAAATCCAACATTATATGGTGTAATAATGTATGTAAGATTTGCAACTGGCTTAAGACTTCCACCGTTTGCATATGCAACACCTACAAGAAAATCTATTATTCTTCTCTTGTTTTCAGAAGAAGCTGTCTCAAGATTCAATACAACCGTCTTTTTAGCAATAAGATGATCAGCTATCTGTTTTGCATCCGTAAATACCTCAGGTTTAACCAAAACAACCTGTAATTGTGCTGTCGCTTGAATATTCACTACCTTATTCCTCTTCTCATCTGGTGTCTCAATCATTTCACCTGCCTGCGGCTGATGTATCTGATGTGGCTGTACCTCCTGCTTAGGAGCTTCAGGCTGATAGTCATCCTCCTGCTCAGGTGGTAAAAAGAAATCCTTTAAACTATCTAAAAGTTTCATTATATTTTTCCTTTCCTCGCACATCTATAATAAAAATTAACTGCTTTTATCATCATGTGCGAACGAATGATAAAAACGAAATAAATATACAATACCAACAAATTAAAAGGAAGAAATATGCCGTTATTAAACGGTAGTCATTTTATTAAATACTATCCCACAATCTTTCCTTTTATTTATAGTCAAAGTAACCGGGGGCTACTTAGCTACTTATAAACCCTTGCTCCGAAAAGAGCGGTTCCTATACGCACTAATGTAGTGCCATATTTGACTGCCAACTCATAATCACCTGACATTCCCATTGATAAAAGACTCATATTAATATTATCTATGTTTTTCTCCAAAATGTCAATATATATTTTTTGCATTTTATATAAAAATTTCTCAGAATCAAGAATTGGCGGGACAGTCATAAGCCCTTTTACTTTTATATTTTTCAGTTCAGCTGCCTGATAAAGAAGTTCTGACAACTCGTCAGGCTTTATACCGCCTTTTAATTCTTCCCCGGCAATATTAACTTCTATCAGTATATCCTGAATCTTTCCTATTCGTCCGGCATGCTTGTCTATCTCTGCTGCAAGCCTGATATTGTCCACTGACTGAATAAGATCCACGGTATCTATAATATACTTGACCTTATTTGTCTGAAGCTGACCTATAAAATGCACTGACGCCGGCTTGTAAAAGTCTTTTTTTGATATATACTCCTGAACCTTGTTTTCACCTAGAATCTTTATCCCACATAAAGATATTGCATGATTGACAGACTCGGGAGCTATTGTCTTGGTAACAGCAATTATTTCTATTGATTCATCAGACCTTTTGTATTTTTGTTTCGCCTCATTAATATTAAATACTATGCGCTTGTAATTTTCATCAATATAATCAAATTCTGTTTTCATTCCAGCTCAATCCCCTTTACAATAGTATCGTCATAAAGTTGTACATATCCACCGTCTGCGTGGACCTTGGAAACTACATAATCATTTCCCTCAAATACCACATCAATTTTCTTGAATACTATTTTTTCACCCAACTTGATATATACGCCTTTTGTACTTACCATCCGTGTATGCGTTTCACCGGTAAATTTATCAGTTTCTGTTTCTTCAATATCCCTTATACGAATAGCGTCTCTTGGTATTCTTATTCCGTTATATACTTCGTTTTCTTTGTAAACTTCAACAGTCTCAGCCCTGTGCTGAACTACATTATAAGACATATCAGTACACACTATAGTTAATATTTTTTGATTTGCATTATCTCCGTCACGTACACTTTCAACAACTCCCTTAAATGTTTCTGCGCAGGATGGAAAATACAAGTTAATAATATCATTTTCTTCAAATGTACTATTGCCATTTTCAACAACTCCGAGTAATTTCCAGTCATACCCTTTTATCAGTTTTCCAACTGCATTTTTTACTGTATCAAGCTTATCATAATCGGTTATATTGTTTATCTGAGATGCTGTAAGCTTATTTACAGATTCAAATGTAAGGATATCCTCATAGCCATCAACATAGCTCGCAAAGTACGCTGAATACGATGCTGTTATATCATTTATCGGCTGTACCTGCTCATTTTCAAGCTTTGTTTTTTCTGCCTCAAGGCTTGCTATTTTATCAGAAAAGTTATAAACCTCTGCTGTGACATACTGCATAGTACTAAGATATATGAGCAGTTCTTCCTTTACAGATGCCATTTTTACAAGATTTCCGATTTCTTTATAATAAATTATGTTGTTGTATTTTTCCTGAATAAGAGAAGCTAAATATGCAGGCTGTGCTACTTCCTTTGTGCCCGGATTCTGAATTTTTTGAAGTATACTTATTTCTGAATCTATCTTTGCAATTTTTTTATTTATCTGAATCTGTCTTTCATCCCCATATATATATGCTGCCGTTTCGCCTGTACTCAATCTTCCTCCGTCATTTACTGCATAGCTTATAACACCGTTTCCGTCATAATGTAAAACTTCTTCATCTCTTACATATACGCCGTTAAACGTTACTGAATTAGAAGCAGAAACAGCAACGGCAGTTTCTGTGACATATTCATTTTTAAAAAGATGAACAACAACATTTACTACTGTAAGGGTCATAAATACGATAAGTATTGCCAGCAACAGCTTTGCAGTACGGGTATTCATTATTCGCCCTTTTCTGCACCCATGGCAGAGCTGTCAAGTATTGATATGTGTCTTGAAGGAATAATTGTTGAAATGGCATGCTTGTACACCATACTCTGTTTTCCCTCATATTCAAGAATAACTATGTAGCTGTCAAATCCTTTTACAACTCCCTTGAACTGAAATCCATTTGTCAGGTAAATAGTTATTGCTATCTTTTCTTTACGGGCCTGATTCAGAAATACGTCCTGTAAATTCAACTGTTTGTTCATAATAAACTCCATTCTTTGCAGATAAAATAAATTAAATTAAACTCAAAATCACGTCCTCTGCAAAAAGAGTGATTTAAATTACCGTTCTAATAGTGGTCTGTATTGTTTTTAACTAAACACAATCAGCAGAATTAACTGTGAGATGTAAAAATTTTACTTTCCATAATCAAATAATGTCATTTGCTGGGTTTTTGATTTGAAAATCTCACCTGAGTAATAATTATTCTGATTTATTTATAATTTTTTTGCCTACATGTTTTTTATTATATCATATATTTTAATGTTTGGCTATAATTTTTTCACATTTTTTTATAAAAAAATTTATATCCGCAGTTTCATCAGCCTCTATCCAGGAAATTCTGTTATCTTTTCTCAGCCAGGTAAGCTGCCTTTTTGCATATCTTCTTGTCTCCTGCTTTATTTTTTCAACACATTCTTCAAGTGAAGTCAGATTTTTAAAGTATGGTATCAATTCTTTGTATCCTATAGCCTGATGAGCTGTTTTTATATTATTGCTTTCATTATATATCTGACGTGATTCTTCAATAAGACCATTTTCTATCATAATATCAACACGCATGTTTATTCTGTCATAGAGCTTCTGCCTGTCTTTATAAGTAAGTGCTGTCATTATAAAATCATAAGGCGACTCGGTCATACGGCTTTCTTTTTTAAACTCACTTAATTTTTTCCCTGTTATTTCGTATACTTCAAGTGCACGGATGACTCTGGAGAGGTTATTTTCATGAAGCTCTGCAGCTATCTCCGGATCACATGATTTCAGTCTTTCCAGTAATACTGAATTTCCGTACTCACGTGCTTCATCTGTCAGCCTTTTTCTTATTGCCTCATCACTTTTTATATCAGGGAACCTGATATTGTCAACAAAAGATGAAATATATAATCCTGTTCCCCCCACTACTATAGGCATTTTACCACATGAAATAATTTTTTCTGCCTCTGCTGCTGCATGTATAACATAGTCAGCAACAGAAAAACTTTCATTTCTGTCAACAAAACTTATAAGATGATGTGGAATATTTCTCATTTCTTCCTTTATCGGCTTTGCTGTGGCAATATCCATTCCCTTATAGATCTGCATCGAATCTGCAGATATTATCTCACCATCAAGCCTCTGGGCCATCTCAACTCCGAGTGCTGTCTTTCCCGAAGCCGTAGGACCAGCAATCACCAGTATCTTCTCTTTCAATCATCATCATCCTCTGCACATATTTTCAATCTGAATGTACAGAACGACCTGAATCTCTGTACCTTTCCAATCAACTTATCCACCCCCGAAGGTGCAGGGCGACCGGAAAGCCCTGCACGACTCCGCAGTGTCGGAATCTCTGCACTTTTGAACTCAACACATCTATCCCCGAAGGTGCAGGGCGACCGGAAAGCCCTGCCCGTTTCCTCAGAAACGGAACTACCTCACTACAATCTTCTTTTGAATTGCTTCTCCATTTCATATTTTGTAATAGTAAACATTACAGGTCTTCCATGCGGACAGTGTCTTATTTTTTCATTTCCGTAAACATCTTCGGCAAGCTTCTGCAGCTCCATTGCACTGTTCTTGTCATTAATCCTGATTGCTGCCTTGCATGCTATAGAATGAAGAATATCATCAAGAGCATCGGGTCTTGGATCAAGCTTGTTTTTTCTGAAATTTTCAGCAATCTCAGGAATAAGCTCATCCATGTTAAGCTGTTCAAGTATAGTAGGTATTGCTTTTACACAGACATAAGGACTGTTTGAAAAGTCCAGTTTAAATCCCATATTTTCAAGAACGGATACATTTTCCGATAACGCATCAGCCTCATCAAGCGAAAGAAGAACACCTGATGTACCCAGGACAAGCTGACTGGCGGGATCCTTATTTTCTGCTTTAAGGCGTTCAAACAGAATACGCTCATGTGCTGCATGCTTGTCTATAATTATTACCTTTTCATCAACTTCAGCAATAATATATCCTTTGAATGCCTCTCCGATATATCTTATCCTGCTTTTTTCTTTTTCGTCCCCACACGGAAGTTTTTTTTCAATTATATCCTTTTTTATAAATGAATCACTGTTTATATAATTGAACGGCATTTTCGTCCCCATATTTTCAGGCTTGATATTATTGAAAGAAGATGTAACGGGATCAGACCTTACTTCTTTAACAGATGTGACCATTTTGTCTTCTTGTAAATGGACAGATTCTTTATTTGTATTGTTTTTATTATCGGTAAACGGCTGAGGGCATGTTAGCTGAACAGAAGCAGACTTTGAAGCCGCAATATAAACATTGTGTGAAGCAGGCTTTATTTCATGGGGCTTTTGTACAAGTTCATCGTTATAAGTATTTTGGCGGATTTTATCAGACTGCTCTGTAACCTCATCCGCTTTCCTGTCAGATTCATTATACGGTTTACATGATGAATTAATATTTTCACTGACTGAACTTTTATTTTTATCATCAGATATGATATCCTTTTTAAGCTGAAAATCATAAATAAGTCCTGCCTTCATCAATGCTGATTTTATTGCAAAATACAGACAGCTGTATACAGGCTTATCATCTGAAAATCTTACCTCTATCTTTGCCGGATGCACATTTACATCAACTATATCGGGTGGAATTTCAAGCTTAAGTACACATGCAGGAAACTTTCCTGTCATTATAAGTCCTCTGTATGCTTCTTCAACCGCTGTTGTACATACCTGTGACTTTATATACCTGTTGTTGACAAAGAAATTCTGAAACGTCCTGTTAGCCTTTGAATAAAGAGGCTTTACACAGTATCCGGAAACTTTTATTCCGTCCTGTGAATAATTTACCTCTATCATATCACATGCAAAATTCTTTCCATATACGGCATAAACAGAAGAATAGAGATTTCCGTCACCAGCTGTAGTGAATTCAAGCTTGTTGTCCCTTATCATTTTAAATGCTATCTCAGAATGTGACAGTGCAATTTTATTTATAATATTGCAGACCATATTTCCCTCTGCAACATCCTTTTTCATAAATTTCTGCCTTGCAGGAACATTATAAAAAAGATCACGTATTATTATTGTCGTTCCGTCAGGGCAGCCGGTTTTCTCATGAAGCACTTCATCTGAGCCTTCGATAATATAATGTGTACCAAGCTCATCATCCGGCTGTTTTGTCATCACTTCAACCCTTGCAACTGCACAAACAGATGCAAGAGCTTCTCCTCTGAAGCCTAATGTCATTATACTGTTAAGATCATCCATGCTTGTTATCTTGCTTGTAGCATGTCTTAAAAATGCTTTTGGTACATCCTCAAACGATATTCCGCATCCGTCATCTGTTATTCTTATAAATGTCGAACCGCCTCGCTTGATTTCCACAGTAATATGCTGTGAGCCTGCATCTATTGAATTTTCTACAAGTTCTTTTATTACGGAGGCTGGTCTTTCTATGACCTCTCCGGCTGCAATAAGCTCTGATATTTCACGGCTTAGAAGATTGATAGACGGCATTAATGATTCACCTCATTTTTAAAGCATTTCAGACAAATCTTCGAGAAACTCACGGCATTCAATGTCAGAAAGTTCAGATATGTTTGTCTTTCGTATACGATCAATAATATTTTCCTGATTCAGATGATAAAAGCTTATCTGATCTTCATTTTCATCATCTATACGTTTATGATTTTCTGAATTTTTCTCAAGCTCAGCAAGAAGCTCTTTTGCCCTTGAAATGACCTTATTTGGTATTCCGGCAAGTTTGGCTACCTCTATTCCGTAGCTGTCATCAATACCACCAGGAACAATTTTTCTTAAAAATCTTATATTTTCACCGTGCTTTTTAACTGCAATACTGTAATTTTTTATTCCCGGTATTTCAGCTTCGAGTACGATAAGCTCATGGTAATGTGTCGCAAATAACGTCTTGCATCCGAGTTCTTTTCCCATGCAGATATGTTCGGCTACTGAACGTGCAATGCTTATTCCGTCAAATGTGGAGGTTCCGCGGCCTACCTCGTCAAGTATTACAAGACTGTACTTTGTAGCATGTTTGAGAATATCAGCAACTTCACTCATTTCAACCATAAACGTACTCTGTCCGGCTGTAAGGTCATCCGATGCACCTATTCGTGTAAATATTTTATCAACCACTGATATTCTTGCATATTTTGCCGGTACAAATGAACCCATCTGTGCCATCAGCGTAATAAGTGCCACCTGTCGCATATATGTGGATTTACCCGACATATTAGGTCCTGTTATTACTGACATCCTATTTGACTTTATATCAATGTATGTATCATTTGGAACAAATACTTCATCATCCAGCATAAGCTCAACGACAGGATGACGGCCGTCTTTTATTTCTATTACACCGTCAACTGAAATATCAGGCTTTGTATATCTGTTCTTAAGTGCTGTCTGTGCAAATGAACACAGTACATCAACTGCTGCAACAGAGGAAGCAGTTTTCTGAACTTCACCAAGCTTTGTTGCTATAAAGTCTCTTATCTCGTTGAATACCTCAGCCTCAAGTACAAGAACCTTATCCTTTGCACCGAGAATAGCATTTTCAGCATTTTTGAGTTCCTGAGTAATAAAGCGTTCACAGTTTGTAAGTGTCTGTTTTCTTATATATTCGTCAGGGACAAGCTTATAATATGAACGTGTAACTTCAATATAATAGCCGAAGACTCTGTTGTAACCTATTTTAAGTCCCTTTATGCCTGTTTTCTCTTTTTCACGCTCTTCTATTTTTTGGATAATACTGTTTCCGTTTGCAATAATATCTCTTAGCTCGTCAAGCTGTTTATTAAAGCCGTTCTTTATTACATTTCCGTCCTTTACATTTACAGGCGGTTCGTCTTCTATTGCATTTTCAATAAGTGCCGATATCTCATCAAGTGTAAAAATATCATTATTGAGAGAGTTAAGAAGCTTTGAATCTGATACCTTTTCAAGCTGTTCCTTAAGTGCGGGAAGCTGCAGAGATGTAATTGACAACGCCTTTAAATCTCTCGGCGTTGCTGTTTTATACATTACCCTTGTCATAAGGCGTTCTATATCGTAGACTTTGTCAAGCAGGTCCTGAAGCTCCATAAGAACTATTGAATTTTTCACCAGAGTATCAACTGCATTGAGTCTGTCAATTATCCTTGCAGGACTCATAAGCGGTTGTTCAATGTATGTTTTAAGAAGCCTTTTACCCATTGAAGTCTTTGTTGAGTCCATTACCCATAAAAGAGATCCGCGTTTTTCCTTGTTTCTGAGAGTTTCCGTAAGCTCAAGATTTTTTCTTGCGGTCATATCAAGACCCATAAATACATTGTCACCTATTACATTTATCTTTGTAAAACGTCCTGTCAGTGACTTCTGTGTTTCATAAAAATAATCAAATAAGCCGCATACACTTGAGGCTCTGATATCATCTTCTCTAAGATAGAGTTCTTCAAATGAACTTACTGAAAACTGACTGAACAATATATCACTTTTTTTTGCCGTTTCAAAACATTCATCACTTCTTACAGAATATGAGCAGTTGAGCTTTAGTTTAATAAACTCGGATACAGTTTTAAACTTATTGAATTCACTGTTAAATATCATCTCTGACGGCTGAAATCTTGAAAGATCATTTATTATTTCATTTTCAAGCTCCTTGCCCGATTTTGAAGAAACGGACACCTCTCCGGTTGAAATATCTGCATAGCAGACAGCGCATTCTCCATCCTTAAGATATGCGCATCCTATATAGTTGTTTGAAGAGTCATCAAGCATACTGCTTTCTATCAGAGTACCAGGAGTAATTATTCTTATTACGTCACGTACTACTATTCCCTTTGACTCTGCCGGGTCTGTCAGCTGTTCACATATAGCAACCTTATAGCCTATCTCTATTAATTTTTTTGTATACACATCACTGCTGTGAAATGGTACACCGCACATAGGTGCTCTTTCTTCCATGCCGCAGTCTCTTCCTGTAAGCGTAAGTTCAAGCGCACGTGAAACTGTTATTGCATCATCAAAAAACATCTCATAAAAATCGCCAAGCCTGAAAAAAAGAATATGATCTGGATATTTGTCTTTTATCTCACAATATTGCTGCATCATAGGAGAAATTTTTGTTCTGTCAATATCTTTTAATAACATATTTTTCATTCATCCTTAATATTTATAAAAATAAGCTGCCATTGCAGTATTACATAAATCCGGTCAATAAAGCTGAAGAATTATTCATGAAAAGGTGCATGGTGACCACAAAAACAGCCAAAAATTCCAATACAACCAATAAATAATCCACATAACCTGAACAGCAGCAAAATAAACATAATGAGTATACGGTTTGCCTTTCAGAACACCGGCAGATTCCCCTATACTCATTATGTTAAAAATTCAATACATTTATCAGTGACAGCCAGAACATGAAGAACAGCTTCCACTGCATCCTGAAGAAGCAACACATGTTTCAGGATCTTCGCCGTTTGCACTCATTGTTATTATATTGTTTATCTGTGACAGCAATGAATCCATTTCATTTTTAACTGCTGTGAATGTGTTCATATTTTCATTTGCCATAATGTTTCCATAAAGTTCTTTTATTGTATTGTCAAGTTCCTTGAGCTTTTCAGCATCCTTTTCATCCTTGGACATTTCATTGTTAAGGTCGAGACGCTTCATATTAAATTCACTGATAAGCTTCTGAAGCTCAGGGTCGTTATCATTTTTCTCTCTTGCATTAAAATATGCAATATATCTTTCATCCTTCTGTATAAGCTTTCCAAGTTCTCTTGTTTGCTGAATAATATCCATTTTACTTTTCCTCCGGAATTTTTTTATTATTGCATCATAATTTATGATGAATTACTGACTGATAAGTTCACCGTAAACTGCCCAGTTTCTTGCGGCTGTAATTTTTACATTTACAAAACTTCCTATAAGTGATTTGTCACCGCTGAAATTTACTATTATGAATTCATTGCTTTTTCCTGTAAGACTGCCTTCTCCACCCTTGCCTTCTGATTCAGCAAGTACTGTAAGAGTTGTGCCGATAAATCTTTTATAGTTATCAGTTGAAATATCTCTCTGAAGCTCAAGAAGTCTCTGAATTCTTTTTTGTTTTTCCTCATATGTAACCAGATCATCTATCAGAGCGGCCTTTGTACCCGCCCTTTTTGAATATATATAGCTATATATATTATCATATTTTACTTTTTTTAAAATATCCAGTGTTGATTCAAAATCACTCTCTGTTTCATTAGGAAAACCTACAATAATATCTGTTGAAAATGAAAAATCAGAAATTCTTTCTCTTGCATAATTTATAATTTCCATGTATTTTTCATGTGTATAACGTCTGTTCATTTTTTCAAGAATATCATTGCTTCCCGACTGCAGCGGCAGATGCAGGTGCTTTGCGACTTTATCACAGTCACATATCGCATCAATAAGCTCACGTCCGGCATCCTTGGGATGTGATGACATAAAGCGTACTATAAACTCACCGTCTATTTTGTTAATCTGCCTTAAAAGCCACGGAAAGCTTATGTTTTCTTCAAGATCATTTCCGTATGAGTTTACGTTCTGACCCAGAAGAAATATTTCCTTATATCCGTTTTTAACAAGTTCCTTTATTTCATTTATAATAACATCAGGCTGACGGCTTCTCTCACGGCCTCTGACATACGGCACTATACAATATGTACAGAAATTATTGCACCCATACATAACTGGCACTGATGCCTTGAATGTACTGTTGCGGATCTGTTCTATTCCCTCTGTAACTGATGAGGACTGCTCAGACATGTCATATACATGCTTTCTTCCCATATACACCTCGTATATAAGCCTGGGAAGCTTTGAAATGGCATTTGTACCGAATACAATATCAACGTATTTGTAAGATTTTTTTATTTTTTCAACAACAGCAGACTGCTCGGACATACACCCTGCTATGCATATTATCATGTCTTTGTTTTTTTCTTTATACTGCTTTAGAAATCCTAAATTTCCGAACACATGCTCTTCTGCACCTTCACGGACTGCACATGTATTGAATATTACAAAATCCGCTTCTTCAGGTCTTTCTGTAAGCCCGAAACCCAGTTTCAGAAGCTGGCCCTTCATCTTTTCACCGTCTGTAACATTCAGCTGACATCCGTAATTGTGAACATGTGCCAGAGGCGGTGTATCCTTTTTTTCATTTAATTGTTTTACTTTCTGTATATAATTCTGAGCACTGTCAGCCAAAAGAATTCCTCCCGAATAATTTAAATACATTATTAATCACAATTATACCACATGGCGATTAATTTTTCAAGTGAAAATTTTTTATAAAAAATCCCTTGCAGTTGAGTAAACTGCAAGGGGAGCTGCTATTGAACCGATGTTATAGTTTTTATTGATTTTCATGTCTTTATCTGATTTTCCAGTAAACAGTTAAAAGAATACAGCAAAAACTTTAAGCTGCAACCTTAAGACAATTATTCTTTGGTGTCTTTACAAATAATTCATGTGATAAAATAATAAAAACTGCAATATTTACAACCGCAAGATAGCCAAGCTTTATAATTTCTATACCGCATAAATACGGTGTAAAGCTCAGCAGACAAACAAAGTTGATAACAACTGTGATCCACCAGTCTTTTTTATAAAATGCCGACCATAATATTGAGAAAATACAAGTCATAAATGCATAGCGTTCATGCATTGAAGGAAGAAAACATATGCATGACTGCGTTACCCAAATGGTGAGAAGCAGCATATCAGCTCTTACAAATTGTTTTCTTTTTGTAATAAAAAGAAGCGCACCTGTTCCCAGAATTCCCATAGTTAATATTATTCCTGCATTTCTGAACATGTTATAATCCCCTTGGAGAAGATTATATATATTAGGACAATTCATTGTAAGCTGCTTATAAATACCTGTCTGGTTGACATATATGGACAATGTATCTTTTAATCCACGTCCTGCTATAAGTGCAGGCACAATACTTATTCCATATACTGCAGGGATCCACAGAAAATGTTTTATTTTCATCTTCCCTGAAACAAAATAAAAAATAATAATTACAGGCAAAAGCATTACAGACTGAAGCTTGAATGTAAGAGCAATTCCGAAAAATATCATTGAAGGAGTAAATTTCTCTTTTAGCATGTAATACACACTGACCATGATCATAGATACGTAAATAAAATCACATTGAGCCCAGTATGCAGAATCAAGAAACACCACAGGATTAAAAAGTATCAGGGAATATAAAAGCATGTTAGACGGTGTGAAAAATCTGGTATTTTTTAAATATGATATTATTTTAACTGCTATAAATGCACCTGCAAAATCAAATATTATTGAGAATATTTTTATTTCTATAAGATCATTAAAAGGTGTTTTTGATATGAGAGTTAAAAAAAACATATACGGAACATTGTACTCACCTATATTTTCCCCGAGTCCTGAAAATCCCTCAAATTGCGAAAGTTTCTCTATCCATATGCTTATAAAGCATATATAATCTCCACTCTTATGTGTAAAAAATATATACCTGAGTATAAATGCCATTAATGTTATAAAAACAAAAAACAGAACAACACTATTCTTATTTACAAATTCAATAATTTTTGTTTCAAGATTTACCTTTTGTTGTTTAGTCTTGGTCTGTATGTTTTTTGATTTTATCTTTGTTCTCTGCATTGTTAGTTCTCCTGTATTTTTCATATTTTTGTGCTGCAAATTTATATATATCAGTGGTTGAATTCTGCCCCTGATTATTTTAATGATATTTAAATATTATATAGCTTATATTTTTAATACTTTTTATCAGGTAGAAATGCTACATAACAGCTAAAAAAATAATATCCACAATATTATGATATTTTATGCAAAAGTTATATATTAAATGTTTTTTAAATGGGACTTTAAGGGCTTTTCGATAAAGTTGCACAACGTTTCAAAAAAATACTTTGTATAAACTATATTAAACCAAAAATTTATAAAAGTCAATATTAGCTATAAAAGAGGCACTTCAATTTTGAAGTGCCTCTTTTTAAAGTCTTTAGAAATTAAAAGCATAGCGTAAAGAATTACTTTATTTCAAGTTTTTTAGTAAGGAGTTTCTCTTCTTTTTTCGGAAGTTCAAGTTTAAGAATTCCGTCTGAATAACTTGCCTCTATAGCGTCACTATCTACACCTGCTATGCCAAAGCTCCTCTGGAAAGAACCAACAGACCTCTCACGGCAGATATAACCTCCGTTTTCATCTTTTTCTTCTTTTACAGAATCACGCTTTGCTGAAATAGTAAGATAATCCTTGGATATATCAATGTTTATATCTTCTTTATTAAATCCCGGAAGTTCTGCTTCGAGAACATATTTGTCACCCTTATCCTGAATATCTGTACGGAATTCATTTTTTATTGTCATATTATTTCTAAAAAAGTTTCTGTCAAACAGATCCTTTTCAAATTCATTGAATGCACTAAAAAGATCGTAACCTTTTCTCTCAAATGGTGTAAGTCCAAACATAAAAATTACCTCCTGAAAATTAATCATTAAAGTTTAAGTTTTTCAAATAAAATCTATGAATGCGGCCGACTAATGCCAATTTATTTTAAATTATTCATTGGAAACACCTCCTTACTGTTGTTCTTTCCTTTCGGTAATATTATATTAATGTTTTTATATGACTGAATCATTAACATTATGTGATAAATTAATGAAAATTAGCACTCTCGGCATGAGAGTGCTAATTTTCATTGTAAATTTTCTCCGTTAGCTTCTATAATTCTCCTGTAATAATACGCTGAGTCCTTTATAGTTCTTTTCTGAGTAATATAATCTATATATACAAGTCCGAATCTCTTGTCATATCCGCTGTTCCATTCAAAATTATCCATAACGGACCAATACATATATCCTAAAATATCTATACCATCATCAGCTGCATGCTTAAGTTCCTTAAGATACCTTGTAATAAAATCTTCTCTCTGCGGATCATGTACCTTGCCGTCAATATAAATCCAGTCCATATTTGCAATACCATTTTCGGTAATCATAACAGGCAGCCCGTATCTTTCATATAAAAATTTAGGTGACCAATAGAATGTCTCAGGTGTAACAGACCATTCCATCATTGTTTTTGGATTTCCGATATATGTGCCTTCACTGTAACCGTTAACCATACATATTTTTCTACCTTCATATATATTGGTTCCATAAAAATCTATAGGCTGAGATATTATCTCCATATCACCGTCTTTTATTTCAGGCATATTTTTTCCAAGAAGCTCATATGCCTGATCTGGATATTTGCCGAATACTATAGGGTCTGCCCACCATGTCGCACTGAAAATAAAATTTCCTATATCCATATCAAAGCTTCTTTTTCTGGCATCCTCAATTTCCTCTTCTGATTTGCCCAGTGGTGCACAGCATGAGGTAGCAAATGCAAATCCTATCTGAGGCTTTAAAACAGCATTTTCACGTATTACCTTCACTGCTTTTCCGTGTGCAAGCAGTACATTATGTGACATTCTGGCTATATCAAAAACAGGCATTTTTAAAAATGGCGCATGAACACCGAGACTGTAACCAAGACCTATAAATACCTGCGGCTCGTTAATTGTCATCCAACATGATACCCTGTCTGAAAGTGCATCAACCACGACATTTGCATATTCAGCAAACCAGTCTGATGATTGAGGATTTAGCCAGCCACCTTTCATATGAAGTGCATATGGATACTCCCAGTGAAACAGTGTCACAAGCGGAGTAATTCCGTTTTTGATAAGTTCATCAACAAGATCAGAATAAAATTTTATGCCCTTCTCATTTATTTTTCCTGTTCCATCAGGTAATATCCTTGCCCAGCTGATAGAAAATCTGTAGCACTTCATACCCATTTGTTTCATCAGTGCGATATCTTCCTTGTACCGATGATAATGATCACATGCAACATTTCCTGTTTCATTATGTGCAACGTAATTCCCATGGTTTGAATACACATCCCATATATTCAATCCTTTTCCGTCTTCAAGATATGCACCTTCTACCTGATACGAGGCCGAAGCTGCCCCCCACATAAAATCTTTCCTGAATGACATTTTATCCCCACCTTCACATTTAATTATCCATAATATTAATTTTAATTATATTACCATATATTTTTATAAAAAAATATCAAATATTCACTTTTAATATCTGATATTCATTTTAATTTTATGCATAATGCATATGAAAAAAATCCTCTCTTGTTTTTCTTATCAAAATATGCTATTCTTAAACTATATTATTCGAGAGGATGATAAAACTTATGGAATATTTTATCAGCACAGGCTGCTGGGGAGAATTATTTGCTGTCCCTGATGCAGTTGTTGACAAATACATAAAGCTTGCCTCCGGAAGTGCAATAAAAGTTCTTCTTTATATCTTACGCAACAGTAATAAACGGGTAAGCAAATCAGAAATTTCAGTTGCTCTTAACATAAGTGATGATGATGTGAACGATGCATTTACTTTCTGGGAAGAAGTCAAAATAATAAATCAGTCAGGAACCACTGATGTTTCTCCACCAACTTCTTCTGAAAATAAAGCACCCGCACAGACTCAGACAAAATCACAGAATGCTGTACCAGATCAGACAAAATCTCCAAATACTCCTGATACACAAAGCTATATACAGCGTTCAAGTTCAAATTTTCATATAACGCCTTCTGAATTAACAGCAAAAAAAGAATCATCAAAAGAAATACAGAATATGTTTGATATTGCACAGCAGACGCTTGGCAATATGATAAATCATACAATACTCAAATCTCTTTTATGGCAGCACGAATATCTTGGTCTGAATATTGATGTTATACTTACCCTGCTGCAGTACTGTTCGTCTATAGGAAAGGCAAGTGCTGCGTACATAGAAGCAATAGCTATAAACTGGGGTGCAAATAACATAAATACATTTGCAAAAGCACAGAATGAAGTACAGCGTATGGCAGAACTTCAGAACTTTGCGCATAAGGTTTCGTCTGCATTTGGTCTTAAGCGTGCACCAACACCAAATCAACAGAAATTCATCGACGAATGGAGCAAAAAGGAATTCAGTGCTGACCTTATATCATGTGCCTGTGAAAGAACAATAGACCTTAACAAAACCCTTACAATGAATTATGTAAACGCAATTCTTGTAAACTGGTCAAAGGAAGGTATAACGACAAGAGAATCGGCAGAGGCAACATTCGGAAAAGGAAATTACTACAATTCATCCTCCGGAAAAACTGAGCAGTCATACAATATATCCGAATTTGAAAAGCTTGCAGTAACATTCAGCGGAAATATTAACGATGAAATTACTGATAAAAAATATTAATACAGAAAAGGATAAATATTATCTATGAACTCCGATATATACAGCAAAGCTATTGATATTATAAACAACCGCAGGCTGGCTGCAAAATCAGAAAACGAAAAGCATTTTGCTGAAATAGAGACAAAGATTCCTGAAATACGTGAAATAAATCATATTCTTGCTCAGACAAGCGTAAATCTTATCAAAGTAATAAGCAGCGGAACAAAGGTAAATGAGAAAATAAAAACTCTTGAAAAGCAGAACCGTCAGGCACAGGAAATGATAACGACAATGATTGTTCAGAACGGATATCCGCATGATTACCTTGATATTAAATATAAGTGTTCAAGATGTGCAGATACAGGATTTTTTGAAGGAAAACGCTGTTCATGCCTTGATGATCTTATAGGAAAGCTTTCGGTACAGCAGCTCAACTCACATTCTCAGGTAAAGCTCTGCAGCTTTGAGACCTTTGATCTTTCATATTATAAGGGCGTTCAGACAAGCGAGGACAGTGACTGTTATAAAACCATGTCAAATAATTTTGATTACTGCAAACGATACGTTGATTCGTTTTCAACAGCCTCAAAAAATATTTTTATAGCAGGAAAAACAGGACTCGGAAAAACTCATCTCTCTCTTGCAATAGCTGAAAAGCTTTTAACAAAAGGCTGGAATATCCTCTATGACTCAACAATAAATTATCTGATGCAGATTGAAAAGGAACATTTCGGACGCAGTGACGGCAGCTGCGATACACTGCAGATTCTAATAAATGCTGATCTTCTTATTCTCGATGACCTCGGCTCAGAATACGAAACAAGTTTTTATACATCAACCGTATATAATATAATAAACTCTCGTCTGAACAAAGGCGTTCCGACAATTATAAGCACAAATCTGAGTCCTGCGGAGATTGAAAAAAAATATGAAGCACGTATTGTCTCAAGACTATTTGCAATGTACGAATATCTTAAATTTACCGGAAAAGATGTCCGCACAATAAAAGCCGCAAAAACTTCAAAAGAGACTATAAACTACTACAAGGCAAATTCATTGTAATGATGAATTTGCCTTGTTTTTTATAATGTAAATCGAGAAAACTATTGATTTCCTACACTCTTCCTTATATACGCTGTCAGCTCATCAAGATATGCCTTGACATCACATCTGCTGTTATAAACATCCATGTATTCATTCCATGAAGCTTCAAAGTCATTACTCATTACGACTTTAGGAAGGTATTCGTGTTTTACAGTATCCATATCTTCCTTTGCTTTTCCGTAAGTGGTATCAGTTGTAAATGTATTTGAATATGACCACACCGGAAACCATGGCTTGTTCTCTTCTGATTTATTAAGCATTTCCGTAAATGTCTGAACACCATATTCTGAAAAACATTCCTTCATAATACTGCTCAGTTTATCATAGAACTCTGCTGACTGGTTTGCAGGTGAATATGCGTTTATTCCATCCATAGCCATACCATCATAAAATGGAAAATAATTATAGTCACAAAGATTGTTGGCTGTATATTCCGGATCCAAGAAAAAGTTTCTCTGCTCCGCTGTTCTGTAAAATACTCCGTCTTTATCAACATAATATTCTATTCCTTCACGTCCCCAGGTACGCAGTGTAAGTATTTCCGGAGAAAGAAGATCGTCGATAAATTTCATTGCACCTTCAATATCCTCACAGTCAACCGATATTCCCAGTCCCTGTGATGAATCAAACGCAGCAGCTGAATGATAATGTTCCTCTATTCCTTCTTCTATTACTATACCTAACGGTACATACTGGCAGTCTTTCGGCAGGCTGTCAGCAGCTGATCTGAAATTCCAGTACTGATCAACCATACCGAGAACTTTTCCTGATCTGATTTTATCAAAATACTGATCCTTTGTAAGAACAAAACATTCCGGATCAATAAGGTCTTTATGATATTCTTCATTGAGTTTTTCAAACCATTTTTTCGCTGTATCGGTAGTATTATAATCAATTGCCTCAAGCTTTTCCTCATCTACAATACATGCACCGTCATTAGGATAACCATCAAGGAACTGAGGTGGATTTTCAAGACAAAAGTAGAGATATCCATCTGTAAGTATTTCATACCCTATATTCGGAGTACCATCTGCTGAATTCGGATTAGCTTCAATATAGCGTTCCAGAAGGTCAAAATATTCATCAAGTGTATTGATTTCAGGATAACCTGCCCACTTCAATACTTTTACCTGAATCCAGAATGCCTCATCATTATGCTCTACAGATGTGTCATACATATTTACATTTCCGAACTGAGGTATCATATATATATGTCCGTCATCAGCACGCAGCTTGTTCCATTTATCCTCTGTATAAAATGCTTTTAAATTACTGTAATCGTCCCAGTATTCATCAATAGGAATCAGTGCACCGGCCTCAATGAGTCTCTGCTGCTCCATACCCCCAAAAATAAAATCAGGGTAATCCTCCGAAATAATCATATCACTTATTTCATCAGCTGCTGTTTTATTATCATCAAGCCAGGTTTCTATACATTTAGCTCCTGTTTTCTCTGCAATAAGATTCTGAACAGCATTGTTTTTATTCATACTATCATTTTTTATTGCAAAATAACTTGTAAATACCTTTATATTGTCCTTTGTCTCAGTGTTGCTCTTTCCCTTAATATTTCCGCATCCTGTCTGTTGAAATATCATACTTACCATAAAAACTACGAGTCCGAAATGTATTATCCTACATTTGTTCATACTATTCACCCCCAATAAAAATAATTATACAATTAAAATAATCATCCCTATAACAAAATCATGTTCTTTATACACTGAATCAGTAAACGTAAGAATATCACGGACATGCAAGAGTACGGATGCTCTTGATGGATATTAGAGGAAATATATGTGAAATTATTTAGCATCCCTATTTTTTCAGGCTTTTATCAACAAAATTCTGAAGTTCATTATAATATGCCTGAAAATTACTTTCCTTTTTATATACCGATATGTACTCATCCCATGAGGATTCAAAATCATCACTCATAACAACCTTAGGCAGGTACTCATGCTTTATATTTGTCATAGCTGTCTTTGCTCTACCATAATCAGTTTCATCAGTAAATGTATTTGCATAGCTCCACATAGGATACCATGGTTCATTCTGTTTTGATTTGTTAAGCATTTCAACGTATGTCTGAACATTATATGCGGAAAAGCATTCCTGCATTATAGGACAAAGCTTTTTATAGAATTCATATGGCTGATATGCAGGTGCAAATGCATTGATGCCGTCCTTATCCATGCCTCTGTAATACGGAAAATAGCTGTAATCACATCTGTTTTCAGCTACATATGACTTAGCATTATAATTCTTATCCTGATCATCTGTCAGATAGAATTTTCCTTCAGCATCTACCGAATAATCAATATCCTTCTGCCCCCAGAATCTTAATCTGAGTATTTCAGGTGACAGCAGATCATCAACAAACTGTAATGCGCCCTTTACATCTTTACAGCTCACTGATATTCCCAGTCCTTCTGAAACATTAAGAGCAGCTTCAGAATGATATTGTTCCTTCATTCCTTCCTTGACAACTATTCCCAGAGGAACATATGTACTTTCTTCAGGAAGATCATCAATCGCAGGACCATAATTCCATCTCTGATCTACCATACCAAGAACATTTCCGGTTTTTAACTTATCATAATACTGTTCCTTTGTCATAACAAAGCATTCAGGATCAATGATTCCCTTTTTATACTCATCATTGAGTTTTTTAAACCATTTTTTAGCTGTGTCTGTAGTATTGTAGTCTATTACCTTATGAGTGTCAGGATCAACAATACACGCACCATCATTCGGATAGCCATCAAGAAACTGAGGTGGATTTTCAAGACAAAAGTACAGATAACCATCAGTAAGTATCTCATATCCTATATTTTTTGAACCATTCTCACCTATAGGATTATCCCTGATATATCGCTCAATAAGATCAAAATATTCATCAAGCGTGGTTATTTTCGGATAACCTGCCCACTGAAGAACTTTTACCTGTATCCAGAATGCTTCATCATCATGCATGGTATTTGTATCGTACATATTTACATTCGAAAAAACAGGAATGATATATACATGTCCATCATCTTCCCTTATTTTACTCCATTCTTCCTCGGAAAAGTAATTTTTGATATTTTTATAGTCATCCCAGTATTCATCTATCGCAATATATGCACCGGCATCCAGGAGCTTCTGATGTTCAGCTGCATCATACAGAAAATCAGGATATTCATTTGCTATTATCATTTTATCCACTATATCAGCGGCATTTTCATTGTCCTCAAGCCAGGTTTCATCACACTTTGCACCTATCTTTTCAGCAATTACATTCTTCAATCTGTTATTGTTGGTTATTCTGTTTTTATTGGATACTGCAAAAAAGCTTGTATACGTTTTTATATCATCTCTATTTACCCCATCAGATTTTTTTATACTACATCCTGCAATTCCACCAATCAGAAAACAAGATATTGTTAAAACGAATAATTTTTTTATATTCATATTGCATCACCCCTATTGTTAAATACCCATTGAATTTTAATTTCTGATTTTAACAATTTTCCCTTTCATAATTTTTCCGCTCCTTTTTTATCTTGATGCGGAAAATAAAGGCAATAGGTACAACACCTGTACTGTCATTACCGATGCTTAATTTTGTGTACGGCGCCTTATTTCATTAGTCAGTTCATCAAAATAAATTTTGATATCACATCGTTTATTGTAGGCAACCATATATTCATCCCACGTTGCTTCAAAGTCATTACTCATAATTACCCTCGGCAGATATTCATGTTTTACCTCATCCATATCTGCTTTGACCTGACCATGTGGTGTTTCTGTTGTAAATGTATTTGAGTAACTCCACATAGGAAACCATGGTGCACTTTCCTCTGATTTATTAAGCATTTCAACATATGTCTGCACTCCGTACGCAGAGAAGCATTCCTGCATTATGGGACTGAGAGTTTTATAAAATTCATATGGCTGATATTCAGGGCTGTATGCGTTTATTTCATCCTGATTCATTCCCTTGTAATGCGGGAAGTAGCTATAATTACACATATTATCAAGAAGATACTGGCCATCCGCGCAGTTACTTGTCTGCTCATCGTTCAGATAAAACTTTCCTTCCTCATCAACACAATAATCTATATCCTTCTGACCCCAGTACCTTAGTGTAAGAATTTCAGGATCAAGCATATCATTAAGAAATTTCATTGCTCCCTTGATATCATCGCAGCTTACTGATATTCCAATACCTTCTGAATAGTTAAGAGCTGTTTCTGAATGATAGTGTTCCTCAATGCTTTTATCCGCTACTACTCCAAAAGGTACATATGTACATTCAGCAGGAAGACCGGCGACTACTCCTGCAAAGTCCCATCTCTGATCAACCATTCCAAGGACATTTCCCTGTGCAAGCGTATCATAATACTGTTCCTTTGTCATTACAAAGCAGTTAGGATCTACTATACCTTTTTGATATTCCTCATTAAGCTTTTTAAACCATTTTTTCGCTGTAGGTGTAGTATTGTAATCCTTGGCTTCCATTGTTGCAGGATCCACGATACAGCATCCGTCATTAGGATAACCATCAAGGAACTGAGGTGGATTTTCAAGACAAAAATACATCGATCCGTCAGTAAGTATCTCATAAGCAATATTAGGTGTTCCATCCGGTGCAATAGGATTTGCTTCTACATATTTTTCCAGTACACAGAAATAATCATCAAGAGTCTGTATCTCAGGATAGCCTGCCCATTGGAGAACCTTTACCTGAATCCAGAATGCCTCATCATCATGTATAGTATCCGTATCATACATATATACACTTGAAAAAACAGGAATAATATATATATGTCCGTCATCAGATCTTATTCTGTTCCATTTTTCCTCAGGGAAAAAATTTTTAATATTATCATAATCATCCCAATACTCATCTATAGGTATGTATGCACCCGCATCAAGGAGTTTCTGATGCTCACTCGCAACATACAGAAAATCAGGATAATCGTCTGCTATGATCATTTTATCAACTATATCGCTGACATTTTCACTGCTCTCAAGCCATGTCTCATCACACTTAGCTCCAATTTTTTCGGCAATCACATTCTGCAGCCTGTTATTATCACTTATCCCCTGACACGTGTTTCCGATAAAGCTTGTATATGTCTTTATTTGTTTTTTATCTTTGCCGGATGCATCTTTCAAATCGCAGCCCGCAATTCCAACAGTAAAAAGGCAGCATATTGTCAATATAAATATTTTTTTAATACTCATAATCAAACAATTTATTGCCATAAACCTACAGAAAAATGCTACATACAAAACAATGAGTTATTATCTATCATATTCTGATTTACAGCAACTTTTCCTTTCTATTAATTTAATGCATTTACGAATGATATTATTTATTCTTTTCCTGCACATTTTCTTATGTAAGCTGTAAGTTGATCAAAATATGCTTTAACATCCACATTAGCATTATAAGCTGCCATATATTCAGCCCATGCAGTTTCAAAATCATCACTCATTACAACCTTAGGAAGATATTCATGCTTTATCATATCCATATCTGCTTTTGCCTTTCCGTAAGGAGTATCAGGCGTGAAAGTGTTTGTATATGACCACATAGGATACCACGGTGGATTTTCTTCAGATTTGTTTAACATTTCCGTAAATGTCTGAACCCCGTATGCTGAGAAACATTCCTTCATAATACCGCTGAGTTTCTTGTAAAATTCAGAAGGCTGATTTTCAGAACTGAATGCATTTTTTCCATCCATATTCATTCCACTATAAAACGGAAAATAGTTATAATCACATAAATGATTATCTTTATAGGCCTTATCATTATACAATCTGGTCTGTTCATCTGTTCTGTAAAACATACCATCTTCATCAACACAGTAGTCAACATCTTTTATTCCCCATGTACGCAAAGTAAGGATTTCAGGTGAAAGAAGATCATTTAAAAATTTCATGGCACCCTCAATATCCTCACAGTCAACTGATATTCCCATTCCCTGTGATGCATCAAAAGTTGTTGATGTGTGATAATGTTCCTCTATACTTTCATCTATTACTATTCCAAACGGAACATATTTACATTCATCAGGCAGCACACCTTCAACATTTTTGAAGTTCCAGTACTGGTCTACCATTCCTAATATATTTCCTGTCTTTATTTTCTCATAGTACTGGTCTGCTGTAAGAACAAAGCATTCCTGATCAATAATTCCCTTATGATATTCCTCATTAAGTTTTTTAAACCACTTTTTCGCTGTAGGTGTTGTATTGAAATCACGTGCCTCAAGCTTCTCATTATCGACAATACAACACCCGTCATTCGGATAACCATCCAGGAACTGCGGTGGATTTTCAAGACAGAAATAGAGATATCCGTCTGTAAGTATTTCATATCCTATATTAGAATTTCCTTTTTCATCTGTAGGATTTGCCTCAATATATCTTTCAATAAGATCAAAATATTCATCAAGAGTCTTAAGTTCAGGATAGCCTGCCCATTGAAGAACCTTTACCTGAAGCCAGAATGCTTCACCGTCATGTTCTGTTGCTGTATCATACATATATACCTTACAGAACTGAGGCATCATATATACATGCCCATCATTCGCTCGAAGCTTGTCCCATTCTTCTTCTGTAAAATAATTCTTAAGGTTATCATATCCGTCAAGATATTCATCAAGAGGTATTAATGCATTTGCATCAATTAGCTTCTGTTGTTCAGTTCCTCCATAAATAAAATCCGGATATTTTCCTGAAATGATCATTTCGCTTACTGCATCTGCCGGATCTTTATTTTCGTCTACCCATGTTTCCATACATTTTGCACCGATTTTTTCAGCAATCAGATTCTGGATTTCATTGTCCTCGTCTCGTTTGATACTCTTGGCTGCAATAAAGCTTGAAAATACTTTTATTTCCTGCTTAGAATCCCCGTTCCCTTTGTCGCTTTTGGTGCAGCCAACAGACTGGAATGTCATGCATATTGCCAATGAAGCCATAACTAAAAACCTGCTTTTTTTCATAATTAATACCCCCTTAATTATTTTTATATTTTATTTGATTGCATTGATGTCATGCATTACATCCTTGGAAATAAACAATTCGAATCTTATTTCTGAATCTGAAGTAACATTTACGTTTATTTTATCTTTATAGAATTTCTTTAGTCTCAGGTATGGATTATACTCATCGCCTCTTTTAAAATCAATATCGGTATTCTCACTGTCGAATTCAAAAATCGCCCTGAGTTTCAGAAGCTTATTCGGCATAATTTTGCTTTTGTATTCTTTGATTACAATAATATAGCTTTTCTCACTCTCATCAATAATAAATTCTATATCACATTCATTTACAGTTTTTAATGAATAATTCATTATATCATCTGCTACAAGTAAAATTGAAAACGGAAGAACATATGCATTTGAAATATCCGATATGTGATATGTAATTTTGTAATTGAGATGTTTATCTGTTTTATTTTTAAAATCTTCAAGATATTTGCTTGTATATGATAATTCCTGTTCAAAGCTTATAGGAACATCACTGCAACATTTATCGAAACTCCCTATATCAGAAGTTTTTTTCTCATAACTTACGGCTGCGTCAAGATTATATGCCTTTACCATAACAGAATCAGCTTCTTCAACATATTTGCTCATGGTATTTCTAATCTTCTTTTTATCATTTTCACACATTTCCATTGCTGTTATCATTTCTGAACATTTTTGATAAACTCTTCCTACCTCATCGGTTCCGTAATAAATATTCTCAAATTTATTTCCCTTTCCGTTTTCTTCACAGAATTCCGTAAGTTTTGCTAATCTGATAAAAATATTTTTTAGTATAATTGTAATAAGAATCAATGCAATACAGGTTACTGCTATAATAGGTATATACAAAAAACTGTTAAGTAAAATTTCCAGAACGCTTGTTCTTCTGGCATATACATAGTACTCAATTTCTGCAGTATAGTAGTTTTTGTTAAAGGAGGTATATCTTTTAAGTTCCTCTGCATTCCGTGTCTTTGCATCTTCAAGATTACTATATAAAACAATTCCCTTACTCATTACATATACATTTCCGTCAAATTCAAGATCTTTAAAATTTTGAGTTAGATTTTTCTGATTAAAGTCTATCTTTAGCAGGCAGTCACCTGTATCAATTTTATAATAATCAAGTTTTCTGATAATTGAAAGATAACCATTTTCAGAATCACAGTATACAATCATATCCTTTTTGATATTTATAAAATCATTATACCACTCAGCTTTTTTAACGTCTTCCAGATTGCTTATATTGCCTCCGTTGAGAATACTTTTATTATCAGTGTAGATTGTGAATTTTCTTATATTATTGTTTTCGGCAATAATAAGAGAATTATTTTCAGTCATCTTATAATATGCATCATAATAATCTGCCGATGTTGCATAATCGACATTTAGAAAATCATATAAAGTATTGTTGGTATATACAGTTTTTGCAATTGCAACTATATTTTCAATTGATGTATCTATGTACTGTTCAGACGCAGCTATTATTGTCTGCTCTGACTGTAATTTTTCATCTTCATGATTAGTTGATACCAATACTATTGCAGAAACAACTGCTACACATATAGATATAATAACAGAGATAAATATGATCAAAAACCTTGTGTCAGCTCTCATGTCTGAAATAAAGCCTATTTTCTTCTGCTTAGCTGATACGCTATTTTTATCTCCTTTATCATTGCTGTTATCTATTTGCTCAATCTGCTTTTCTTTAACATGATTTTCTGATTTTTTTTGATGTTTAGCTTTCAATCATATCCCCTCCTTCGCTATAATTTAAACATCAATTAACGGTCAGGCATATTAAGCTGTTTTTTCAGTTCAGTCTTTGTCTTATACATATTTTCTTCTGCTTCCGAAAGCAGGGCTTCATACGAATAATCACCCTTAGCATAAGCATAGCCGTATGAAAGGGCACATTTTATTGAGTCAGTTTCAGCACTCAGTATTATCGGAGAATCCTTATCTATTTTTCCTATAATACTATCCATCTCTTTAAAAGTACAGTCGCTCATCACCACCAGGAATTCATCTCCGCCCATTCGGAAACCCATTCCGCTGTCACCTGCAATTTCATGGATATACTCTGCAGCTTTCTTAATAACATAATCGCCTCTGTCATGTCCGAGTGTATCATTCATAAGTTTGAGATTATTTACATCAAAGTATATAACACATACTGAAGACAGCTTCTGAAGTTTACTAAGTACATTATTATAATGTCGCTTGTTGAACATCTGAGTCATTCCATCATGAGTCGCTTCATAAATTGCATTTGAAAGGTTCTCTGTTGAATCATTGATATCACTGATCATTTTCTTTATTGCATTTCCCAGATACCCTATTTCATTATCTTTTTTTGTTTTAAACATGTCCATGATATTAATATCTCCGCCCTTTGATACAGAACCTGTAAATTCGAGAGCAGTTTTTGAAAAGTTTTTTATTGGTACAAATACATCTCTGTCAATAAATGAAATCAACGTCTTGGTCAGAATAAAACTAAGTAATATAATACACAGACTTCCCGCTATGAAAATCAGAAAATACTTATTTACCCGTGAATAATCTGCTTCCACAACTATATATCCGCATGTCTTACTGTCCAGTGTATGTATAGGCCTGTATGAATAATATTTGCCTTCAAGAATTTCATTCCATTCTTCTTTTCCATTAAGAAGCTTGTCCTTCAATGAAGAAGTATAATCATCATACTTTACCTTGGTTCCTATCTTATTCTGATCAGTATCATATATATAATATCCTACTGATTCGTTATAGCTTATTAATGATATTCTTAATATTGTACCACTTTTTCTTACATATTCCTTAAGTCTGTTTTCTGTATTCAGATACTGTTCATCTGTCTTTCTGGTAATAAGATAATTTCTTGCATCATCCGCATTTATTTCTATTTCTGAAAAATCTTCTGCTGCCTGTGATATATTTTTTACATTATCTTTTATGATTGAACTTTTAAAAACATAGCATATACCAAAACTTAGAATTGTAATTGCTGACATAAAAGAGAATATTTGAGCAAATATCTGCTTTTTAATGGATTTCTTCATTTTATCACCACCATAATGAATAATATGATACACTTATTGTAGCACATTTTAATCATAACATCAATACACTTGCAAATTTATATCATTTTTTTGTTACAAAAATACCAACGCTTATTTATCATATTTTACGAAAATGCTTGACAATATATAAAATAATATGATAATATAATTATAGAGCGTTGAAGGGAACGAGTAATACAGTAGCTTCAAGTCAAAGAGAATCTCTGTCTGCTGCGAGGAGATACTGAAGTCTGTACGAATACATCCCTGAGCTGATATTCTGAACATTAACATAAGTAAGATTATCCGATTCACACCCGTTAAAGTGTTTTAAGGCTGACACATGCTGTCAGTAAACTGAGGTGGTACCACGATAAAAATATCGTCCTCTGATAAGATTCTATCTTATCAGGGGATTTTTTAATTCAGGAGGTTATTAAAAATGACACTATTTGAAGAATTGAAACGACGCGGACTTATTGCGCAGATGACACATGAAAAAGAAATTGAAAATCTGCTCAACAATCAAAAAATATCTTTCTATATTGGGTTTGATGCTACTGCTGACAGTCTGCACGTAGGGCACTTTCTACAGCTTGTTGTCATGAAGCACATGCAGAATGCTGGACACAAACCTATTGCACTTCTTGGAACAGCTACAACAATGATAGGTGATCCAACAGGAAAAACTGATATGCGTCCTATGCTCACCGTTGATGAGATAAATTATAATGCTGAATGCTTCAGAAAGCAGATGTCAAAATTTATTGATTTTTCAGACGGAAAAGCTGAAATTGTCAAAAACGGAGACTGGTTTCTTGACATGAACTATATCGAGTTCTTAAGAAATATAGGAAAGCATTTTTCAGTAAACCAGATGCTTACCAAGGAATGCTTTAAAACCCGTCTTGAAAAAGGACTTTCATTCCTTGAATTTAATTACATGCTTATGCAGAGTTATGATTTCCTGTATCTGTACCAGAACAAAGGCGTCAACATGGAACTTGGCGGAAATGATCAGTGGAGCAACATGCTGGGTGGTGTTGAACTTGTAAGACGTGTTGAGGGTAAGGAAGCATACGGAATGACATTTACTCTCCTCACAACAAAAGAAGGCAAAAAAATGGGCAAAACAGAAAAGGGTGCACTGTGGCTCGATCCTCAGAAATGTTCACCATATGATTTCTTTCAGTACTGGAGAAATGTAAGTGATGATGACGTTATTAACTGCCTGAAGCTTCTTACATTCATTCCTATTGAACAGATTGAGGAAATGGAACGCACAATGCAGGGTTCAGATCTTAACAAGGCAAAAGAGATTCTTGCATTCGAAGTTACAAAGATGATACATGGTGAAGAAGAAGCAACCAAATGCATAAACGCTGCAAAGGAAATATTTGCAGGAGGCGGTAAGAGTGCTGATATGCCTTCTACTGAACTTTCTGCTGATGAACTGACTGACGGTGGTATAGGCATTCTGTCTCTTATGGCAAAAACAGGTCTTGCTTCTTCAAACGGTGATGCAAGAAGAACGGTTACTCAGGGGGGCATTTCAGTAAACGATGTAAAGATTACAGATCCTTCTGAGATAATAAAAATAACCGGAGATGTTGTTCTGAAAAAAGGAAAGAAAACTTTTCATAAAGTTTCACTCAAATAACTGCAATACAATTAAAAGACTTTCAATATGAGAGTCTTTTAATTTTTTACTTAATAAAGTCATAATTTTTCTATATAATAATAACAAGCTGTCTATTACTCAGAAAGAAGTGCATTAATTGAAAAAACTGTTTAAATATTTTGAAGGATATAGGAAATATCTTTTTCTCGGTCCGTTTTTCAAACTGCTCGAAGCTATATTTGAGCTAACTGTTCCTATTTTAACAGCTAAAATCATTGATGTAGGTATATACAACAATGACAAAGAATATGTAGTAAAAATGAGCCTTGTTATGATTCTTCTCGGAGTATCCGGCCTTGCATTTGCACTCACATGCCAGTATTTTGCTGCAAAATGTGCTTTTGGTTTTGGTACATCTCTTAGAAAGAATCTCTATAAACATATAAACTCACTTTCTCACTCAGAAATTGACGAACTCGGTGCATCAACTCTTGTAACACGTCTTACAAATGATACAAATGCCGTACAGACGGGAATCAATATGTTTATCAGACTTGCAACACGCTCACCATTTCTGATAATAGGTTCAACAATAGCAGCTGTTTCACTTGATCTGAAGCTTTCTTCAATTTTCCTTATTACCGCTCCTCTTATTGCCTTTATTATTTATAAAATAATGAGCAAATCAATTCCAATGTACAAAAGCAACCAGAAAAGACTTGATAGAATATCACTTCTTACAAACGAAAATCTTGAAGGCGTACGTGTCATAAGGTCATTTTCCAGACAATCAGAGGAAATATCTGAATTTGATCAGTCAAGTGAAGAATTATGCAAACATGCTGTAATAGTCAGCAAAATATCAGCAATACTTAATCCTGTAACTTTCATGATAATGAATCTTGCCATTTCGTGTATAATCTGGTTCGGAGGAATACGTGTAAATGTCGGTAGTCTTACTCAGGGTGAACTAACTGCATTTGTAAATTATCTTACTCAGATTTCACTTTCACTTGTTGTCCTTGCAAACCTCATAATATTTTTTAACAAGGCTATTGCCGGTGCAAACAGAATAACTGCTGTATTTGATGTAAATTCAACACTTACTGACGGAACACAAAATATACAATATACAGATAATTGCCCTGAACTTGAATTTAAAAATGTATGTTTCCGATACACTAATGCTTCAGATGATGCTGTTTCAGATATTTCATTTACCCTTAAAAGAGGAGAAACTCTCGGCATTATCGGCGGAACAGGAAGCGGAAAATCAACAATTGCCAGACTTATTCCGAGATTTTATGATGTAACTGCCGGTCAGATAAATATATACGGCAAAAATATCAAAGACTACAAGCTAAGCCAGGTAAGACGCTTTATAGCATCTGTACCGCAAAAAGCATCTGTATTATCTGGAACAGTAGCAGAAAATATACGTATGGGAAATATCAATGCAACAGATCAGGATATTGTATCAGCTTTAAAAACTGCACAGGCATATGAGTTTATAGAAAAGCTTCCTGAAAATATAAATTCACCTGTTCTTCAGGGAGGAAAAAACTTTTCAGGTGGTCAGAAACAACGCCTTACAATTGCAAGAGCAATTGCAGCAGAACCGTCAATACTGATCCTTGATGACAGTACAAGTGCCCTCGATATGACGACTGATTATAATCTAAGAAAAGCTATTTCTGATAATATGGGTGCTACTATTACAATAATGATATCTCAGCGTGCTACATCATTAAAAAATGCTGATAAAATTCTTGTGCTTGATGATGGTAAATGTGTGGGCTTCGGAACGCATCAGTCACTTTCTGAGAACTGTCCTATATATGCAGAAATACTGGAAATTCAAAAGGCTGGTGAATAGTATGAAAAAAACATTGAAAAGAATATTTTACTATGCAGCACATTATCCTAAAAATCTGATACTTTCCATAATATTCGCACTCACCGGTGTTGCAGGATCACTTGTCGTACCAATACTGACAGGATATTCAATAGATTTTATTGTAGGAAAAAACAACGTAAATTTCAACAGTGTTATTAAAGCACTTACTATTCTCTGTTTTGCTGTTATATCAAGCAGTATATCGCAGTGGATAATGGCAAGAAACACTAATACCCTTTCATATAAAACCTCACGTGATATACGCTCTGATTTTTTCAGAAAGCTCAATACTGTACCAATAAGCTTTATTGACAAAAATTCCAAAGGCGATTTTGTAAGCCGTGCAACCAATGATGTTGAAATTATATCAGACGCACTGACTCAGACATTTACACAGTTTTTTACTGGTATAGTAACTATTTTAGGAACTCTTATATTTATGATAGTTATTGATATAAAAATATCCCTGATTGTTATTGTCCTTACTCCTCTCTCACTTATTGCTGCTGCAAAAATAACAAAACTATGTCGTAATTCATTTTCAAAGCAGTCAGAAATAAGGGGTGAATTATCTGGACTTACTGATGAAATGATTAAAAATCAGTCTTTGGTAAAAGCATTTTCATATGAAAGCATTGCTGAAGAAAAATTTAATAATCTCAACAGCAGTTTTGGTCAGACAGGACTTAAAGCCACTTTCTTTTCATCTCTTACAAATCCGACAACAAGATTTATAAATGGTCTCATATATGCATTTGTAGGAATGGCTGGTGCAATACGTGTAATAAACGGAGGAATATCAGTAGGAACACTTGTAAGCTTTCTTTCATACTCAAATCAGTACACAAAACCCTTTAATGAAATTTCAGGGGTTGTTTCTGAGCTTCAGAATGCTATTGCCTCGGCTGAACGTGTATTTAAAGTAATAGATGCCCAGAATGAATCAGATGACAGCAACCTGCCTTCTCTGAGTGACACTGATGGTTCAGTACAATTTGAAAGTGTTTTTTTCTCTTATGTTCCTGATAAGCCACTGCTTCAAGACATAAGCATCAATATAAAGCACGGACAGAGAATTGCAATAGTGGGACCTACCGGATGCGGAAAAACAACACTCATAAATCTCCTTATGCGATTTTATGATACAACAAGCGGAAATATATTTATTTCAGGCCATGACATCCGAAATATTAACCGCAGCAGTCTCAGAAGCTCATTCGGAATGGTCCTTCAGGATACCTGGCTATTTAATGGAACAATAGCTGAAAACATATCATACGGAAAACCTGATGCTTCAATTGATGAAATAATAAGCTCTGCAAAAGCAGCACATGCTCATAGTTTTATCAAGCGTCTCTCTGATGGGTATAATACACTGATAGGCGAAAATGGCGGGAATCTTTCACAAGGTCAGAAACAGCTTCTTACTATTGCCCGTATAATGCTTACCAACCCGCCTATGCTTATTCTTGATGAAGCTACAAGCAGCATCGATATACGCACAGAAGTAAAAATACAGCAGGCATTTGAAAAGCTTATGAAGGATAAAACAAGCTTTATTATAGCCCATCGTCTTTCAACTATAAGAAATACTGACCTGATTCTTGTAATGAACAACGGAAATATTATTGAACAGGGAAATCACAATGAGCTTATAAAAAAACATGGATTTTACTATAACCTGTACAAATCTGCTTCATCAGTCTGATTTTTAAAATCAGTTATCCGGATGTGTTTTTCAAATAAGCAATTGCTCATTTATATTAAGTATGAGATCTGATTCCTAATGAATGTAATATAGACACCACTGATTTAAAAGTGGGAGACATAATACCCAAGTTATATAAATATTTTATGGCAAAGACGCTACTTCAGCTGCTTTTGCCTTTTTAATTTCAAAGTATTGCTATTGTAAGTGTTTTTATTATTATACGAACCATCTGTATATGCGTTATATTGTAAACAGGCACTTGATGTTGAAGTTCGGTAATATTTCTTTTTACTAACCAAAACATCATTGAGAACAAACCCTATAATATTGCTGTCAACAAGCTTAAAGCTGTCAATTGCTGTCTCAATATCACTATATGTACTACTGCCGCATCTTACCACCATTATTATACCATCTGTTATTTTTGAAAACGGTATTGCATCTGAAACTACATTTATTGCAGGTGAATCAACAATAATGTAATCAAATTGTTCAGATAATCTATTCATGAGCTGAGTCATTTCTTCACTTGTTGCCATATCTAAAGGATCAGAATCAATTGTACCTGATGTTATTATAAAAAGGTTCTGATTACCTTTGTATTTTATAATAGTATTACTGATTTCTGCAGATCCAAGAATTAAATTACTCAGTCCTGAACTATTACGGACTCTGAAATATGTATGAACCTGCCCGTCTCTCATATCACCGTCTATAATCAGCACCCTGTTTCCCGCTTCAGCTATTGCAACAGCGAGATTTACAGCTGTTACAGTTTTTCCTTCCTGCATAGATGGACTTGTTATAATTACTTTACGGCATGTATTTCCGTTTGATGTATATCTGAGATTTGTCCTTAGCATTTTATATGCTTCCTTTACAAAAAAAGCTGCATTTTTATTAACATTATTTATATCACATAAAAAAGCATTTTGATTTGATGAGTTTTCTTTTTTATTTCTGTGAGTTGTAAATGATGGAATCTGAGCTAATACAGGTAGTTCGTATCTGTTTTCTATATCCTTTTTGTTACTTATCTTCTTATTTGTTATTTCTGTAGCAAGTGCAATAAAAAAACTAATAACAAATCCTGCAACAATTCCTGCAAAAGTATTTCTCATTTTATTAGGTGAACATGGTTTTAACGGTATTTTAGCTGGATCACACAACACAACCCTTCCTGATTTTGTAACATCAGTTACCATCTCAGGGGCAAATTCTGCAATTGCATTCTGGATACTCATAATTGTATCAACATCTGTTCCTGATACAGTTACATTAAAAATAGATGTATCAGCTTCTGCTGAGACGGTTATCATCTGCTTAAGTTCAAGGGTTGATAAATCAACTTCTGAACATACTATTACATTGTCATAGAATTTCTCTGTCTTGAACAGCTGTATGTATGTATTAACCAGTTTCTGCAGATACATAAGTTCTGATGAATTTGTCCCAAGTGAATGGCTTGTGCTGTCAGCAGCATAATATTTTGCATTAGCTGAATATTGGGGTGTAATCATGAAAATCGTTATCAATGAAACAACAATACCTGATATAATTGAAAATCCCATAATCATAATCCATTTTTTCAATATTATATCTATTATATCTTTTATAGTGAATCCCTCTTGATTTGTTAAATCTTCTTTCATGTTTAATTTCCTTTCATTATTTATTATGGAATTTTATTACTCAGTAACATTACTAATTATAAATCATTACGCCAATAAAATCAACTATTATTTATAAATTTTATCTTTAATTTGGTATGTTATCTCATTTTTTCTAATTAGCACAAAAAAGTGAAGACTTAAATATATTTAAGTCTGCACTTTTTATAAAAAGAATAGTATTTAATTATTAATTAACTGATGAGGATACATTCTGATGGTCCATTGGTATGAATCCTTCACTTTTTTCAGTCTTGACGATCTTCACCTTATTATACATTTCCATACCTGTTCCAGCCGGCACAAGTTTACCAATAATAACATTTTCCTTAAGTCCGAGCAGATAATCACTCTTTCCTCTGATTGCTGCATCAGTAAGTGCTTTTGTAGTTTCCTGGAATGATGCGGCTGACAGGAAGCTGTCTGAACTTGATGATGCTTTGGTTATACCCTGAAGTACAGGAACTGTAGTAACAAATGTAAGTCCAAGCTCACCATTATCAATTCTTTCCTGAAGTTCTCCGTTAATTGAATCAATTTCCTTCTTGTCAACAAGAGAACCAGGCAGTAAATAACTGCTTCCGCTTTCCTCAACTTTGATTTTTCTGAGCATCTGTCTTACAATAACTTCGATATGCTTATCGTTGATATCAACACCCTGCAAACGATAAACTTTCTGTACTTCACTAATGATGTAGTTCTGTACCTGTTCAGTTCCCTGTACAGCAAGTATATCAGCAGGATAACAGTTACCCTCTGTAATCTTTGTACCTTTTTCTATATAAACACCTTCACGTACTCTGAGCTTCAGGTTCCAAGGAATCATATATGATTCTTCTTCTCCCGTCTCTTCGTTTATGATTATTACGTTTTTCGTAGTCTTGACTTCTTCAATCTTTACGTGTCCATCAATTCTTGATATAATAGCTGCATTTTTAGGACGACGGCTTTCGAAAAGCTCTTCAACTCGAGGAAGACCCTGTGTAATATCTTCTGCTGAAGCAATACCACCTGTATGGAATGTTCTCATTGTAAGCTGTGTACCAGGTTCGCCGATAGACTGGGCAGCTATAATACCTACTGCTTCACCAACAGCAACAAGATTGCCGTTAGCAAGGTTTGCACCATAACATTTAGCACATACTCCCTGTTTTGATTTACAATGAAGAACAGAACGAATCTTGATTCTGTCTATTCCTATAGCTACGATCTTCTTTGCATCTGCATCAGTCATAAGCTTTGTTTTCGGAACAATAACTTCTCCTGTTTCAGGATCGCAGAGATTTTCAACCAGATAACGTCCTGTAAGACGCTCTAACAATGGCTCTATCATTTCATTGCCGTTTTTGATTTCGTATATCTCTATACCGTCATTAGTTACACAGTCGTTTTCGCGTATGATAACATCCTGTGATACATCAACAAGACGTCTTGTAAGGTAACCAGAGTCAGCTGTTCTGAGGGCTGTATCAGCAAGTCCTTTACGCGCACCTCTTGATGAAATGAAGTATTCGAGAATGTTAAGGCCTTCACGATAGTTAGCTCTGATAGGAATTTCGATTGTTGTACCTGATGTATTGGCAATAAGTCCACGCATTCCTGCAAGCTGTCTTATCTGATTTATACTACCACGGGCACCTGAATCAGCCATCATGAATATCGGGTTATATCTGTCAAGGTTACTTTTCAGTGCAGTAGTTACATCATCTGTTGCCTTGTTCCATATTTCAATAACCTTTTTAGATTTTTCAATTGTTGAAATATATCCGTACTCAAACTGCTCTGTAATTACATCTATCTTATCCTGTGCTGCATTAAGAATATCCTGTTTCTGTGGTGGAATTACCGCATCACATACAGCAACTGTTATTGCAGCCTTTGTTGAATACTTAAATCCAAGTGATTTGATCTTATCGAGAACTTCTGATGTTGTAGTTGTTCCATGAATTCTTATGCAGCGTTCAATAATATCTGAAAGCTGTTTTCTTCCTACAAGGAATGAAATTTCAAGATCAAACTGTTTGTCTGAATCGGTTCTGTCAATATAACCAAGATTCTGAGGAATATTTTCATTAAATATAAGCCTTCCGACTGTACATTCAATAATCTTTGAAACTTTTCTTCCCCCGATATCCTTTGTTACCTTCACTCTTACAGCTGCATGAAGTGAAACATCATGCTCGTTATAAGCCATAAGTGCTTCATTTACATCTCTGAATACCTTTCCTTCTCCTACTTCGCCCTGCTTGAGCATTGTAAGATAATATGAACCAAGTACCATATCCTGTGTAGGTACGGCAACAGGTTTTCCGTCTGAAGGCTTAAGAAGGTTATTAGCTGCAAGCATAAGGAATCTTGCTTCTGCCTGTGCTTCTGCTGAAAGCGGAAGATGGACAGCCATCTGGTCTCCATCGAAGTCAGCATTGTATGCTGTACAAACAAGAGGATGAAGCTTTAATGCTCGGCCTTCAACAAGGATAGGTTCAAATGCCTGAATTCCGAGTCTGTGAAGTGTAGGAGCACGGTTAAGAAGAACCGGGTGATCCTTGATAACATTTTCAAGGGCATCCCATACTTCTGTTTTAGCTCTGTCTACAAGTTTTCTTGCACTCTTTATATTTGCTATTACTTTTGTATCAACAAGTCTTTTAAGTACAAAAGGCTTGAAAAGCTCAAGTGCCATCTCCTTAGGTAGTCCGCACTGATACATTTTAAGTTCAGGTCCTACTACGATAACCGAACGTCCTGAATAGTCAACACGTTTACCAAGAAGATTCTGTCTGAATCGTCCCTGTTTACCCTTGAGCATATCAGAAAGTGACTTGAGTGCTCTGTTGTTAGGTCCGGTAACAGGTCTTCCGTGTCTGCCGTTATCTATAAGTGCATCAACAGCTTCCTGCAGCATACGCTTTTCATTTCTGATAATAATATCAGGAGCTTCAAGTGTAAGCATTCTTTTAAGTCTGTTGTTTCTGTTTATAACTCTCCTGTAAAGGTCATTAAGATCTGAAGTTGCATATCTTCCTCCGTCGAGCATTACCATTGGTCTTAACTCAGGCGGTATAACAGGAACTACATCCATTACCATCCACTCTGGCTTGTTTCCTGAAAGTCTGAATGCTTCTATTATCTCAAGACGTTTAAGAAGCTTTATCTTCTTCTGTCCTGAAGGCAGATCCTTAAGTTCCTCTTTTAATTCATCTGCAAGCCATACAAGACTGTTTACCCAGTTATCCTTGTTGGCTATATCATCGTATTCACCATTTACATTTGCTTGAGCAATATTTTTATTAAAAAGTTCTTCAATATACTGAGAACCTGTCTTGACAGCTATGCGTTCTTTTTTCTTGTATTCATCCTGTTCTCTGTTAAAACGCATGATTTTCTGCAAAAATACTGATCTTTTAACAACCTGACCAACTTCATATTCAGGATTCTGGCCGTTATCTGTTATTACATATATTCTCTTTGCGAGATAATCAATAATCTCTCTTTCAGAAATTCCTGTTACCTTTGCAAATTCTTCAATATGCTGAGTAATATATTCATCATACCTCTTCGGATCGTATTCCTCGAGAAGCTCTTTTATTGCCTCTGCACCCATTTCAGCATAGAAATCATAACCGTATTTCTCAAGTGCATCAAGATATTCTTTTTCTGAAAGAAGCTGTTTTTTGAGTAATTCTGTTGCATTACCCGGATCAACAATAATATATTTTGTAAAGTACAGTATTTCTTCAAGACGTTTCTGAGAAACTTCAAGCACCTGTCCTATACGTGAAGGTGTGCCCTTAAAATACCATATGTGTGACACAGGAGCAGCCAGCTCAATATGTCCCATTCTCTCACGTCTTACCTTAGCACGTGTTACTTCAACTCCGCATCTGTCGCATACCTTGCCTTTAAATCTGATTTTCTTAAATTTACCGCAATGACATTCCCAGTCCTTAGTAGGTCCAAAAATCTTTTCACAGAACAAACCATCACGTTCAGGCTTCTGTGTTCTGTAATTTATTGTTTCCGGTCTCTCTACTGTGCCATATGACCATGCACGGATTTGTTCCGGTGAAGCAAGACCTATCTTAATGGATTTGAATTCGTTAAATTCCAAAGCATTATCCTCCCATAACAGAGGCAAGATGTAAAAACGGATCAATCCGTTTTTACTCCTAACTCTTAAACTCTAATAAAATATTGTTATATTAAATCATCATCAGATGACATACTGTCATAGTTAAAGCTGTCATCCTCAACATCTTCAACATTTTCAACATTTTCAACATTTTCAACATTTTCAATATTATTATCATCATCAGCGTCGTCATCTGTATCTTCAACCATCATACCAGATTCCTCGACTTCATCATCATAATAGTCCTTCTCTTTTGGCATAGCAGCATCATCAGGTGCTGGTACAGGAGGCGGTATAATATCATCATCATCAAATGTCTGCTTCAGATCGATTTCCTTCTGATCTACGTCAAGAACCTTAACATCAAGTCCCAGTGACTGGAGTTCCTTGATAAGAACCTTGAATGCTTCCGGGAAGCTTGGCTTAGGAACATTCTGTCCCTTTACTATTGCCTCATAAGTGTTTACTCTTCCGACTGTATCATCTGATTTAACTGTAAGTATTTCCTGAAGAGTATATGCAGCACCATAAGCCTCAAGTGCCCATACTTCCATTTCACCGAATCTCTGTCCACCGAACTGAGCTTTACCACCCAGAGGCTGCTGAGTAACAAGTGAGTAAGGACCTACTGAACGTGCATGGATCTTATCATCAACAAGGTGATGGAGCTTAAGATAATACATATATCCGACCGTTACCTTGTTATCAAACGGCTCACCGGTACGTCCGTCATACAGTGTGAACTTTCCGTCCTCATTGAAATCAACTCCGTTAAAGAGCATATTCGGATCGTCTACCTGCTTAAGGTGCTTATCTGCTTCTCTGAAGCATGCTCTGATATCCTCTTCATGTGCGCCGTCAAATACAGGGGTCATAATCTTCCATCCAAGGGCTTTTGAAGCTATTCCGAGATGTACTTCAAGAACCTGACCTATATTCATACGTGAAGGAACACCGAGTGGGTTAAGAACTATATCAAGAGGGGTTCCGTCTGAAAGGAACGGCATATCTTCCTGCGGCAGAATACGTGAAACAACACCCTTGTTTCCGTGACGTCCGGCCATTTTATCCCCGACTGAAATTTTTCTCTTCTGTGCAATATAGCAACGGACAAGCATATTTACTCCAGGGCTCAGCTCATCGCAGTTGTCTCTTGTAAATATTTTTACATCAACAATTACGCCGGCTTCACCATGAGGAACTTTAAGTGAGTTATCTCTTACTTCACGTGCTTTTTCACCAAATATTGCTCTTAACAGACGTTCTTCTGCTGTAAGTTCAGTTTCACCCTTTGGTGTTACCTTACCAACAAGTATATCGCCTGCATGAACCTCGGCACCTATACGGATTATTCCGTTTTCATCAAGATCCTTGAGTGCATCGTCTCCGACATTAGGAATATCTCTTGTTATTTCCTCAGGTCCGAGCTTTGTATCTCTGGCTTCTATTTCGTATTCTTCTATATGAATGGATGTGTATACATCTTCACGTACTACTCTTTCGTTAAGGAGTACAGCATCCTCGTAGTTATAACCTTCCCATGTCATAAATCCTATAAGTGCATTTTTACCAAGTGAAATTTCACCGTCACATGTAGCAGGTCCGTCTGCAAGTACCTGACCCTTTGTGACCTTTTCACCAACACTTACTATAGGTCTCTGATTTATACATGTACCTTGGTTTGAACGCTTGAATTTTATTAATTTATACTTATGCTCAACCGAATCTTCATCCTTAACGACAACTTCATCAGCACAAACAGATGAAACTTCACCGCTGTACTCTGAAACAGCACATACGCCTGAATCAACAGCTGCTTTGTATTCCATACCTGTTCCTACTATAGGACTTTCTGTTTTCAGAAGCGGAACAGCCTGTCTCTGCATGTTTGAACCCATAAGTGCACGGTTTGCATCATCATTTTCAAGGAATGGAATCATTGCTGTAGCCACAGATACAACCATTTTAGGTGAAACATCCATGTAATCAACAACTTCGTTGTCACATTCAAGAATCTTGTCTCTGTAACGTGCATTTACCTTAGCTCTTGCAAATTTACCTTCTTCAGTAAGAGGTTCATTGGCCTGAGCAACAACATAGTTATCTTCGACATCAGCAGTCATATATTCAACTTCATTTGTTACCATGCCTGTTTTCTTATCAACCTTACGGTATGGTGCTTCAATAAAGCCGTATTGATTTATTCTTGCAAATGTAGCAAGATAAGAGATAAGTCCGATATTAGGACCTTCAGGTGTTTCAATAGGGCACATTCTGCCATAATGGCTGTAATGTACGTCTCGAACTTCAAATCCGGCTCTGTCTCGTGACAAACCACCAGGACCGAGGGCTGAAAGACGTCTTTTATGTGTAAGCTCTGCAAGAGGGTTTGTCTGATCCATGAACTGTGAAAGTGGTGAAGAACCAAAAAATTCTTTTATTGCAGCTGTAATAGGACGGATATTTACAAGTGACTGAGGGGTAATAATATCCATATCCTGTGCCTGAAGGTTCATTCTTTCACGGATAACTCTTTCCATTCTGGCAAAACCGATTCTGAACTGATTCTGAAGGAGTTCACCTACTGAACGGATTCTTCTGTTTCCGAGATGGTCAATATCATCGACATTTCCTATTCCGGAGCAAAGATTAAGGAAATAACTTATAGTTGCATAAATATCATCAAGAATAATATGCTTAGGAACAAGTTCCTCTGTTCTCTTCTTTACATTTTCTTCAATTTCTTCATCATTAGCTGATGTTTCAAGAATATCCTTGAGAACCTTGAAGCTTACCTTTTCATTTATTCCATACTTTGAAACATCAAAGTTTACATACTTGGTTATATCAACCATACCATTGCTTATGATCTTTACTTCTTTTTCAACAAGCTTTGTTTTCTTTTCTCCTGTAGGTGTTGTGTAATCTTCCTTTACCTCTAAAATTACAAAAGCCTCTGAAACACCTGCCTGTTCTATTTCAAGAGCCTTTTCATAATTTATTGACTCACCCTCATCAGCCATAAATTCACCTGTAAGTGAATTAACAATAGGTTTTGAAAGCACATGGCCTGCAAGTCTTGAAGCAATACCTAGTTTTTTATTGTATTTGTATCGTCCGAATCTGCAAAGGTCGTATCTCTTTGCGTCAAAGAACAGATTGTTTATATGTGAAAGTGCACTCTCAACTGTCGGAGGTTCACCAGGACGAAGCTTTTTATAGACATCTATAAGAGCATCTGAGTTATTTTTGGTTCCGTCCTTCTGAAGAATTGTCTGATTGAGTCTCTCATCAAATCCGAACATCTCTTCAATTTCTTCATCAGTTCCTATTCCGAGTGCTCTTATGAATGTTGTCAATGGAATTTTTCTGTTCTTATCAATTCTGACATAGACAACATCATTGGAGTCCATTTCGTATTCAAGCCATGCACCACGGTTCGGGATTACTGTTGATTTATAAAGGTTCTTACCTGTCTTATCCTTTTCAAAAGAATAATAAACACCAGGTGATCTAACAAGCTGTGAAACAATAACACGTTCTGCACCGTTGATTACAAAGGTACCACTGTCTGTCATAAGCGGAAAATCGCCCATGAATATTTCACTTTCTTTAACGTCACCGGTTTCTTTATTCCAAAGAGTAGCAATAACTCTTAATGGTGCTGCGTAAGTTACGTCACGCTCTTTACATTCAGCAATTGAGTACTTTGGAGTGTCATCAATTTTATATCCGGTAAAATTCAAAACTAAATTTCCGTTGTAGTCAGTTATTGCTGCTACATCGTGAAAAACCTCTTTGAGTCCATCCTCCTTAAACCATTTGTAAGAATTCTTCTGCACCTCAATAAGATTCGGCATTTCTAAAGCTTCGCTAATTTTACCGAAGCTCATTCTGACATTTTTTCCGAGCTGCTTAGGCTTGACATTCACCATAGGTGTTTGGTCCTCCTTTTTGTTAATAGCCTGCTTATTTTAATGATTAATATTGTCTGAAATAGCCTTCATTAAACCGTCAGGTAATAAATCTAAAAAAACTATTGATATTTTAATACTTCTGTGATATACTATCTATAAAACCGGTTATATAAATAGCCATTTTGATACATTATATAATTATACTATACTTATATTAATATGTCAATGCAAAAAATAAAAATTGTGATTTCATCCGTATTTTCATTCTGAATATACGGATGTTTTTGTTTACTTATCATAAAATATTTTTTATTGCAAAGAAATAATTTATTTCAAATAACAGTTGAATTTTTTTAACTCTGAATAATTATGGCTGGATTTGTTCTTTTATTGAATTTTTAATATGTAATCTATTGCTTGTTTTTCCATATTATGATATAATGATTGCATAAAACAAGATTTAAAATAAGAAAGGACAAATAAAATGTTTGCAAAAATTAATACACTCGGATTATTCGGACTGAATGCATTTGCTGTCGATGTCGAAATTGATATCAGTATCGGTGCCCCTGCATTTGAAATAGTAGGACTGCCGGATCTGGTAGTAAAAGAAAGCCGTGAAAGAATAAAATCGGCTATGAGAGCAGGAGGAATCAAATTTCCCAATGCCAGAGTCATGGTAAATCTTGCCCCGGCTGATACAAAAAAAAGCGGTTCTGTTCATGACCTTGCAATTTTTACGGCGGTTTTAAAGGCGATGAATTATATAACTGCCGATCTTGATGAGTGCTGCTTTATAGGCGAAGTCTCACTAAACGGAGATATCCGTCCTGTTAATGGTGTACTGCCGATGATTCTTGTAGCTCAGAAAAACAATATCCGTCATGCATTTGTTCCGTCAGAAAATGCTTTTGAGGCTTCAGTAGTTGACGGAATACATGTTTATGGTGTAAAATCTATTATAGATGTTATTAAGCATTTTACAACAGATCAGAAACTTATACCACAGAAAAAATATACTGCACCTCCTGCGGGATACTCAGACATGCTTGATTTCAGCGATGTCAAAGGACAAGACTCAGCAAAACTTGCACTTGAAATAGCCGCTGCAGGTGGACACAATGCCCTTCTTATCGGCAGCCCCGGAAGCGGAAAAAGTATGCTTTCAAAACGTATTTCTTCAATACTCCCGCTTATGACATTTGAAGAATCAATTGAAACTACAAATATTCATTCTATTTCCGGCCTTCTTCAAAAAGATACGCCTCTTGTTACACAGCGTCCGTTCCGTTCCCCTCATCATACAATCTCATCTGCAGGCCTTGCCGGAGGCGGAACTATTCCCCATCCCGGTGAGATTTCCCTGGCACATAACGGGCTTCTTTTTCTGGATGAACTCGCTGAATTTGACAGAAGGACACTTGAGATATTAAGGCAGCCCCTTGAAGATCAGAAAGTAACTATTTCCCGCTCTGCCGGAACAATTACTTATCCTTCTTCAATAATGCTGATTGCTGCTATGAATCCTTGTCCATGCGGATTTTTCGGACATCCAAAAAAGAAATGCGTTTGTTCACAGAAGCAGGTGGCGAATTACCTTTCAAAAATTTCGGGACCGCTTCTTGACAGACTTGATCTCCACATTGAAGTAGCACCCGTGGAATTTGAACACCTTTCCTCAACACAAAAGGAGGAAAGCTCTGCAGAAATACGCAAGCGTGTGCAGGCTGCACGTGAAATACAGCTTCAGAGATTTGAAGGCACAGGAATAACATGCAATGCACGTATAACATCATCCACTCTTCATAAATTCTGTCCGCTTGATAACGATGCTGTAGCCCTGCTGGGGAAAGTATTTGACAAAATGGGACTTTCAGCACGTGCCTATGACAGAATATTAAAAGTTTCAAGGACTATTGCCGACCTTGACGGCAAAGAAGTAATAAGCAAACAGCACATATCACAGGCCGTCCAGTACCGTTCTCTTGACAGAAAATACTGGAATCAAGGCGGCTGAAAACAATATTAAAGGAATGTGAATTGCAGAAATGGTAAAACTAATCGCAAGCGATATGGATGGAACATTGTTGGATCCGGCAAAAAAATTCCCTCCTGATTTTGTCGACGTACTTAACAACCTTAAAAAGCGAAACATAAAATTTGTGGTAGCAAGCGGACGCTCATACAGTGCTCTTGAATTTCTTTTCAAAAATATAGACAGCGACATAATTTATATATGTGACAATGGTGCATTTATTGTAATTGAAAATAAAATTGCAAGCATAAGTGTTATTCCTCATAAGACATTAACTGAAATTATAAAAGTCCTGAATAATCTTAATGGTGTATTCCCTGTTCTGTGCGGCAAAAACGGAATATACATACCGTCAGAATATGATGATGAATTCAGAAAAGAATTTGACTCATACTATATTTCTCCGATACTTTGTGATGATATGTACAGCGTAAAAGACGATATATTCAAAATTGCTGTATATGACAGAATGAATCCTCAGAAAAACTCATTTCCTGAATTAGATAAAATATTCGGTCAAAGACTTACAATTCAGATCTCCGGCAATGTGTGGATGGATATTATGAATCAAGGAATAAATAAAGGCTCTGCACTCGCTGATATAAAAAGAAGATTCGGAAGTACAACAGATCAGACAATGGCATTCGGAGATTTTTATAATGATATTGATCTCCTTAATGAAGCAAAATACAGCTATGTTATGGCTAATGCCAACGATGATATGAAACAGTACGGAAATTTCACAGCTGAAAGCAACAGCGAATACGGTGTAACAAAAGCTATTTCAGCATATCTTGCAAAGCATCCAGTAATATAATCTGAAGAAAGGGATACATTAGAATGAAAAATATTCTGAACACCGTAACCACATATTTTAAAAAGCTTGACAAATTACTGCTGCTTGCAGTGTGTCTGTGTACTGTACTGGGAATTGTCCTTCTTTTCTCTCTTTACAAAAATAAGACAATAGACGCCAGCTACTACAAAACACAGCTCATCTCGATGGTCATAGGCCTCTGTGCATGTCTTATCATAGCAGGTCTTGATTATCAAAAACTTGCAAAGCTATGGTTTCTCTATGCAACAGTCGCACTTGGTCTGGTCGCACTGACGTTTACGTCTCTTGGTATAGGTGTAGACGGTGCGGATGACGTTGCATGGCTAAGACTCGGGCCTGTATCATTTCAGCCTTCTGAGGTACTTAAGATCGCCTTTCTTCTTTCATTTTCATTTCATCTTTATAAAGTAAAGGATGACATGAACAGTCTTTTTAATATTCTTCTCATATGTCTCCACGGTGCAGTCCCTATAGTTCTTGTAATGAAACAGGGAGACCATGGAACAGCGCTTGTCTTCATTATGATGTTTCTTGTAATGGTGTATTCAGCAGGTATTTCGATAGGTTATATCCTGCTTGCAATAATAGCTGTTCCCCCTGCGGCATTTGTCGCATGGAAATTCCTGCTGGGATCCGTACAAAAGGAACGAATAATGATTTTATTTAATCCGGGAAGTGATCCTGAAGGATTGGAATGGCAGCAGGATATAGGTCTTTCATCACTTGCATCAGGAAAATTATTCGGAAACGAGCTTATGTCGGCTCAAAAAAACAATGTTCCTGAAATTCATAATGACTTTATATTTGCTTATGTGGGTCATACTCTCGGATTTGTAGGCTGTCTTGCACTCATAGCAACTATGCTCTATATATGCATTAAAATTATTGCCAACAGCAGGAATACACGTGAAGAACTTGGCAGGAATATCTGTATGGGTGCATTTGCCATGCTTTTTACGCATTATACAATGAATATAGGAATGGTTTTAAAAGTAATGCCTGTAATCGGTATTCCACTTCCATTTGTAAGTGCCGGAGGAACAGCACTTGTAAGTATGTATATTATTATAGGACTTGTCCTGAGTACACGACAGCATAACGAAAAGATTTACAGAATGTTTGCTTGATACATTGCCGTTTTATCTTAAAACAGATTTACACAAAAACGGATACGTATCCTAAGGTGCAGGGCGACCGCAAAGCCTTTCAAAAACTCAGGATTTTTCATAAACTTATCCATTGAAATTGAATAATAACAAATAATTGTTGCATATTATTTGTTTACAAAATATCGCTTGATTTTTATGCAATAAAATGGCACAATAGAATAATAGCATTATCTCGGCGCCCGCTGCCGTAAAGCGGAAATTAAAGGAGGAATTTATGGCAAATCAGCTTTGTATCGTTCTTGATTTCGGCGGACAATATAATCAGCTTATCGCAAGGAGAGTACGTGAATGTGGTGTATACTGTGAAATAAAAAGGTTTGACACACCAATTGATGAGATCAAAGCTCTCAATCCTGTAGCATTGATATTTACAGGTGGACCTAACAGTGTTTATGACAACGCTTCCCCACATATTGCAAAAGAAATATTTGAAATAGGGGTACCTGTTCTCGGCATATGCTACGGATGTCAGCTTATGGCCTATACCCTCGGTGGTTCCGTTGAAAGCTGTCAGAAAAGCGAATACGGAAAAATTGAAGTATCACATAAAGGCGACAGTCTTATTTTCAAAGATATCCCCGAAAAAAGTATTGTATGGATGAGCCATACTGATTTTGTCAGCAAAGCTCCTGAAAACTTCTGTGTTACCGCTTCATCTGCTGACTGCCCTAGTGCAGCATTTGAAAATCCGGACAAAAAGCTATATGCTGTACAGTTCCACCCTGAAGTAACTCACAGCGAATTCGGAAAACAGGTTCTACATAACTTCCTATATAATGTTTGTGGATGTACTGGTGACTGGATAATGGATGACTTTATTGAAAAAACAGTTTCCAGACTCCGTGAACAGATAGGTGACAAAAAAGTTGTACTAGGTCTGTCAGGCGGTGTTGACTCATCAGTAGCAGCAGGTCTTCTTAGCCGTGCAGTAGGCAAACAGCTCACCTGTGTTTTCGTTGATCAGGGACTGATGCGTAAGGATGAAGGAGACTTTGTTGAAGAAACATTTACAAAGCTTTTTGATATGAATTTTGTACGAGTTAACTGTCAGAAGCAGTTTCTTGAAAAATTAAAGGGTGTTTCTGATCCTGAACAGAAGCGTAAAATAATCGGTACAGAATTCTATAAAGTATTCTGGGATAAAATTCGTGAGGAAGCCGACGGCGGTTTCTTTGCACAGGGCACAATCTATCCTGACCGTATAGAATCAGGAAAAGGCAATTCTGCCGGACAAGGCAGTACTGCAACCATAAAGACACATCATAACATGGTTGAAAAGCCATCTGATATAAACTTTGACGGAACTATCGAACCTCTTGGAGATCTGTTCAAGGACGAAGTACGTAGAGTCGGTGAAAAGCTCGGAATTCCTCACGAACTCGTATGGAGACAGCCATTCCCTGGTCCTGGTCTAGGCGTACGTATAATCGGTGAGATCACAGAAGAAAAGATCAAAGTTCTTCAGGAAGCAGACGCAGTATTCCGTGATGAGATCCAGAAAAGCGGCATAGAGAGTGAACTCAAACAGTTCTTTGCTGTTCTTCCTGATGTTAAAACCGTAGGAGTTATGGGTGACCATCGTACTTACGATCATCTCATAGCTATCCGTGCGATCACTACAGACGACTTCATGACAGCAGACTGGGCAAGAATTCCTTATGATATTCTCGCACGTGTTTCTAACAGACTTACAAATGAAGTTGAGCATGTAAACAGAGTTGTTTACGATATTACTTCAAAGCCTCCGGGAACGGTTGAGTGGGAATAAATAAAGTTTGCGAGCAGATTTTATTATATATAGAAAAGGCATTACTTACTATTACAGTTGGTAATGCCTTTTTCATTTATTTTATTATAATTATACCACTAAATCAGACTATTACAACACCACTCTTACACTGCTGTTAAGTCATCTATCACACGCGTGCGTTATAATAAATTTAAAATAACACATGCGTGCGTTGGAAGTGAATTAAATGAATATTGGATTAAGAGAAAACCTAACTATCAGGTTCAAAAGCGACTTAAAAAAGATACCCTAAAATTATCACTTCTCTGGATATGAAAGTATTACATCAATACCAATAAGATATTTTCTCAATATAACTAAATCCAGAACATTAATTGTTCCATCACCATTTGCATCATAAGCATCTGTTGTTTCAGAATCAGTTGTAATAAAATGATTTTTAAGCAAAACTAAGTCAAGTATGTTTATAACTTTATCACCATTTATATCGCCGGGAATGTAATCATATTTTTCAGATGAATCTGAAAGCTCATAGTATTTCCAGTCATTTGGAAGTTCTGAAAGTGTAATGCAGTAATCACTCTTATAAAGTTTCATTAATTCATCAATATCCTGATATTCTTTACCTGAAAGGAATTTCGGTGTGCTTTCTTCATCATACCATGGGCAGAAATACAACCAGCCAGCTTTTTCAATCGTTATATTATCAAGTGATGGAATTGTGTCATTCTCAGGCATTGAAACCATCTTTTTACCATCTACTGTATCATATAGTTTCCAGAATATCCCCGATTCAGCATCAAGATTAGGACCACTTGTGTTACCATCATGACGGTTATACTGTGTATTGTATTTGTCATATCCTACAATATCAACACAATCTTCTCCTGAATACCACTCGGCAGAAGCATCTGACCAGGCATAAAGGTTCTGTTCCCAGATTAAGTTGTGAATTCCGTATGTTTCCTGAAGTTCTGTCTGAAGATATCTCCAAAGCCTGTTATATACTTCAGGGCCTTCCTTGCCCCACCAGAACCATGAAACACCACCATTTGAATAGTTACCATCTGCTTCGTGAAGCGGACGGAATATTACCGGAACTCCGGCATCCTGCAATTTTAAAAGCTGTTCAGCTAGATTTTTTATACAGAGCTGCCAGTAATCGTTTTCAGGCGTTCCTTTTTCCATCGCCTTTGACGGACTGAAATCACATTTTTCAGAATATGTTGTTTTTGAGAAATCAAGTGGCTCACCAAGGGTATAATCAGCCAGGGTTACTGGAACATTTATATGCCATGATGCTGTACAAATACCATTTTTATTGTTTGTCCAGTCAATCATGCGTTCAACAATTCCATCATCCCACTGATAGCAAGGACAGTTTGCACCAAAATCAAAACCCTGAATTGCAGGCATATCACCAACTGTTTCTTTTAGATACTTTAATTCTCTGTCATATTCACAGTAGTTATAATTACGGTTCTGTGAATCATAGCTATAAACCTGACCGTTTTCGTCAGTGCATTTCCAGACGAATTTTGAACCGTCATCAGCAACATCCTTATCTGCTTCGTTAAAGCTGTATTTCTTTCCTGAACCATCAATACAGATATCAGCTGAAGCATCATAACGAATTGTCGTATTAATTTTATGACCACCTCCATAAATTGTCTGTTGACCTGAAAGAATACCTGTTCCATAAATATCATAAAGATATTTCATAAGACCTTTAACTTCTTTTGTAGCTTTCTTATCACATGGAACAGCTGTAGCAGTTGCCTTTAAATCAGGCATTTCAGCTTTTTTTACTGTAATTGTGTCAAATGCAGCATATCCGTATTTTGATATTAACGCAATCTTATTTATTCCTTTTTTAAGTCTGAATTTGCCGAACTCTGTATCCTGCCACTTATCAGAAAAAGCAAATACTTTGCTATATTCTGAACCGTTGATTACAATAGTCTGTAGTCTGCCTTCAGCGCTGAGTATCTGTGCATATCTTACATCAAATTCATATAAGCCTTCTTCGGGTGCTTCAACTTCAAATTCAATATTGCTATTTGTAAGATAGGCAAATCCATCCCCTGAATATCCAGGAAGCTGTGTTTCGTAAATTGATGTCCAGGATTCTACACCTGATATTTTTTCAACTTCGCTTTCAAAGATAACTCCTGTACTTTCAGCTGATATTACAGAAGGAAATGTTACGGAAGAACTCATCATTATTATTGCAGTTACTGCAGATAAGACTTTCCTGAATGTTTTTGACATTTAAAAACCCCTCTCAAAAAATTATTTGGAGAAATATATGCCTGAATGTATTAAAATATTTCCCCTCTTATATTTTATAACATAATGGCGATATTGTCAAGTTTATTTATACTGAAATCCGTCGAGCGTTGCTCCAATCTGTAATATAATACTGAAAAATCAAAATAGAAAATGCACCCATTAATACATTTTCATCCTATTCTCAATTCATTTCCGCGTACTGTCGTAAATTCAACAACTATATGTGTTCCATTGACAATTACGCAAAGCATAATAACAACTCAGTGACCATCGTACATACGACCACCTCATTGCTATCCGTGCAATTACTACAGATCACTTCATGACAGCAGACTAGGCAAGGATCCCTTACGATATTCTCGCACGTGTTTCTAACAGACTTACAAATGAAGTTGAGCATGTAAACAGAGTTGTTTACGATATTACTTCAAAGCCTTCGGGAACGGTTGAGTGGGAATAACATTCCGCATATCTAAAGCTGCGTATTTGCGGCATTTATTGTTCTTCGACTGATAAAATGGAAACGTTTTGGCAACAGTATATATTTTTTTATTTATAAAGACCTAACCGATTGAATTGTCAGTTAGGTCTTTTTATATATGTATTTATTCTTTATTCAAAAATTCATTTCGACTTTTATTTCTGCATATCTTATCTGATGATAAGATATCATATAGTATTTTTCTCATTTCAGATAGTACAGAATAATCAAAAGCGTTATAATCATGATCAGTATCACTTGAAACCTTCTGCAAATGTATTCTATTTCTCAAATCGTTTTATCTTGCTCTTTGGATAAGTATATATCCACTCCTCATACTCCTTCCGTCAGAGAAATTATCTCTGACGGGATTTTTCTGTTATATTTCCAGACTATCATCATTCAGAAGAAAATACTTCATTCCCATGATAACAAAACCCTCATCGTTCCTTCTTGGCTTTGCAGTTCCGTTTACGATAACGATTCTTTTGAATGTATCGGGAATATTTCTGATGGAGTTAAACTCCTGATTTTTCTTTTCTTCGGTGCTTAAATCATAGGCGACCTGAATATAATATCTCACATCTGCCTTATTTACAACAAAATCCACTTCAAGTTGCTTTCTCTGGCTCTTGCCGTCCTTATTCCTGGAGTTAACTTCTACAATTCCTACATCGACATTCAGTCCACGAGCTAAAAGCTCATTATATACAATATTCTCCATAATATGTGTAGGCTCTTGCTGTCTGAAATTAAGGCGGGCGTTACGAAGTCCCACATCAGTGAAATAATATTTGTGATTTGTACCGATATATTTTCTCCCCTTTATGTCATATCTGCTGACCTTTGAAATCAGAAACGCTTCTTCAAGATAGTCAATGTGATTTGAAATTGTTTTGTTGCTGTATGACATCTGCTGCTCGCTTAAAAAGGTATTTGCTATTTTCGTAGGATTTGTCGGCGAGCCGATGGAAGAAGCTAATATATCCACCAGTATTCCAAGTCCTGATTCATTTTTCAGTTTATTTCTATCAACTACGTCCTTTATATATACATTGGTAAAAATGTTTTTCAGATAATCTGATTTCTGCTTTTCACTTTTCAGGCTCGGAATGACAGGCAGTCCGCCGTAGATCATGTATTCTTCCCAAGCGTCATCATAATCACAATCACAAACAGAATAGTACTCCGAAAACGATAATGGATATACCCTTATTTCATCACCTCTGCCACGGAACTCGGTCACTATGTCGCTTGACAGAAATTTTGAGTTGCTTCCCGTAACATAAACATCAACATTCTCTATTCGCAGAAGGCTGTTGAGGACTTCTGCAAACCTCGGCATAAACTGCACTTCGTCAATGATTACATAGTATTTTTCACCGTCCTGCAATTTGTCCTTTATATATTGATAACAGGATTTAGGCTCACGCAGTTCTTCGTTTTCGATACCGTCAAGTGCTATTTCTATAATGTGTTCTGAAGCTACGCCCTCGGATAACAGATGCTCTTTGAATAAGGTGAAAAGCAAAAATGATTTTCCGCAGCGTCTGATACCTGTAACTACCTTTACCATACCGTTGTTTTTTCGTTCTATAATCTGTTTCAGATAATTGTATCGTTCAATCTTCATATAACAACTCCTTAAAAATGCGTATTTACGCAAAGTTTGGAACTAACTATATTGTACCACACTCAACAGAAAATATCAATACCAATTAAGCTTTCACGCAATTTTGTTTTTTTGCTCCTTGAAAATGCGTATTTACGCAGATTTCAGAAATAATATCACAGAATAGTATTTCATGTCTCTTGATTTCAAAAAAAATAAAATAATATCTATCCGTTAATGATACTACAGTGATACTAAAAAACTGAAAGCTTCAGAAAAATGGTATATATGAGATAAATTCAGGTTTGAAAATGGCTGAAATTCGTTATAAAATGTATGATAAAAATAATCCTGTATTGAGTGGGAATAAAATAACTAATCCCGAAAATCACGCAATGAAGCGGATTTTCGGGATTTTCTTTTTTCTATGATAACAAATTGATAACAGTAAGCTACAGGAAACCATTCTGTATCGTCACTGTCTTGAGGGTTATCCCACGTTTGCCGCAGTCATCTGCGGTAGCAGGCCAGTTCAGCTTGCATTGCGTATATCCGGCCTTGCTGATGACTCCATTGGCAAGGCCTTTTTTGCGTTACTTTCGCACAAAGTAACAAAGGCGAAGTTAGTTATATAAACAGAATCAAAATACAAATCTACTTTTTAGCAGCATTATAAATTGCTCCTATATGTATCTGTGTTGTATCAAGCAGAGGAATTTTAACATCGTCCTCTTTAATCATAAGCGGAAGCTCTGTACATCCAAGAAGGATTGCGTCCGCATTATCGTATTCAACATATTTATTGATTATTTCAAGCATTTCTGCCTTATCCTTTGGAACAACAATACCGTTTTCAAGATTAGGATAAATTAACTTACCTATTCTTTCTTTATCGTCATCACAAGGAGTAATAGGTGTAATGCCGTTGGCCGCAAAGCATTTCTCATAAATACCACTATTCAATGTAAAAACCGTTCCCAATATCAGCACTCTTTTATAGCCGAGTCGAAGCGTTTCATTTACACCCACTTCAACAATACTGATAACTGGTATTTCAAAAAAGTCTTCCATTTCGTCCCATACTGTATGTTCTGTATTGGCTGTAATTGCAGCGATTTCTGCACCCGCTGCTTTCAGATTGTTTATACTTCTCAGCATAAGCTCTGTCGATTTTTTGTTATCACCATTAAGGAGATAATCAGTAGCTTCAACCATATTAACACTGTCAATTACAATTTCGGGATAAACAGTATCGCCCGATTCAATTCTGCACTTGTTTATAAGCCCGATATAATAGTCAACAGTTGAAGCCGGACCTATTCCGCCGACTAATCCGATTTTTTTCATTTTCTCACCGCCTGCATTACCTATATTCTTTTTTTAATTATACAACACCTACATAAATATTTCAATAAGAAAGGAGCGATTTCTCACGGTAATTGCATTAGTTAAGAATTTATGAACAAAGCCATAAATTTATAATTTTATTAAGATATTTTTTTATTATTTTTATATGTGATTTATTTCCTTAACTAATTGTTAACTCATTAAATCACCCTGTCTATCTGCGCATTTTAATTGACATTTCCCACTATAAAGGGTATAATTATTACAAGGAAATCTATTTGAAATGAGGGTTGACAACATGAAAAAGAATTTTGAAACACGTGTGCTTGCTGTTGCGGCATGTGCCATGCTGTTACCGATTACGCAAAGTTCAGTTTCTTCAGTATCAAAGAACGGTATGTTTTCAGCAACAGATGCAGTATCTTTGCAGAATTGGCTGCTTTGTTGTACAAATACTTTGTCGGATTGGGAACAGTCCGATTTAGATGGGAATGGTCGGCTTGGTGTATTGGATTTGGTGCTTATGAAGAATTTGCTGCTGAATCCCAATACAAATCTAAAATTTGCAGATTTGCAAATCAATGAAATCTGTGCGGCAAATGCAGGCGTTTTGACAGATAGCAGCGGAGCATCACCAGACTGGATTGAACTCTATAATGCAGGCAGTTCGGAAATGGATCTGAGCGGCATCGGATTATCAGATGGCGAGAAGAATCGTTATAAATTCACATTTCCAAGTGGGACAAAGCTGAAATCACATGGCTTTTTGCTTGTGCTGTGTGACGATACAGATGAAGTGAGCGATTCGGAATATCATGCTCCTTTCAAATTGTCTGCGTCGGGAGAAACGGTTTATCTGACTGCTCCGACTGGAGAAACCATCAAGGAGCTTTCATTCCCTGAACTTCTCGATAATGAAAGTTATGGTCAATATCCTGACGGAAGTTCTGATTTTTTCGTACTTCCGGGAACACCAAGCTCTAAAAATACAGCTCCCCAAAATGGGAATGCGGTTATGTGCCCTGAATTTTCTGCAGAGGGCGGATTCTATGACAGCGCTTTTCAGCTGACATTGACAGCATCAAAGGACAGCAAAATCTTTTATACTACAGATGGAAGTGTTCCTTCTCCAGATTCATCTGATTCGAAACAGTATACAGGTTCCATTACAGTTCAGGATAGGACTGATTCTCCGAATGTTCTTTCTGCTCGCACGGATATTTCAGTTCTTACGGTAAATCCGCCGAAAAACAATGTCATGAAAGCATCAGTGATTCGTGCAGTAGCGGTTGATGCATCGGGAAATGTCAGTAAGCCGATTACCAAAACATATTTTGTTGGCAAAACAAGTGCTTCGTATTTTAAGACGATGAAGGTTATTTCACTGGTTACTGATCAAAAGAATCTTTTCGACGATGAAATCGGCATTTATGTGAAGGGTAATGTATATACATCCAAGGAATACAAGGATAAAGATGGCGTATACATTGATAAAGACGGCAACATCGTGAAAAGAGATTATTTAGAAACCAACTACAAACAGACGGGCAAAGAATGGGAGCGTGAAGCCTGTATTGAGGTGTTTGATAGTGGAGAGTCCGTTTTAGCGCAGACTGTCGGCATACGAATCAGAGGTGGCGCGACAAGGATTCAGCCGCAAAAAAGTTTTTCTGTTTTTGCACGAAGTGAATACGGCGGAAGTTCATTGAATTACGACTTTTTTGACGGGCAGGCTCGCAAGCAGACGAACGGAAAGAAAATCAAGTCGTTTGATTCGATTGCGCTGCGAAATGGCGGAAATGATTATGGTAAAACTTGGTTCCGTGACTCCATTAACCAACAATTGATTGCTGACCGCAACTTTGGCTGTCAGGCAACGGATGCATGCGTTGTTTTTCTGGATGGCGAATTCTGGGGCGTATATCAATTAACGGAGCGTATCTGCAAGGATTATATTCGTGACCATTATGGAATTCCTGCATCGGATGCTGTTATCATAAAAAACACATTGCTCGAAGAAGGTTCGGCGGAGGACTTGAGAGAATGGGATTCTCTTTCGGGATTTAATGGGTTCTGCTTCAAGAATGATATGTCCATTGCTTCCAACTATCAGCATTTTACCGATATGGTGGACGTGCAGAACTATATTGATTATTTTGCGGCGCAGATCTATTGGAATAATCAAGATTGGCCACATAACAATACAGCTTTGTGGAAATCATCTGTGAAAGATCCTTCCAATCCTTATGCAGATGGAAAATGGCGCATGCTGATGTTTGATACGGAATACAGTCTGGGACTTTACGGCTCAGATAATACTTCTGCTACATTTGATACGTTCAAACGCATTGCGTCCAATACGCATGGTTATTGTAAAATGTTCACAGCTCTCTTGAAAAATCAGGAATTTGCACAGCAGTTTGGCATTACCATTATGGACCTTGCGAACAACAATTTTGCACCTGAGAAAACAACAACGCTGATTGAAGAAATGAGCAATAAGCTGGCTACCCCGATTACAGATACAAGAACTCGTTTTAACACAGGAAGTAGTGGCGGAAATTTTGACACGATTCGAGATTTCTATATACAGCGTTCAGAAGCAATCCCAAGAATTGTTAGTCAAAATCTTGGGATTGACAGCGCAATCAGTGAAGTCAAAATTCAGAACGACGTTGCAAAAGGAAGTGTCAAGCTGAATACGCTGACCCTGACTGAGAATGATTGGAGTGGCAGATATTTTGATGCGTATCCTATAACCGTTACCGCAGTTCCGAATGATTCAGCATCTTTCGTGCGCTGGGAGGTCAAGGATAGTAACGGAAAAATTACTTCTTATACAGACGAAACAATATCGGTAGCAGTAAAGGGTGGAATTGAAATCAAGGCAGTATATAGTGATTAGGCCGACAGCACACAGGGTTAGGGCAACACCGCACAGAGTTGGTAGTTCAGTATAATACAGTTAAAATTCTTGACTTGTTGGCTATCATGCGAATAAATAACAAAGTCACTCAAATGGCTATTATATGCCATTTGAGTGACTCACTTTATATTAACCGTACTAAAATCGCACTAGATTTCTAAAGCTGTATCAATTTTGACAGTTTCTCAGCTACTTCACTATGCTTATTGGGATACAGGCGGGAGTATGTTTTCAAAATCGTTTCAATATTTTCATGACCCAGCCTTTCAGAAATCAACAACGGAGAAACACCCATTTCTATGAGCAAGGAAGCATGAATATGGCGTATTGTTCATAAATTATTTTATGTCATTTTAATTAATAAAACAAGCTGATTTAAACTTTTTATCATTATTCCATATGTATTTTAAATCTGCCTACCAGTGAATCAAGAAGCTGTGCTTCAGTTGAAAGTTCTTCTGCAGAAGCTGCTATACCTTCAGATGCAATTGCATTTGTCTGAACAACATCTGAAATTTGTTCTACACCCTGGGTAACATCTGATATTGAACTTGCCTGTTCCTGAGATGCAACAGATATTTCTTCAATGAGCTTAGTAGTTTCTGATGAATTTTCAACTATTTTTTCAAGAGTCTTAGCGGTTTCATCAGCAATTTCCGCTCCGTTTTCTATAGCTGAAATTGAACTTTCAATAAGAGAAGTTGTAACCTTTGCTGCCTCTGCTGACTTGGCTGCAAGATTTCTTACTTCATCTGCAACAACTGCAAAACCTTTTCCTGTAGAGCCTGCTCTTGCAGCTTCTACTGCTGCATTAAGGGCAAGAATATTCGTCTGAAATGCAATATCATCAATCGTTTTAATTATATTTGCAATCTGTGAAGAAGTTGAATTGATGTCCTTCATTGCCTGCATCATCTGCTTCATCTGAGCATTTCCACTTTCAATAAGCATTGCCTGACGTGATGAGTTCTCACTTGCAATTCTTGCATTTTCAGCATTGCTGTTAACTTTTTTAGAAATCTTTTCAATAGTAACACTTAATTCGTCAATAGCTGTTCTCTGTGCATTAACACCATCCGTCAGTGCCAGTGATGCACTTGCAACATGTGCCGAGCCGTTTGATACTGATGAACTGCTCTTATTGATTTCCACCATAACATCATTGAGTGAACTTACAATATTGTTAATTGCATTTTTCAATGGTATGAAATCTCCACTGTAATCTCTGGTTATTCCTATATTCAGATTGCCGTCTGATACTTCTTTTAACACATCTGATATTTCATCAACATACTGTGATAAAATAGCTATTGTATTACCAAGACTGTCTGATAAAGTATCGACTTCCGCTATATATCTCCTCACATCAACACGTGTTTTAAGATCACCGGCTTCAAGCCCCTTGATTCTCTTAACTATATCATTGATAGGATCAGCTAACTTTTTAGAGAAATATGTATAGTATACAGTTGCAATAGCCATAGCAGCTATTCCTATTCCAATCATTAAAAAAAGTGTGCTGTACAGTGGATTGGTTACATTTACGCTTGGAATAAGTACTGCAATTGACCATCCGTCATCAGAAGAGATAGGTTTATATGAAACGTAATACTCTGTACCGTTTTCAAGAACTACACTGTCTCTTCCCTTTTCGCCTTTTATCATCTGTGAAATAAGCTGTGCCGAGCTCTCATATTTTTCATCAGTTTTTGCAAGCTCTATAGGATTTACTGCTTCCTCAACCTTCTTCTGGTGAAAATTTTAATATAAAAAAGGCAATCGGCACTCAAGTAACAGTTCTCTGATTTATTTAGGGATTTTATGAAGTATCAGCGCTATAAAAAACCACTGTATAAAGCAAAATCTCCTTATACCCCTTGAAATTCAAGACAATTTATGTTATACTATATCAAACGATAAAAACGCAGAACGTGTATTTTATTTCTACGGACATGCTGCAGCAGATTTATAGGCACAATAAATCTCTCAGACACAAACAATCATATGTAATCGAGGTAATAATCAATGAACACTTTTCCACTGGAATTTTCTAAGCACATTATTTTCTGCATTATTGGTGTAGCATTTTTCCTTTTCCAATATTACAGACAGGGTTTTAAATATCAGCTCCTGACAGCAGCAGCTATAGGTTCTACTCTCCTTCTTTATATTAATGACAGCAATATATGGCGGTATACTATCGGAATTTTTGAAGCTGTTCTTATTATTCTTATTTTTATTATAATGTCAATCGAAAAGAAAAAAGCCACAGCAAAAGAAGAAAATAATGATAATGACAATAAAAATAACGGCGATAGCAACCAGTCACAGAAAGAAATTGGTACACATGAATAAAAAAAATTTAAAAACAACAGTTCTTGACTGGTCAACAGTGTCGAACAATGATATTTCACCCAAGGAAATCATTTCTTTGGGTGAAATAAAATTTTATGACCTTACGCGTAATGATGCGGAAACTGTCGAAAGAATAAAAGACAGCGATATCGTCCTGTGCAACAAGGTACATATAACTGGTGAGATAATGCTTAAATGTCCTAAACTAAAATATATAGGACTTTTTGCAACAGGATACAACAATATTGATATAGATGCTGCAGATAAATATGGAATTACAGTATGCAATGCAGGCAGTTATTCAACAAACGCAGTAGCACAACATGTATTTGCATTTATTCTTGAGCACTACAGTAAAATTTCTGCCTATAACACAGATGTCTGTGACGGAAAATGGATAACTTCGCCAACATTCTCAATGTTTCCGTATCCCACATATGAACTTGCAGGAAAAACTATCGCAATCGTGGGATTCGGAAGCATAGGAAAGGCAGTCGCAAAAATCGCAGATGCATTTAATATGCATGTAATTATTTCAACTCGCACAAAGCCTGAAAACTGTCAGTATGAGCTTGTATCTGTTGATGATGCATTCAGAAAAGCTGATATTCTGACATTCCACTGTCCTCTTAATGACAAGACAAAAGGAATAATAAACAAAGAACGACTGTCTCTTATGAAACAAAATGCATTTTTAATAAATACATCACGTGGTCCTGTTGCTGATGAATCTGCTCTTGCAGAAACCCTCAACTCTCATCGTATTGCAGGTGCAGGTCTTGATGTTCTCGTAAATGAACCAATGGATGCTGACTCACCACTTCTTAATGCTGACAACTGCATAATTACACCTCATATTGCATGGGCACCTCTTGAGACCAGAAAACGTCTTATAGGTATAGTAAACAACAATATCAGATCATACCTTGACGGTTTGCCCCAAAACATTGTCAACTCTCCAAAAAAATAATTTCTATAAAGCCGAAAGGAATGGTTACGAAATGTCCAGCATTTCAGATAAAAAACGGATTGTAATAAAACTAGGAACATCAACACTTGCTCATAAAACAGGTAAACTTAATATACGAAGAATGACAGGTCTCGTAAGAGTACTGGCTGATCTTCAGAATTCAGGAAAAGAAATAGTATTGGTTTCTTCCGGAGCAATTGGTCTGGGAGTCGGAAAACTCGGACTTAAAGAACGTCCGTCAGACACACCGTCAAAACAGGCGGCAGCCGCAGTAGGTCAGTGTGAACTAATGTACATGTATGATAATTTTTTTGATAGCTACGGAGTAACAGTAGCGCAGATTCTTCTTACAAAAACAATTATTGGAACAGAGAGGAAAAAGAATATTGTCAATACATTTGAACGTCTTATTTCAATGGGTGTAATTCCAATCGTAAATGAAAACGATACAGTAGCAATAGATGAACTGGAACTTGAGATAGGTGAAAATGATTCCCTTTCAGCTATTGTAGCAACGCTTGCAAAAGCTGATCTTCTTATTATTCTGTCAGATATTGACGGACTTTTTGACTCTGATCCTCACTCGTCTGAAAACGCCAGACTTATTCCGGTAGTAAATGAAATAAATGAATACATAGAAAATATCGCAGGAGGCGCCGGAACGGCACTCGGAACCGGGGGTATGGCAACAAAGATAAATGCTGCAAAAATTGCAACAAGTGCTGGAATCGACATGATAATTATGAATGGAAACGATCCGGATAAACTTTATGATTTATTTGAAGATAAACCAGCCGGAACATTATTTAAAGCTATTGATCAGAAAGGAAAATAAATTATGACTGTTGAACAACTCGGAATAAATGCTAAGGCAGCCGAAAAATATATAGCTTCAGCCGGAACCCAGAAAAAAAATGCTGCACTTAAAGCAATTGCAGATGCACTTATAAAAAACACTGACAGAATTATTGTTCAGAACAAAGCAGATCTAGAGAATGCACAGGCTAACAATATATCTGCTGTTATGCAGGACAGACTGATGCTTAATGCGGACAGAATCAGAAATATTGCTGACTGCGTATTAAAGCTCATAGATCTGGAAGATATCGTAGGAAGTATAGATTACGGCGCTACACGTCCTAACGGACTTAAAATATCAAAAGTAAGAGTACCGCTCGGTAGTATAGGAATAATTTTCGAATCCAGACCAAATGTAACAGTTGACGCTGCAACACTTTGCATGAAAGCTGGAAATGCCGTTATACTCAGAGGTGGAAAAGAAGCAATAAACTCAAACAAATGTCTTACAGAGATAATGCGCTCTGCTATTTTTTCCGTAGGCATTCCTGAAGACGTTATACAGCTTGTCGAAGATACATCAAGAGATTCAGCAACCAAGCTGATGAAGCTTGATAAATACCTTGATGTACTTATTCCTAGAGGTGGTGCAGGGCTTATCAGTTCAGTTGTTGCAAATGCAACAGTACCTGTTATCCAGACCGGTGTAGGAAATTGTCACGTATATGTAGACAGATCTGCACAGCTTGATATGGCTGTAAATATTACTGACAACGCCAAGACTCAAAGACCTTCCGTATGCAATGCCATTGAAAATCTTATAGTTCACAAAGATATAGCTGAAGATTTTCTTCCTATGGTAAAGAAAAAACTCGATGAACACAATGTAAAAATTATAGGTTGTGAGCGCACAAATGAGATTCTCGGTGAATGTGTAGCACTTGCAACTGATGATGACTATGCAACAGAATTTCTCGATTATAAAATTGCAGTAAAAGTTGTTGACAGTATTGATGAAGCAATAACACATATTTCAAAATACACAACACATCATTCAGAATGCATAGTAACCGAAAATCTTTCAAATGCCATAAGATTTCAGGATGAGATTGATGCTGCTGCGGTTTACGTAAATGCTTCAACCAGATTTACAGACGGAAGTGAATTCGGCTTCGGTGCAGAAATAGGAATTTCAACGCAAAAACTTCATGCCAGAGGTCCGATGGGACTCAGAGAACTTACATCAGTAAAATACCTTATTACTGGCAGCGGCCAGATACGCTGATCTGATATGAAGATGCAGGATTTTACAACTCCGGCAATATGTTTCCCGCCTTCAAAACGGCGGGCTTCATACTGGAATTGAGGTAAGGGTACAAATCTCCTGCTTTAATATCAATATGCATATACGCTGCATATTGATATGTTAAAATACAGGCAAATACTTATTTGAAAGCCCTGCTTACTTAATACATGCAGAGCGTTTCCCCTCGTCAAATAAAAAAGAATGGGAGAAAAACAATGCCAGAAACAAATGACTTCATAAACAAGCTGCTTAGCAGAAATAATGATGAACTCGATGGTATATTGTCATATGCTGAAAACAAAAAAAGTGGAAATCACATAAGCAATATAAAAAGAGAAGATGCTGATGCCATACTTAAAGAATTCGATACACAACAAAATATTATTAAAACCGATTCTTTAAATAAAAATTCAAATAAGCCGCTTAATTTGAATTCAGATGCTCAGAAAAAAGTTTCCCATACCCCGGATATACGGAAAATTACTATATCAGATTCAGGGTCAAAGAAGATAATTTCACATAATTCACCTGAAAATAAAGTCGCTGCATCAGATTCATACACTGAAAATAAAATTTTACATTCATCTTATGCAAAAAAAGCTAACTTTACAAATTCTGATAACAAAAAAAATGCATCTGAAATTTCAGATGTTAAAGTACCTGTTGCTGTACAATTAAATTCCAGCGAAGCTGATTTAATTACACCTGATATTAAAACAGATAGTATTCCAGATTCACAATCTGCAGATTGCAGAAATCCAGATATCAAAAAACCTGTCTTATCAGATCAGTGCGCTAAAAAATCCACATCAAAAACCAAAGCTGCATCAAAAAATATCAGTGTCTCATCTGTACCTCACAATTTTCATCATATACACCTTCAGCCTGAAATCTGTGATTATATATCATACAAAAGCATATGTAATAATCAGCCGGCAAGCAGCAGCCTTATACCTGAAGAAACAAGGAAAATAAATAAGATTGAAATAAAAGAAGAAATCTCCACACCAAAAAATGAAAAAGAACCGGAACCTCCAAATCAGCATGAAGAATCTCAGATGCCTGATACAGGGATTTCGTCATCTGAAAAATTCCTGTTAGAACAAGAGGAAAAGCATCCACGTTTTTATTTTGCTATAGGAATTTCAATATTTCTCCTTACGCTTCTGGGTCTTGCATCATGCATTTATATTGGACTTAATGCATTAAAAACATTCACAAAAAATTACAATGGAGCTGCGATTACATCTTACTACGAAAATAATAAAGATATTTCAACGCTTATATGTGAAAAGACTCTGTAACATTAAGGCGTATGTCTTTTTTGTTATGGAGATTTTTTCAAACAGTTTATTACCATATTTTAACATGAATCTGATAATTTAAAACAGCACAAATATGTCCCTCACCTCTTCAGAGATGGGGACATATTTTTATATTACTTCTATTACAATGCAAGTCACATTGTCTCTTCCCGCGTTGTCAAGTGCTGAATCAACAAGTTCTTTTGCAGTATTGACACAATCCATATCAAGTATCTGTTTTATTTCATCATTACTACACATGTCTGTAAGCCCATCTGTGCACAAAAGAAATTTATCTCCGGTCTTTAAAGTAAATGCACCTGCATATTCTGCCTTTATGCCTGCCTTATACGTATCAACACCAAGGAACAGTGTAAGCTTATGTGCATCCGGACTCTTCTCTGCTTCTTCTTCTGTATAAATATTAGCATCAATCTTCTGATAAGCAACTGTATGATCCCGTGTAATCCTTGTTATAACATTGTCTCTTAAAAGATATATTCTGCTGTCACCAAGGTAATACATTGAAACTATGTTATTCTGAATACATGCAAGTGTAAGTGTAGTACCTCCCCTTATTCCGCCTGATGCTGTTATTTTATCACATATTTCGTTATTAGCCGCAGTTGCATATTCTGCAACATTCTTTTTCTGCTCAGCAAGATCAGCCGAAGAATTTATTTGTTTTCTGTATTTATCGAGAACATTTACTGCACATTCAGAAGCTACCTCACCAAAGCTTTCACCGCCCATTCCATCACATACAGCAAATATCCTGTTTTCAGACAGATCCATTTTATACTCTGATGTAAAGTCGTTAAATGCCTCGTTGTTTGTCATATATCCATCTACATAAAAATTATCTTCATTATTTTTTCTGAATTTTCCCACGTTGGTCGAAACAGAAATATTGAGACTTCTGTTGTTTTCCTTATTGCCTGACTCAACCATTTATCATCATCCTTTTATCAGTATAACTTAGACAGAGTGTCACTGGCTTTAAAGCCGGTTTTTATTTTGTAATCAGTCAATAGATTATCTGACACTGACTACAACAATCAGCATTGGATGCTGTTTCCGGCCTGAATATGAATAAGTTACTTTAAATAAATTTATTTATCCTTATCTATAAATTCAAGACTTATAATGCTTATTAAGGTAAATACTGCAGTGAATAAAATAAATATAGCCCACACTTTAAGAATATGCTCTGATGCAGCTTCATATGCTGGGTTTGTACTTACACTATTAATCTGAGGGTATTCAAGCGTTATGCTTAAGGGAAGTGAGTTCATATCGCTTATACTTCCTAATGCCTGCATACCCCATTTGCTTATTGTAAAAAAAGCTACCTTTTTAGTTAAACCACTAAGAGAAAAAAGTACTCCTGACATGATAAGCTGAAGGATAAGTACAAATGGCATTACTGTCATTGCTGCATTAGAAGTACGTACAATTGAAGAGATTGCTATTCCCATTACATCAGATGCAAGCAGCATAAGAAATATTGTAATGAAATATTCAGGTATAGGTGATGAAAAAATCAGCCCGTCTTCAGGAAAATCAATATAAATCATAAATATTGCAAGCATTACCGCTGTCTGAATAAAACATATAACTGCCTGATAAATAACGTGTGATATAACATACGAACTTATATGAAGTCCTGTTCTGTGTTCATATTTTATAATACTTCTCTCTTTGCATATTGTCTGTATGGAATTAAATATGCCTATCCATATTATGGCCGAAACAATCGCAAAAAAACCGGATTTTGTACTGTCATATGTATTAAACATTTTTTTACCGACCACAGATGCTACAAGCCATGATATTATAGCGCCAAAAACTATAAAGCTCCAGCCCTTTTCATGCAGAAATATTCTGAAATGCTTTGCAACATATATGCCTGTCTGTCCGACTCTTGATGTTCTTTTAGTTTCCATTATTTATACCTCTTAGAACTATATATTTATTAATAAATTCATCTGCTCTGCCCTCTCCGCCTTCACTTTTTGAATTTATTTTTACTACAATATCCTGTAAATTATCTACTTCAAAAAATTTAACAGCTTCATCTACAGTTCCGCAGAAAGCAATATGTCCTACATTTTCTTTTCCACCTTTAGCAAGGACCATTACCTTTGTAAATAATTCAGCTGCATCATTAGGAGCGTGTGTAATTACCATTACCATCTTATTCTGATTAGCTGTAGTTTTAAGTGCCTCCATAACATTTTTTCTGTTTGCATAGTCAAGACCCGAATCAGGCTCATCAAGAAAAAACAAACTTGGATTATTAAATGTGGCTATTGCAATGCTTACACGCTTTTTCTGACCCCCGCTTATTCTTTCGTAATAACTGTCCCAGATCTCATTAAGTGAATATGTATCCCTGACTTTCGCAATAATTTTTTCTTTTTCTTCGTCAGAAAGATCCGGATTGAGATTCATTTTACTTGCATCAGTAACAATATCTGAAACCTTCTCACTGTCCCTGATGCTAGGAAACTGTGGTACAATACCTATTTTATATTTGAGAACTTTATAAAATTTATAAAAATCCTGACCATCCAGAAGTATTTTACCCTTTGCCTTACTCTCACCCAGTACAGCCTTCATAAATGTCGTTTTTCCGGCACCTGCACCCCCAAGTACCAGCATCATATCACCTGACTGAACATCAAGTTTTATATCCTTTAAAAGAGTTTTCCTCTTTAATGTACCTACATTTTTTTCAATAATATTTATACTAAGGCTTGCTCCGTTTTCTTTAGTAATATTATATACAAATTCATCCCCGAAAAATATAAGCGTAGTATCAACTATTCGTATAACATCCCTGGCATTTATCATTGTTTTTTCTGTAATTTGTTCACCATTTATAAAAACACCGTTTTTACTGTCGGTATCAGTGATATACCATTCACCATCAGTAAATTCAACAAATGCATGATTTTTAGATACTCTGATATCATCAATCTTTATTAACGAATCATCAGCCCTGCCTATTTTAAAACGCAGTACATTTCCAGATATTTTGCATCTGAACCATTTATCATTTACAGAAAAACTTGTACTGTATATCATCATTATAGCATCAGGATGTGGGTTATCAAGATTTCGCCTTGTAATGCGCAGTATATTCCCATCGTCAAGTTTTACAGCTCTGGAGCCACGCTCATTCATTTTCTCCATAAGCTCACCGTTAAAAAATGTGCCGTTCATGCTGTTGCAGTCCATATAGTAATAACACCCGTCAGAATCATTCCACGTAAACTGACCATGGACTCTTGATACAATAGGAGATTTTAATTTTATATCAACCTTACTTCCCCTTCCGAGTGTAAGATTTCCGTTTAATTTTATTGAATAGATCGCTTCTTCGGGTTTTCCGATTATTACTACAGTTGCCGGCTGAGGCGGTTTGGGCTTATACATAACAGTACTCTCAACAGCCAACTTCATTCACATCCTTTTATTAAATCAATTCAGCTTTTACATTATGCTTTACACAATAATGATGTACAAACGAATTTTCTTTACATCTGACTGTAATATTATCACAGCCAACAAATACATTCTGTCCTATTCCGGTTACATATCCGTAAATATCAATAGTTTTTAATGATTTGCATCCATTAAAAGCATAATCTTCTATTTTTCTTACATTCAAAGGTATGATAAGATTTTCAAGAGACTGACACTCTTCAAAGATACTTCTTCTTATTATCATAATATTATCAGAAAGATTTATTTGTTTAAGATTTATAAACCCTCTGAATGTAGCTTCATTAATTCTTTTTATACTTTCTGGCATAATTATCTTAGTAATAAGATTTCTTTCAATTCCATAAAATGTAAAACTATTTATTTCACAATATCCTTCCGGTATATCAAGAACACCATGTTTAACTTTGCATATGCGATAATCTGTATTTCTGAATATTCCATCACAGGGAATAATAAAATTATGTCTTGCTACGGCAGTCTCTTCATGCTCTGACTGTATTTGTTCCGATAATTCTGCTTCCGGTAATTCTGCATTTGTGGAAAACTCAGACATAAATTCAGATTCTGTTATTTCAGGTGATACCGATGGCATTAAATCATTAACCTTATCATTGTTCTGATTATCAGCTGATTCTGTAATTGCAGCTGGTACCTCACTGCATGCCGATGGCATAAGTTCATTATTCTGATCATCGTCAACGTCATCATTTGCATTCAGAGTTGCTATCATATCGTCACAAATTACTCCTTTATCAAGAGTCATTGTACTATCAGAACTGTCATTATAAACTCTGTCCCCTACTGTTGAAAGTTCATTGAGAAATGCAGACATATCCTTATATCTGTTATCAGGATCATACTCACACATTTTGCATATTATCTTTTTTAAACCCTCATCACCATTTGCAGGCATAGGAACAGCCTCACCCCTCATTCGAAGTGCAATTGATTTTTCAATTTCATCATGAGTAAAATCGTTCATAAAGGGAAGATAATTATTATTAAGAAGCTGATAAAGTACAATTCCGAATGAGTATATATCAGCTTTATATGTATATGCGTTTTCCGTATACTTATCAGTTCTCCATACTTCAGGTGCAGCATACGGTTCTGTTCCTGTCTTTGTTGATGCATATCCGGTAGCATTCAAATTTTTAGTTACCCCAAGATCTCCGAGCTTATAATTTTCTTCTTCATCTACAAAAATATTATCCGGCTTTATATCTCTATGAATCATATTGCACTTATGCACAGCTTTTAACGCATTCCCGACATCAAATGCAAGATTAATAACATCTTGTTGAGTTATTCCTTTATCAGAATTTCTTATCTTTGTTCCGAAACAAGTAAGGTATTCCATACGTATCATCATGTCATAACCGCATCTTGCACTGTCCTGGTCAAGGATTTCTTTTACAGCATCATCATAATACGACACAATATATGGTGACCTCTGCAGTTTTATCATATTATTTATCTCGACCTTTGCCTGTCTGCATCGATCGTTCAGATATTTCATTCCATCACTTTGTGAAATAAACATCTTATCATCATCAAGCGTTACAGTTACTACTTTCATAGCAGCATACTCATTAATACCGTCACGATTTCGTTTTATCTTGTAAACTCTTGAATTCACCCCGTTATAAATCTGACTGTCAATATACCAATTTTCCCACATAGGCTGATAGCCCTTTAATCTTTCTTCAACCGAACTGATATTTAACATATAAGATCACCTTTTTGTATAATAAAAAATTAAAATATAAATCTTACCTCATTATCGACATGATAAGACAGGCATTGCTGCTTATAATCATAAATAAAGCATATACACTTCAGCCTGACTTAGTAGTGTTCTATATATTTTTTAAATCTATGCAGCATATTGCCTATGATATAATTAATTTTATTTTTCAATTAATTATATCATAATATATTGGTTTTGTCTATTTTTTTAGCAAAAAAATTAAAACTCTTTAAGCATTATAAAAGTATTTTTTGTACCAGTTAATTCAATCTGATTAATTTATGCGGGTATGCTGCACATTACCATATTAAAAACAAACCCTTATTTGAATAAAAATACACAAAAAAAGAACCAGCCTTAAAAGACTGGTTCTTTTTTTTTAGTGCCGGCATTGATTTATTTTCCCAGGTCGTCGCCAACCAAGTATTTTCAACGCGAAAGAGCTTAACTTCTGTGTTCGGAATGGGAACAGGTGGGGCCTCTTTGCTATAAACACCGACTATCTTGAACTGAATAATCAAACATAAGTTTCAAACTACTTACTACATCAAACTCTTTCCTATACTCTAGGAAAAGCCCTCGACCGATTAGTACTCGCTAGCTTAACGCTTCACAACGCTTACACTCTGAGCCTATCAACCTCGTAGTCTTCAAGGGGTCTTACTCTTTCGATGGGATATCTTATCTTAAGGCCGGCTTCACGCTTAGATGCCTTCAGCGTTTATCCGATCCGCACTTAGCTGCCCAGCTGTGCCACTGGCGTGACAACTGGTGCACCAGAGGTGCGTCCATCCCGGTCCTCTCGTACTAGGGACAGCTCCTTTCAAATATCCTACGCCCACGACAGATAGGGACCGAACTGTCTCACGACGTTCTGAACCCAGCTCGCGTACCGCTTTAATTGGCGAACAGCCAAACCCTTGGGACCGAATTCAGCCCCAGGATGCGATGAGCCGACATCGAGGTGCCAAACCTCCCCGTCGATGTGGACTCTTGGGGGAGATCAGCCTGTTATCCCCAGGGTAGCTTTTATCCGTTGAGCGACGGCATTTCCA